>Ga0247839_1007033_pt1 | contig 12595 bp, 6 predicted proteins | sample LaCruzMarch2015__6_FD_192405 | JGI IMG/M metagenome (GOLD analysis project Ga0247839, IMG submission 192405) | Freshwater microbial communities from meromictic Lake La Cruz, Castile-La Mancha, Spain - LaCruzMarch2015_16m | ecosystem: Environmental > Aquatic > Freshwater > Lake | place: Spain...
TCTGTTGTGATATCTTTTGTAATATTTGTAATTACAGTACCAGTATAATTTTTGATAGCTCTCGGTTCTGCAGAATAAACAACTTCTCTCCTGGGAGTGTTTGTAGTATCTCCAGTAATGTAATTGACGGATACTTTTTTGACAATATCTTTTGTTGCTGTTGAAGTTGGCCCAAAAAGATATAACTTTGCAGTAAATCTCAAAGTATAAATTAAGACTCTTCTTTTATCAAAATTTCCCTCATACTCATCTTGCATTGTAACATTTTCAAGAATAATTGGAATATCTCTTTTTTCATTAATTTCATCAACAAGTTCAACTGTAAGATTATATGATGGTTGGAAATATGGTAGAATTTGTTCGATGATTTGAAGAGCATCATCATTCAACTTTGACATTATAGACAGTTCAAATTGCAAATTATATGGAACTGGCATATAAGTTTTTTTAGTTTCAGTTCCGTCAGTAACGGATTTTGATAAAAATGTTTGAGTCGTAGTTAATTTTCTGGCAGTATCATATGTCAATCCAGTAAACTCAAAAGACATTCTTGGTAATGTAATTTGAGTTGGATTGCTTAAATCTGGAGACTGCTCTAATCTTGCCAAAAACTTTTGCGTTGGTCCATATGCAAGAGGAACTTTTATAACACTTACAACTTCATTTGCAGAATTTGTGTGTTTAATTGTAATATCATTAAAGAGAGAACCAAATGCAATAACAGTTTTTCTTAAGATTTGGTGGTAAAAATACTCAAACATGTGATAAGTAACATATAGTACTATTTAACCATCTGATAATTTATGGAATACCAAACGGATTTCTTTCACTAAAATCTATAATTTGATCTGCTTCATTCTCTATTTCTTCATTTGCAGAGTAACCATTATCTGGTGGGTAAGTATTGATTAGACGGAGTTCGTGAGAAGCACTTGAGGCAGCACCTACAACATTTTCCCCAACTTCAAATTCACCAGTAACATTTGATACTTCAAGTATATTTGTTATAGAATTCCAAGATTTGACTCGTGCTGTAGTTGAACTTGCAGACCCAACAACAACCTCATTAAAAATAAAGTTTCCAGTAGAGGTCAATGATGGATTTCCAATCGTAATGGTGGGAGATTGTGTGTATCCCAATCCTGCATTTATGATGCGAATTTGAGTAATCGTTCCTGCAGAACTTACTACGGCAGTTGCAGCAGCAGAGACGGTTGAAATACCAGTAAATGTAATCGTGGGTGTGTCCACATATCCAGAACCACCACTTGTAATGGTAATAATGCCAACTACACCACTACCAATCGTACAAGTTGCTGCTGCTCCTGCACCATCTCCAAAAAATGCAACTTTTGGTGCTACTGTATAACCAAAACCAGAGTTAATAACCTCAACAGACTGAACGGATTTTAAATTTGGATTTGTATTATCAGTACATACAACAATTCCTCCAATCATTGTTGCAGACCCAATACCAGTTAGTCCTCCTGATGGTGCAGATGATATTGCAACTCTAGGAGCACTTGAATAACCACCTCCCCTATTTGTAACAGTAAAGAATCGAATTCCTCCTGACACTACATTTGTTATTGCAGTCGCAGTTACTCCAGTTCCAACAAGAGTTAATGTTTGAATTGGGCCAATAGGAACGAAAGAATTATCTGGATCATTATCATCAGATCCTCCGATAGTATCATCAATTTCACCAACTCCAGTATCAATAACCTCATCCTCATATTGAAAGAGTTCACAAGTTAATTGATATGTGTAATTACCTTGTAATTGATAAAATGGTTTTTCGTGCTCTACATATTTGATTTCAAATAAACGATCTCCGAGAGGGAAATATATCAAATCTCCTTCTTTAGGTCTATTTGATAATTTAATATTGCTCAAATTTTTTATTAGTGGTGAAATATAAGTTTCAAATCTTTCTCTGGAAATTTCTAAAGTCAATTCATTTAAATTTTGAATTCCAAATTTGGAAAGTATTGTAGGATTATCTCCATATCCATCATAACTACTAATGTATGCTTCTATTGGATATGCATTATCAAAAACTGATTCAATAACTTCTCTTAAGACTGTTTTTTCTGTAATATATTTTCTGGGCAAATAATGAACCTCAACACCATAAATTTGAATTGATTCATTAATCAAATCTTGCATTAAATTCTTTTCACTTGCAGACCCCTGTAGAAAAAATGGATTGAGCATCTGATTATCCTATCATATCGAGAGGAGGCAACTCATAAGTATTTGACATTTTTTCCATAATTGCATCAATTTCTTTTTGAGCATCGTCATAAATTTGTCTACCATTCAATTCAACACCACCGGGAAGTTTGAGACCTTGAAATTTGATTAAATTTTGTCCCCATTGACGTTTGATAAGTGATGTTAAATATGGTTTTAAGAATGAATCATTCCAGACTCTTGAAAAATCATTTGGATCAAGAAGTCTCCAACAATCAATTACTAAATAATCTCCAACATTTACACTTGCCCAGTCAATATCTAAATATAATCTATCCATTCTCTGATTGAATCTGATTTGTTTTTCTGTATTGAGAAGAAAATCAATATCTTCCAAATAAGTTTTTACCATTGCATATGATAAAAGTTCAGTTGAACCCCAGTAGTAAATATCATTTAAAAATAATTGATATTTTACACTGAACATATTATTTGTAGCAGTATTGGATCCATCAAATTTAAAAATTTTATTAATTCCAATAATTGATGAAGGTATTTGTAAATAATTACTATTTTCTCGATATGTAAAAGTTGTTGCGGTTCCAACTATAGTTGCAGATGCTGTCGTAGTAACTATTCCTGCAGTTGTGCTATTTCCTGCAGGAGCCCTACCACGATCAATATCTCCCTGAGTAATTTGATACTTTAAATATATTTGAGTTACTCCGTCAAAATGCCTTTCATTAAAAAATTGAAGGGCATCATCAACCAAATCATCAATTTGTTCGTCTGCAACGTTAATTTCTAGAACTGGTGCTCCAAGTTTTCTTTTGCAGTAATCTATTAAACCTTGTCTTGATGATGGTTGTGCCATTTATTTTTTGCTCTTTTTAAATATTTATAGCAATGTCTTTATATCTACAGTTATTATTTGATAGAACCTAAAGATGAAAGAACCTCTTGCTGCTTCAAATATAATTTACAATAACATTTTGCAAAATCTTTTGCAGTTTCAATATCACTAATACTATCTATTTCTGTGCTTATTTTAAAGTATTCAAAATTTTTACTTAAATTTTCAAGTTTAATTTCATCGGGATTCATTGACTAAACTCCTTAATAAAGATTTTATTTCATTGAGATCATCTTTTATATTAGCAACATCGGATTCTAGATGTTGTATTTTTTGATTCTCATCTACTTTTACATTACGTCTATTTAAATATTCTTGATATTCTACCATATTTGTATTAATAATTGAATTTGTCTTTGAATCACGTAAAAGGTGAGAATGTCCTTCAACTTTTGCATATTTCATACTATGCTAATGCAATTACTCTTAAATCTTTCAATCTTGGAACATATACCTGACTTGTAGAAGTCATAATTATTTTGATTCGATACGATCTAAATGCTGGTAATTGATCTGCAGTAAATGTATATTCAGCAAATGGGACATCATTTTGTGAAAATCCAGTATTTGATACTAATGGAACAAAGGCATCTGGATGACCATTATTATTTTGAATATTGATTATTTGTCCTCTACTATTAAGATTTTCGTATCCAGGAAATGGAATAAATATTGGATTGAAGTTTTGATTTTCACTGATTGTATAAAATGCACGAATATCAGAATAAAGATTGTTATACGCACTAAGTAATATTTTAATCGATGTTCCTGGATTTTCAAGAGTAATTTCTTTTGAAAGATATTGGAATGCGGTTGGATCATCAAAAATACTATTAACTCTTGAATCTTCGGCATAATTTGTAATCACACTATTAACTCGATTTGAAGTTAATATTACACTTACTCTTTGAGTGTCAATAACTGGGCTCAATCTACTATCAATTGTGTTTAAGAACATTCTCAAATTCATTGACTTACTACCAGGGAGTGTTGAAAGGTATTGAGTCTCATTCACTTTTGATGCAATCATTCTTGGACTATCAAGATAATTTACTTGATTTAATGTAATACTATCAAATCCAGTATCAATAAATGGAATTTCATTTCCACTAATGCTGGATGCAGATATTGTTCTTATTTCTGAACTGAGTGAAGTTCCGGTCACAGTAACGTTCTGCACCATAGGAGTAATGATTTCAAAGGGCATATTTTGAGATGCCTTTATGTTATATCCTCCTGCTGATTTTGTTTGATTCAAATAAAGAATTGGATATCCAGATGAAGTACTTCTTGCTGTTCCTGTATTTGATGATGTATCCAATTTGATTGTATAAGAATCAAAAGTAATTGAATCTGTTGTAGTTACGTCTGATAAATTATGAGTTTTATTAATTCTTCTCAGAGAAACTCCATTTAACTCATACTTATAAACTGGTGTTCCAGTTGAATAGTTAATTGGATTTGAACCTCTTACAATTTGACCACCAATTGATCCAGAAGAAGTTGATGTATAAGAAATAATTTCATTTCCAATCAAAAGATATCCTGGATTTGTTGTTCCGACACCAACATTTTCAAAAGTTGAGAATGCAGAAGAATCATCAACAAGAATTGCTGATGTAGAATCAAAAGTATATCCTGATGTTAATTTTGTTGGTTTCACATCAGAAATTGCTCCAGAAATAGATACAAGATCTGTATTTGAATACATTCCGTGATTCTTATGATTCACTACAATGCTCAAACCATCACTTACAACATTAATTGCAGAAATTGTGACATTACCACCAACAGAAGAATTTAATGTTGTTGTAAGACCGGAGTTATTAATATATTGAACAGTTTTACCAGCACCAGTTACAAAATCTCCTTGAACATTATCAAGAATTAATTGATTAACTGCTGTAATAATGCCAATAGAGAATCTTGCGTTTTGTCCAATTGTAAGACTTCCAATCGTTGTAATTCCAAGAACATCACCAACTTGATATCCAGTCCCACCAGACACAATTGTAACTCCAGTGGATACAACTGAACCATTTGATATTGTTATATTTGCAGTTGCTCCTTGACCATTTCCGGTTATTGTGTCCAAGTTTACAGAACTATAAGTAGCAGATCCTGATGATGGAGTATATCCAATACCTGCATTAATTACACTTAATGTTCCTGTTGATATTCCTGCACTTCCAACAAAATTACCAGTTGCATTACTTCCCTGCTGGAGAATAGTATTTCCAAGGGTTAATCCACTATCTTGCACTGTGCTTCCCAATCCAACTCTAATTTTTCTTGAATTTAAATTCAGTGAATCTGGAAGTAAAGTTGCAATTTGATTGTTGCCCTCTGTTAGTTCTGGACTATAGAATTCTGCAGATCCAGATTGAATAAAATCAGCTCTGTAAAGTGTGAATTTCAAATCTTCCCACTGACTTGGTTCCCAAGTAGAAGCATTTTGAGATTTAAATAAAGATCCTAAAGTTGGTTGATTTGAAATAAACGTTTGTGTCAGAAGATCATTTTCACCAATTCTACAAATATAAACACTATATTTTGTAGAGTTTGATGCTATACAGACACAATATTCTTGTCCTCCTTCAAGATATACTGGTGCCTTAAATACAAAGGAAGTTGCAACAGATCCATCACCCGATGTAGAAACTTGATTTGGTTCTAATATAATTTCAGAAAATGGAAGAATCTTTTGTGTTGGAAAACCTCCTTGCATAGTTCTAATTTGAAAAGTTACAGGAATATCAGTATCATCTTTTGATCTGAAAAATACATCACATCTTGTTAAAAACACTCCTGTGCTGTCTTCCACTAAGAATGATTGTGCTAGTGGGTCATACCATTGAGTAACTGTCCTTTGTCTTCCTTGAGAACCAATTGTCTGTGTTGAAATTACCTGTGTTCCTGTGGTTCTTGAAACTGCTCTATCTTCAAATTCTTGTTTATTTTGAATTCGTGCATTTCTTACAGAAATAATATTTTCTTGAACTGTTTCTAAAGTTCCACTTGAAGTAAATCCTTCTTCGGCAATTGTTGTTGCTACATTTTGATCGTTTGAGTTGTTGTTAATTAATGTAAAAACTTTAGATCCAGTTTCAAATTTTGGATGAACATTAATGTTTGGGTTTGGTAAATTAAAACTTCCAATTAAAGTTGCAGATAAATCAGAAATCAATCTCACATTTGTAATTGTTGCTTGAGCCCCACTTGTTTTTCCAACGAGAACCATTCCACTTTCAACTCTTCCACTAAATTGACCTTGAGGTTCATTTGATAGTGAAAATGTATCAACATTCAAAATAGTTGATGTTGATGAATATGTTCCTTGAAGAACTTGACTTGTATATGGATTCAAAGAGAAAGTCGTTGTTGCTACATCGTAAGGACCTTCTTTATGATTTGGTTGAGCAACTCTAAAAGTTATTCCTGGTTTTGTATTTGTATCATTTGAACCCAATCCGGTGTTTTGAATTGACCCAACCACAGTCTCTCCGGTTTGAAAGGTGCCGGATGTCATATTAATTTCTAAAAGTTTTGGAACACAATACTTTGTAACATCAACTCCATCAAAAAATGCATACATCTGAGTAAGTGGTTTTACTTTTTTAGAAATAAATTGTATATTTCTTGATCTCATGAAAGAAATCACATTTCTACTTACAACTCTATCACCAACAGAAGTTTGATCAAATTGTTCAGTAACAATAGTTCTATTTCCAGTTCTTGTCCGAACTCCCGTATCTCTTACCTCTCGTAGAGTTTCCTGAACTACAGTATCAAATACTGTTTCAGTTCTACTCCCAACAAGTATACCAAAACCACCATTTTGACTTTCCTTAATATCTCCACCCCCACTAATAGTTCTTGTTCTTGTACTTTGCGTAACATCTGAACCAGTCCAATTTGTTTCCCAGGCATTCCATACTGTTGGTGAAAATCCTGTTTGTGGATCAACATTTAAAGTTCTGCTTGCAGTAGCAAGAGTTTCTGCATAATTTCCTTGTGTATTGATTATTTTTGCTTCGACTCTTGTAGTATCTACCCAAGTATCAGATGATGGAGTAAGTTCTACAGTTCCTTGCCAAAAACTAACCAAAAATGGAGTTACACTTTCAGATCTTGTTGCAAATGTTTGCTTGAACCATTCACGTTCTGCATAATCCAAAGTAATAATATCTGACGATTTTCTAATATTGACTCCCTCTGGAGGTGAAAATTGAAGATCTGCATTTGGGTCAACATTAATCACAGGTCCTGCAATTAAATCTACAGAATTTGTATAGTGTTGGGGCCTTAATTCTTTATTTCTTAAGTCAATACTATTTTTGTAAGAAACACCATCTTCTTGTGCAAGAAGTGATGTGAAATTATCTACAAAAAATCCAGATTTAAATCTATTCAACCCATTTGAGTCGGGAACAAAAAGTCCTGCAGTATTCGTTTCCAATAACGAAAGAGAAGTATAATATTCTAAATTTTTAATACGATTTTCAAGTTGTTTGATATCTACCATTCGATATCTCTTGTAATCTAAAAATTCTATGGAAGCTTGAGAGGCATTATAAAGATATGGTGGAAGAGTGACCGTAGAAATTTCTATTGCATCATCAACGGATACTGGTTTTTCTGGTCTTTCTGCAGGAGTACCATATTTGACTTGTAATTTACCATCTTTTGAAAGATAAACTCTATCAATTCTTCCCAAATAGAAAGAAAAAGTTGTGAGAATAGATTCATCTGAGGCAAGAACATTTGCTGCAGAATTTCCAGATGCATTAAAATTTCTACCATAAAATTCTAATGGTGATCTAGAGTTTTCAGATACAGTATATGGAGAAGTTCTTGGTCTAATATCAATAATATCTGAATTTCGAATTCCATTTACAGTTTGTACTTCTTTAACATAGTCAAAAGTATTGTATGAGTTTGCTGTTGTAATATCTCCATCATCTGAGGATTGGTAATAACCACTTTGAAAATAAATTTTTAATCTTTTAGTTGGTTCATCAGAATCTGATTTTCTATTGATTACACCAAAATCATAAAATGTTCCTTCTTGCCCAGTAGAGAATTTATAATTTGAAGAAATATTGAAACTATCAATATTTAATGTTACAATAACTGCACGAATATTTGATTCTTCAAATACTAATGTTTCTCCTTCTTTAAATGTATTTTGATTTTTGTATATAAAAGCAATTTGAGTACTTGTTAATTTTTCTGCACAGATCGCAATTGCCCCACTTGTTTGTCCTGTGATTTTTTCTCCAATAATCAACTCAGAAGTTGTTGTTGATGGACTTGTAATTGAGAATAAAACAGCAGTTGGTGCTGATGGGTCTGTTGTATCTAATGATTCATAAATTGAATGAATTTCAATAATATCAGGAACATTTAAACAAATATTTTCGTCTTGAACTCTGGTACCATAAGGGTAATTTCCATAAGTTAGTCCATCATTAATTGTAGTTCCACCGATTCCCGAATAATTATACTTTGATTTATCTACAATAACACTATTCACTCTATTTTTGAGTTTTGATTTTGCCTTTGGTTTTATTTTTGTGAGTGTTGTAACTAATTTTGCCCCGGTATCATTTGATCCAAGATTATAAATTTGAAGTTGAGTTGATCCAGATGTGAATGAGAACCTATCAGAAGTCAGAACTTCTGTGGATCCATCAGAACGAATTAATGAATATCTTTCCTCATCAAAAGGTAAAAAGGTTTCATTGGATCCGGCAACTGCTTCTGTTGAAAGTTGATTATTTAGAATATTGACTGTATAAGATTTTCTAATCGTTAAACTTGCATTTGTAAGATCAACAGAAGATATGTTGTTCTTTGGAAGTATTGTATAAAGAGTATTATCTGTAGAGTTTTCTAAATTTGTTGTTAGAATTTCAAAATTGGATACTGATAATGTTGCAGTTGGTAATTTTCCTTGAGCAATTCCAGTAACAGTGGTAACACCAGAGATTGTGATTGTAGTAGTTCCCACACTAACAACTTTTGCAAATACTGGATCTGATAGTGAAGCATCACTATATGAGATTAAATTATCCTTCTTAACACTATTTCCAGGAAACAATTTATTTGGACTTGTGACAGTACTAATGCCAGAAGAAATTGTTGAAATTGTTGCCAATCCAACAAAAACTGCAGTTGATTGAAGGACATCAGCCGTAAATGTAGATCCAGATCCAACAACTCCATAAACAGACTTAACATCAGAAATTCCATATGATGTAATTGCAGTTGCTACTCTTCCATTTGCAATTCCATCAATTGTAAAAGACTCATTTGTTATGAATTCCCCTGTTTTTTCATAAACAGTTAATAGTGAAGAATTTGAGACAGATTCTTTTAAGAATGCAGTGGCACCACTATTATTTCCTTTAATAAAAGTTGGAACAGTAAGAGTAATAGGTTCGTTTAAACCAATCTCAGTAATTGTTTGAATATCATATAGTGAAATATACCACTGATTAATATTTGAATTTGATGCATTATAAGATCCGGACTCTAATCTAAAATCATAAACTCTTGCTAAACCAATTTCTTTCCCTGGAGCAGTTGTGCTTGCAATACCAACTCTTTCATTTCTCAAACTTAATACATAAGTATTTCCAATTCCAATTAGAGGAGATCCATAAACTCTGTTTAAAATTAAAGTTGGTCCAGTATTATAATTAATTGCCTGATTTTCTAAAGTCTTTGTTGTTCTTGGTTTTGGTACATCAAGAAATGTTGGACTGATGGTTTCAATTTCATATCCACGAACAAATGCTTTTCCTGGAGAAATTTGATAAACTGCTAAATCATCAGTCGGAACTGACCCACCATAAGTAAATTGACCAACATTAAAGATACCACGATTTCCAAGTTGATCATTTAGTGACTCCTTGACAGATACATCAAATGGAGTTACACAATAATCTCCAGATTCTGCATAGGTTCTTCTTGCTAACTCGTCTGTTAAATTACTATAATCTGTAGTGGTTTTTTGAGATTTTAAAACACCTGCACTCACAGATGCAAGTTCTACAAAATTATTATCATTAAAATCGTCTAAACTTTTTTTAAAAAGTGATACTGATATTCTAAATCTATCTGCTCCTGGTGCAGAATAATTATTAAATCCCTGAGAATTATCATTTAAACTTTCATCAATATCTGGTGTTATAATTTCTTCGTTTACAAATAATCCAACTCTATAATTTGAAGTATTACTATATTGATCTAAAATTAAAGTTTCTGTTGCTACTCTTACAAACTGCCCTCTTACAAAATAAACACCCTCAGTAATTGTAAATGCAGATCCAATAGAAGTTGCATTATTTGCAAGAGTAATTGCAAATGTTTGTCCTGCCTGAATTGTACTATTCCCTAAGAGACCAGAATTTATTGTTGATCCGGCAAGAAGTCCTTCTCCATCAGAAAAAGTTTTTGTGGAATTATTTGCAGTACTTGAAGACAGATAATTTACGTAAAGAGTGAGATTACCTCTCTCAGAATTTGCTGCAAATAGTACATTATCAACAACTGCAGTTACACCAGAAGTTTGTCCTGTAATTTTTGTTCCAATTAGTTGTGATACGTATGCCTCAACAGGAACTCCCAAATAAGAATTATTTAATTCAACCGCATAATATTGCGCATTATATCCAGTATTTCCGGGAATAACTTTTGCACCCTCTTTGAAAAAATGTTGCCCAAATTTTTCAATCTGATTTTGTAAAATTGATTGTAAGGTTGTTAGTTCTCTTGCCTGTACGGGATATCCAGGTTTAAATAGAACCTTAGAATAATTGTTGTCAGAATTAAAATCGTCAAAGTATGGAGATACGTTGAGATTAGTTTGTTGAGGCATAATTTCCTAGAATTGCAAAATAACTTTAATATCTTCTTTTTGGTTTGATGATCTGGTTATTGACGGTCTATTGTCAACATAGATTATATTGCCAGAATATTTCTTAACTTCTGGGTTTGCCAAACCATTCGCAAAAGGTTGACCTAAGTAATATGTCCTATTATTTATTACAGTAGAAATACCGGTAAATGATGTACTAATCGAAAGAGTTGTGGTACCGTTAGTTGGTATAATTGATAAACTTCCACCAGATGAGGGGGAACTTGTAAAACGATTTAAGTTAAATCCATATGGGGGAGTGGTCTGTGCTGTTCCGACTGTATTAAATCCTGCAACTGACCGATCTTGCCAATACTTCAAAACTCCTGTTGTTTGATCGTAATTTATTACTCTTCCGGCAGCAGTAACACCAGTTCCAATTGTCTGAGTAATATAACTGTCTGCCACAAAGGTTGCTGAATCATATCCAATTCCTGTGAGTCTTAGGGCATAAACTGCACTTGCCTTATCCAGAGACATAATTTGTGTAGATCCAAATGATTTTGGATTCTGAACAATTCCAACTCGTGCAATTTGATTTCCAGTTATAAAATCTGGATTTTGAACATCATTTTCAATTCTTGAATATAAAAGAACGTTAATTGCACCAAGTTCTCGATAGATATCATATCCGTGACCTCCTTGAGGTGGAATAATGACATTAAAGGTAGGTCTCGTGGTTCCTGTTGGAAATTCACCAGAAATTAAATCAACATTTCCATAAGTATATCCAGATCCTTGATTAGATACTGTAATTGACTGGACTTTTTGATCATTATCAACTACAATTGTACACTCTGCTCCACTTCCATCACCTTTGATGGGAACTCTTGTATAAGTTCTATTTGCTGTTCCTAAACCAACTCCTCTATCTGTAATTGTTACAATTTTGAGAGACCCATCTATTGCATTATTTCTGACTGCCGCACTTTCAGAACTTGTTTCCCAATCTGAAGGAACAGGTATAAAGTCTGTGGATTCAAATTTTACAATCTCACTAGGTTTGATGGTATAAAGATATTTCCATATATATTCATCTCCAGAAGAACCAGCAGATCTTGGTTCCAAATCTGTAAATGTTGGTTCATCAAGAGAGGGTTTCCCAGTAGGATTATCTGGATTAATTCCGTTGTGTAGACAGATATAAACACGATAATCACTATTGATTACATAATAATTTGCCGAATATAAATTAGTTGCTCCAGATATTGGAGCCGTATTTGAACTGCTATAATCATGACTATACATATCATAAACAGTTCCAGAAGACCAGAATCTTCTTTTAATCACCAATCGAGCATCACTTGCATTAATTTTCTTCAATGCAATCATCGTATCCCAATAATTATTCTCCTCATTAAAATTGTCCTTTGGTGAAGGTGGACTTGTATCCCAATCCGATTGAAAATCTGTTGGATTTGGAAGACCAATAAAAGTATAATAAGAGTTTGTTCCAGTGCTTATTCCAGAAACAAAATTCTTTGCATTCAAAATTCGAATTTGATCAGTTATAATTGCTGCCATTTTATGATAGTTTTTATCTATTTATGAAATATAGTTCA
>Ga0247839_1007042_pt1 | contig 12582 bp, 12 predicted proteins | sample LaCruzMarch2015__6_FD_192405 | JGI IMG/M metagenome (GOLD analysis project Ga0247839, IMG submission 192405) | Freshwater microbial communities from meromictic Lake La Cruz, Castile-La Mancha, Spain - LaCruzMarch2015_16m | ecosystem: Environmental > Aquatic > Freshwater > Lake | place: Spain...
TCTGGAGAATCATGGGGGTTTCAATCCTTCTTATCGTGGAATTGGCTTTTGAAGAAGTCTTTTAACTACGAATAATAACCAATAAAAACGGTTTCAATCCTTCTTATCGTGGAATTGGCTTTTGAAGGAAGATTTGTATGGCACTCAAATGCTTCGTATTATTGTTTCAATCCTTCTTATCGTGGAATTGGCTTTTGAAGTGTGCTCACGCCTTGCTCGGACATTACTCCTGTGCGGTTTCAATCCTTCTTATCGTGGAATTGGCTTTTGAAGAAGTGCTGAAAGGCCGTGAAAGCAGCAATGAAACCCGTTTCAATCCTTCTTATCGTGGAATTGGCTTTTGAAGACGCGACGAGGTGTTTGATATAGATTGGTATGTCACGTTTCAATCCTTCTTATCGTGGAATTGGCTTTTGAAGAGGCCGTACAACCCGTACACATTACCCCAAAGCGATGTTTCAATCCTTCTTATCGTGGAATTGGCTTTTGAAGCCGTATTTACCTGCAAAAATATGATAACCAGTTGGTTATACCGATTTTCCAAAACCTTATTTTTATGATTTAGCATGTCAAAGAACATCTTTTTATTCCGTTTTTTATCGTTCAGCGGATACACAAGTCCTTCATTATCAAAGGATTTAGTGTGGTTTTCTGGTTTGGAAAAATAAATTTTGACCCGGAATGCCACCTTAAATTTCACATCGGACATATATTCCGATAAGTACAATGTTCGCACCTTTTTCGCACTTTGGTGGCATTGGGGAACACATTTTTTTGTATAATCTTTGCAATTTCAGATGCTGCGGTTTTAACGACTTCTACATCTTCTGGCTTTATAGGCACCTCCAATAAATAATGCTTGCTGCGCGTATAAACCAGGTAGCCGCGAGTTACCTGACGCCCAAAATTATGCTCGATCAGCCAGGCATAACAAACCAGTTGTGTGCGATAGGTATCGTATAGTCGGTCCTCCCATTTTGCAAATTTATAGTCCAACGGCGCCATGGTACCGTCTTGCAAGGTGAGTACCTCATCTACTTCGCCACGCAATAAATTATTTGTGAGATAAACTTCCGTTTGCTTTTCCACCGCCCCGATGCGCTTGCGCAAGTACGCGCGATTTTGGTCTGCCTTTTCATCATGCATCTCCCTGCCTTTCAGTACTTTGTAGTTTTTTTCCTCAAATTGGGGCACCCGCAAAACATATTCAAAAAAGGTAAATCTCGGACAATACAAATACTCTATGATATGCGACGGGGTGATTGAAAACTGGGTGGATTCCTTGCTCATGTTGTCCGTTGATATAATTGGCTTTAAAAAAAGAGTGCCATTATTTCATCTGTTACCATTTTTTTATCAAAAGCCTGACCTAATAAGACCGTAGACTGCAACTCAGATTTATTCATTGGAAAAATATACACTTTGTCCCGATCCTCTGCAATCAGGGCTTTTAGTTTCAACTCCAATATATCCTTTTCATAGGCATCCAGGGTTCCTAAAAAGCAACTGAATTGTACGCGATAAAGTCCGGCTTGTTTGCACACCTTGGCAACTTTTGTTCGGGCGCGATCGTTTTCGATGTCATAGAGTACCCAGATGATCATGGCTGATTTTTATAGTTCGTTGATGTCCATTTCTTCCAACTCCCCGCTACCACCCAGCAGTATCTGGGCAAAAGCATGCGCATCTAACAACAAAATACTTGCCCGTGTGCGGTTGCGTCCTTTGTAGCGAATGACCTCATGCTCTAAGTATTCGTTATAATGCTCCATCAATAGTTTTTTCCCTTCGCTGTTGAGACTTATGCCACCGGTTACCGCTTCATAACAGGACTGATTAACCTTTTTCCCCGAAAATAGGGTGAATACAGTCTTATCTGCCCACATCCGATAGGGTTCAATAAAATCATACACCAAACTTTTGTGATTGTAATCATCGCGGTGCAGAAACCCAACATACGGGTCCAGGCCTGCCAACATGAGCGATTTTTCCACGCGCGCATACAATACACCGTAGGCATAATTCAAAAAAGCGTTAAAAGCATCTTGCGCTGGACGCGTACTTCGTCCCTTAAACTGCCAGTTTGCAGGAAGCACATAACTTAAAACCTCAAAATATAAACGCCCGGCCGTTCCTTCCAAACCTTGTATGGAAGCGCCCCAATTACCCATCGTTCCTGTCGGTGCAAACACAGCCATTTTCTGTTGCAAATCAGCCATTTGTAACAGCTTGTCGTCCAGATAAATTGCATGTTGCGGTCGGTGCTTCTTTAGATCTCGGATTATAATTGCCTGGTTTTCAAGTTTTTGACCCAACCATATTTTAGTCCAATGCAAACACCGGTCGTCCATACTTGCTTCCAATTGGCATTTGCGAATTCTCGTAGTACTGCCTAGTTTCGAATGCCACACGCGCCCGAGTGGTGTGCCGTTGTTTTCCAAAAATATAATGTCGACATTATTCATCAATGCCAGGCGCACCGCATCGGAAGAAAGCATGGTACCCCGTCCCATCCAAATGCTTTGCACCTTGTGTGCCGCAATGGTTTTGGTTTCGACGGTGCCGTTTTCAAGTTTTTTACGCACATCGAACATGGCATCTTTGACATGCAGGTAGGCGCCGTAAGTATTGAGATGAAGTTGCATGGATCACAGTTTTTGTATGGCTCCATAACCTCGGCTCACACTTTTACCCAGTCCGACGAGGTTTGGAAGCAAGGCATTGGTGGTAAAAGAACCACTGAAAGCAAGCATTTTTTGATTTTTGAAACTTGTAACCGTTTCTGTTTCTGGTCGAAAACTTACCATAATCCTTGATTCCTGTGGCAAAAAAAGCCCGATCCCCTTATAAAAAGACAATATATTGCCTGTAAGAATGCGCCCAAGAAATGCACGTTGCTCGTATGGATCTTTGGATAAATACTCCGTATGATTTTCCTGATTTAGTGCCATATACAAGGTTTCAAAACGGTAGTCGTACAATACTGACCCAATGCCTACCTCATTTTTATGAAACGAAATATCGCGTTCCAAGACACTGTATTGTTTTCCACCTAATTGCAAGGTTTTCATTTCAAAAAACAGTTCCGCCAGTAATTTTGCGCCTTCCTCAATGCCGACCAGCACAGGCATATTCCGAATTATCTTGTATTGCACCAGTGGATAGCCATACCGAAAACTTCCGTCTTCGTAGTGGTTGTGCAGCAATGGGGAATGCTCTTTGAACAAATTGCCGAAATACCCGCGCAATTGGTGCGCTGCGCGGGTAGGGAGGGATACTTCTGGGAAGGAAATGGTGGTGGTGAGTGTGGTTGTCATAGATATTGGTCAGGCTGTCGCTGTTCTTTTAATTTAAACCGAATAAATCCAGTTTTAAAATCATAGTCTTTTTCTTCAGCGAGTTTTATGTCCTCCGAAAGATCATTTTCCAGGTGTTCGGTATAGTATTTAGGAATCGCTATGATGCGTTGGTGGAAATCACGTTTGAAATTTTTATCGAAATCACCTTTTGATATTTCTTTGTTTTGCCATTGCTCAAAAGCATTTTTTACTTCAATTGCTCGTTCGTCACACAATACATATACTGAAATAGAATTTGACATTTCCTGAATAACCTGAAACTCTTTATCCACTGTATCATATTGCAGTTTTTTCATTGCCTCAAATACCTTAATAGAAACATCAAAACCTCGAACCGAGATTTCCTGGAAATATCGAGTAACCAAATTCAAATATTCTGATTCCAATATCACACTTTTATCCTGTAACGCAGCGAGCGCCTGTTGGCTGGTTGTGGGACCATAAATGCGCATACAATCTTTAAAATCAATGATGTAAAGCGGCTTATGTTCCTTTGCCGGCATCAGCGGATTAGCCTGGCGATTGATGCGTCCGGCCACCTGTACAATACTATCTATTGGGCCTAAATCCCGAAAACCCATATCAAAATCTAGATCTACGCCTGCTTCTACCACCTGTGTAGCAATCAAAATGGGCTTTTTGCCTTGTTGTAAGTCTTGTTTGATCTTAGAGATACGGTCCATGCGATGCGCTGGTACGATATTGGTTGAAAGGCAATAAACCGGGTTAGATAGTTTATTAATATTTAAATATTCCTCAACTGCTTCAAACAATGTTATACAGCGTTGCACCTTATTTACAACAATCAAACAGGATTTGGTATCATCCCATTTATTGGCAAAAACATAATCAATAAATATATGTTCCGCATCTTCAACGCCTAAATCAATTTCAAAAAGCGGCTCGATTTGAGTGCGTTTATAACCTGAATAAATAGACTGATGAGTTAGCAAAAGCTCCTCACCTTCGCATTCTTCAAGGGAAATACCTTCATGACTTAATAATTTTTCATGCGCCAACCGCATGATTTCTGGCTTTGTTGCTGTCATCAATAGAATGCGGGTATTCAGGAACCTCGTCAAGTAAAACAATGCAGCTCCTACGATTGGCAATAAATCAATGCGCAATGTTTGAACCTCATCTAATATAATGATGCTATCGGCGAAGTGATTGAATTTTTTAAGCAATTTATTTCGATTGCCAATCAATGTGTGCAATAATTGGACAAATGAGGTAATCACGATATCACTTTGCCAGGTATCCAATGCCATTGCTTTCTGAGCATAGTTCGTTTCTTCTCCCTCAAAATTATCATTGCGTTTTTCTTTACCAAAGACATCAGCATACTGGTAATGTGCCAATATTTCGCAATCATGTCCCTTAAATACCTTTTGATACTCCTCAAAACCCTGTTCAATGATGTTAATAAATGGCAATCCGTAAATAATCTGTCCACGTTGCAAAGAGGGGACTTTTCCTCGCAATTTTAATGCAAAATCAAGTGCGGTCAAGGTTTTTCCTACTCCAGTTGGTGCAGTTAGTGTAAAAAGCCGTTTTTTATCTAAATCCAGTACATCCAACCGATTTATAACCTGTTGTCTTACTTCATTTCGGAGCGTATTTGGGTTAAACCCAGATATGTAGCCTCCTACTGCGTTGCTATCCAGCATTTTACGTTTATAAACTGGCGTTTCTGATGCATCTATTTTATCTGCCTCAATAAGCAGTGAGAAGGTATAGTTAATGAAATAGTAGTTGCGGATACCGCATTGTTTCGGGTAAAATTGCCTGTATGCTCGTTGGAATTCCCGTTCATCTGGAAAACGTAACCAGTTTGCCATATCAGTCTCACCCATCTCCAATGCAATTTGTAATAAATCTTCCCTAATACTATTTAATTGTTTTTGAAAAACTTCATAACTATCTCCACCAGAATTTGCCATCGCATTGACATTGTCAAAGTCGGAAAGATCTGCATGATGGTGCATAATAATATAAAATACCTGCAAAGCCAGTGCCGGGTCATTTCCACTACGAAACATTTTCTCGCATAGCGCAAAGGCACCAAAACGTGCGTGTTGTTTCCATTTAGTGACTTTTTTTCTCAATAAAAAATCTTGAAAAAACGGCGTGTACTTTCCCAAGTCATGGTATAGACAAATTTGGGCTACCAAATCGTACAAACCTGCTTCAAGTGCATAAGGTGAAAGTTGATCAAGTGCTTTTCGGGTTACTTCCTTTGTATGATCTCGCAAAAATTTAGGAGTAATAACCCTTCCTTGAAAAATACCAGCATGAGAGAAAAAGTCTTTCATTCAAGAAATAAGATATTTTGAATATGACCATCTTTGTCCGGTACCGGAAAATAAGAAGCATTCAATTTGGCTGAAAATGGTATTCCATGCGTACTGAAAATAACCCGAACGAGTTTGCCAAGTTCACGATTCCGATTACCCACAAAATCAGCAGGGAGCAGTTCTTCTTCTAAAAAATTATCATCTTCTTGTGGAAAATTCAGATTTTCAATTGCGGAAGAAGGGATTGCTGCATGTAAAGGGATAAAGCCATCCCCAATCATCGCTTCAACATGATCCGTTAATAAACTATTTTGTATCCAGGCAGTGAAACTAGCGGTTCCTAAGGTCACATTGAACTTTTGCTGCAAATGGAGTACGGAATTTTTTATTTTTTCAAACTCTCCATTATCATTTGCGCCAGCGGCCAAAAAGAAACGGTATTGGACTAAATCCGTACCAAGATGTAGTCCGGTAACAATTTCAAATGGTGTTTGTATACGCCCATCAGCACCGGTAAAGTCTCCGGTACCTTCTAAGGCGTCACCCATTGATTTGATACTCAAAAAATTAAGTCTGTGGAAGTTTTTCTTAATCGGCTGCAAAATCCGAATACCCACCCGAAGGTGAACGCTCGATAACGCCTCATAATAACTGTCTCTTTCATACCCTAAAATGGCCGCCAAAATGCCCATAACGGTTGTTCGTGGCGGTAATGAATAGGAAAAAGCCGTATTATTGGCGTAATATTTTCTGAAATGTGCCATTTTCCCACAGACATCAAAAGATAATACTTCCATGATGTTGTTGTTTTAAAAATGTTGACACAATCAAATGGTGAAACTCACGCCTTCTGCAGTCTTGATTTTCACCTCTTTTACAGCCTTACCTTCACCTGTATTAACCTTTAGAATATCAATTAACTTCTGGGCATTCAAGGTCAAATCGGCATACTTCCGAATTTGCTTTTCTTCCAACCCATTATTGGGTGAAACCGCAAGGAATTGGCGCATATCTCCAAAATAACCATTGTTAAAGCCTTCGTTGTAAATAACTTCGACATAAAGTTTAGGATATTGATTCATTTTGGAGCGCGTAGGTAATGCCGGAATACTTTCCCATAATGCTTTTCGAAATAATTCAACATCTTCATTGGTCAAGCCAGTACTCATAGCAGCATATTTGTTAATACTTCCTACAAACCCCAGAAGGCTATAGTGGACACGGTAATCTTTACCAATCGTGCTGTTCCCATCGTTCATTATTGTTACGATAGAACTTGAATCCATGATTTGCACCTTATGCAAGGAATAACCCCAGTTAAGTTGAATAGGACCAGTGTAAGATCTAGTAAAGCCCTCAATCGCAAAAGCACTTCCAAAAAACCGAATATCTATGAATTTTTGCTTCACCAAATGTGCCAATAGAGCATGGTTTAAGTCGAAACATAGTTCTTTGTTTTTCTTATCCTGCATAAACTTGATGATTTCTTCCCCAGACTTTCCTTTATTTTTTTCTTTTAAATCATCAAACTTCTTTTGGAGCGTTTCTTTACCCTCGAAGAAAATTTTCATGTCATTTTCATTTGCTAATAATCTAAGTAAAACGGCTTTGAGTTTACTATCTGGGCTAACTTTATTTTCGCCTTCCATGTCTACAAAAATATCTTGACCAGTCGCTTTTAGGAAATCGCGGACATAACGCTTGAGACGCACATCCGTAACAAGGTTAATATCGTTGTCATAATCCATCCGGGGTCTGTTTTCTTGATCGATGTCTCCATTAGGATTACATTGAATTGCTTCATAAAGAAACAGGAAATCGGAGTTGTTGGTAAGCAGTTGATTTTCCATGTGGAATATTTGTTTTGAATGAAAAGGAGGTTATATAATTTTTTAGTCGTTTACCACATCCAAAGGTTCTTCAGTTACTTCTTTAGGTGTACGAAATGAATAACCCGAAAGCAGATAGAAAAGGGCTTCCTCTGAAGAAAGTGTAAATTCGTTAGGGTTGAACAAGTCATTGAATTTGGAAAAAAGGAGCTCATTATATTTCAACACTTTGTATTGCTTGCACTTTTCCATTAGATCAATACGAAGGCGTATGATAGCGCGCTTGTCCATGCCATTGTAGTTCAATTTATTCAATATGGGCTTTGAGGGATGGTTTATAAACTGTGCGCCAGCCACATTATTTAGTACTCGCCCGAGGTAAAACAACGCTTTTTGAGCATCTGAATAATGCATTCGTTCAAAATAAGCGATAATAGAGGGCTCCGTTTCTGACAAAGTTGCTGCAGAAACCATGGGTGATTTTTCTTCCATTTTGAGTAGGTTTAATTTTCTTAAGAATTGGATAAATGCCTGATATTGAAAAACAGCATTGCGGGTGGCAAAGTCAAAATTTCCATTTGGTTTAATCTGATAAGCAAGGTATTTGCTAAACCTGTGACACAGAATTAATTCGCTAAAAAAGCCAAATAAATGGTTTCGTTCAATTTTCCTTTGCTCTAAAATAGCCTTAAATACCAATAAGGCATCATTTCGTTTTTCTTTACGAACAGGAATCAAGTTATAAATGGTGTAAAGATTGAAACTATACCTTGTCCGCTCTTTACCATAAGTCATGACACTTTCCCAAGAGATGCCGTCAATTTCCGCCATCTCGTTGTCCACAGTTTGCAGAGCCTTGATTGTTTTTGCAAAATGTGTTTGGCTTATATCCTTTATTTGGTTAATCGTTTTAAAAAAGTTGCCATCTGAATCAAACCCCAAAAAGTTTATCCAATAGATACCTTCCTCATCGGTATATTTCAGATCCGATTCAAATCTTTCCCAGTTCCCTTTTTCAGCCATTTGAAAAAGCAGGTCTGAGCGTTTGGTTATATTAAAGGTTAAATGATCCAGGTCTATGTTTGTTCTCGATAAGAATTGAGGCACAATACAATGAGATAGTCCTGCAATTTCGACTAAATGATTTTTTAAAAGATGTGCAGATCCACGCTCCAATGAAGACTCAACCCTCCTACTTAGCTGATAGTTTTTCCCAAAATCCCTCTCAATAAATCCGGTTGCATAATTTTTAGTGGTTGTCACAAACATCTTATTAATGCTGTATCTATTACTGAAAGCCGGTTCAAAAACATCATCTTGTAATTCGCCAGTTACATAGCAAACTTTGGATACTGTTTTCGATGTCTGATTTGCCTTTACTCCTTTTTCCAGGAACTTTCGCCGGATAAAATCATCATATCCACCAAGCCATACAATTGGTTTGGGTTCGTTTATATTGAATAATTCAACCGCAACGACAGATGTAAAAACCAGTACAATTTTTTGATTCGCTCCAAGGCCAATACTTTTTGAAATACTATCTAAATCTGGGAAAGATCCCTCTAATAATGCCCCTAATGGAAAAATTTGTTCAGTTACCTTATATAGTTCGGAATCTATTAAGTCCGGTGCTTCTTTTCGAATCGCCTCAGTGATATCTGCTTCTTTCGGAGCATTTCCGTCTTTATCTTTTTTAGAGAAAAAGGTTTTCTTCAATGGCTCGTAGGATTTACGAGGATCTACGGTTGGGTAAATATTTTTATTATTACCACCTTGAATCTTGATACAACGTAGCCTAAAAGGTGAGTAAATATATTTCTTATCTAACTCACTAAAATCTCTTAGCGCACCTAGTCGAACCTCCTGACGATCCAAGTCAAATATGATTTCCGCTATGTGAAAAGTAAAGTTTTTTTCTTTTTGCTTTTCATCAATAGGTGGGACTGCAATAATATCATCAAATTCTTCGCGATCAGCAGACGCTCCCAGCTGTTGACCGATTTTAAGGAGTGTATCGAGCATGTTCTTTGATTTTTATGCCTCAAATATAATATTACTGGTCTGCACTTTTACTTCCGACCAGTTAAGTCTTTTGATAAATGTTGATTATTCTTCAGAAAATCGCTTTCTACTACCACATATTTCACAATATTCTTGAATATCATGATCTGGAGTGCCACAAGAAGGGCACTCAATCGGAAAAAAATATTCCTTTAAATCAATTTCATGATTGTTCTTGTGAAAAAGAACTCTATCTTTGTTCTTCATGTTTTAAAAATTTGTTTGTTTTCGGCTTTCCGAAAGAATGAATTTAAAAATTGTGAATTTCAAGCCAGTCCCCCTATCGCCGGCAAGCAAACAGGGACTGGCTTTTTTCGTCAGCACAGATCCTTTTTATCATGGAATCCACTAATTTAGTGAATGTAAGTGCTTTCTAAGTTTCAAGCCTGGTACTCTTGGATAATTTTTATTAGAAAGCACATACTTGATAATGGCATGACACTGCAAATGTAAAGGAGTTTTTCTGATTTGCAAAAAAACTTTCGTTTTACAAAACATAAATTAAAGAGTGCTTTTAAGCCGATGTCCAAACGTCCTGCCGAACGCTACCGCCGAATCCACGAACTATTTTCGCGTGCCCGTGGGCGCGAGGCTGGCATAAAACTACAAGATCTGGCTGATAAACTAGGCATCAGCTTGCGCCAGTTGAGCGATGATATGAACTATATGCGGGAAAATGGGGCACCTTTTGAATATGTACCCGCGTTACGTGCCTGGCGTTATGAAGAAGGGCGCGACTTTACGATGATTGAGGATCAATTACTCTCCGACGAAGATGTACTCAATATCCGCATCGCGATTGAAACCTTTAATAAAATCAACAACAACGATAAAGCGTTTGGTGACTTACCGGTCATTTTTCGCAAAATATACCGCGCCTCGCGCAAGTGGACGGAACCCGAGTCGCCTCATAAATATATCTACTTCGACCCGCTCCCCGCCTATGCAGGTGGCAAATACCTTTCGTTTTTTCTTAAAGCAATTGAAAAATCACACCGGATCTCCTTCCAATACCTGGCATTCCACGCACAGGCACCTAAAACGGTGCTGTTCGATCCCTGGTTTCTGCGACACTATGACCGCCGTTGGTACGTGGGCGGTTTCTCCCACGATCCTGCAGAACAGTTTGTGCGTACTTTTCCATTGGATCGAATTGTCGATCAACCTGTTAAATCCGGGTATTACCATGACAAACCACCCCAAAACAATGCCGAAACGTATTGGAAGCACATCTACGGCATCACTGTACCGAAATACGGTAAACTGGAAAGCGTTTTAATGGAATTTACAGCAATCCAGGGCAAATACTTTCTCAGCACGCCCTTCTTTGAGCCTTATCATATCATGGAGCAAACGCCAGATAAATTGACCGTACAATTGGAAATCATTCCCAATATTGATTTACTGAGAAAACTGGCTTCCCTTGGGCCAGATGTAAGGGTATTGGCACCGGCGTCCTTGGCCTTGGAGTTGCAGGAATTACATAAACAGGCATTGGAACGGTATACTGAACCCATTTAGTTGTTCGAGAAATCATTTCTTAATATGGTACGACCGCGATTACCATTTCCTTCTGCAGCCCTCATCAAATTCCCCCGCCCTCAATAAATGTTTCAAAATTTCCCTGATGCACCAAGGAAAACACACTACCCGGATAAGCCGTGGCAAACGCTTTCGGGAGCCCCACCTGCTTATGCTGCCATTTAAATTCAAATGCGCTCAATTGTCCATCGCGCTCTTCGATATAATCCAGTTCTACATCCTGGTGCGTACGCCAGAAATAGCGGTTGGGACGTAAGCCTTTTTCTTGCAAGTGTTTGAGTCGTTCCACCACGAGAAAATTCTCCCAAAGCGCGCCTTTATCCGAGCGTAAATCCAGCGCCTGATACTGCTGAATGATGCTGTTGCGCACGCCCAGATCATAGAAATAGATTTTGTTTTTTTTGCCAATTTCGCTGCGCAGGTTTCTGCTAAAGGGCTGCAAGCGAAATAAAACAAAGGCTTTTTCCAGCAAGTCGATATACCGTTCTACGGTTTGACTGCTGATTTTCAAGGCATTGGCCAATTCATGGTACGATACCAACTGCCCTATTTGCAAGGCCAGCAAGCGGAGCAACTGCAAGAGCACATCTGCCCGTTTCAGATTTTCAAATTCAAGGATGTCCTGATATAAATACCGACTGGTCAAATTGTCGAGCAACATCCGGGCATCTGATTCAGGCGCAAAAGCAATATCGGGATACAAACCATAGCGCATCCAATTGTCTAATTGTGCCAGGCGCTCATGCGGGGCGTAGGCTTGCCCAAGTTCCACATACGATAATGGATATAACTCAAACGTTAAGGCACGCCCGGTTAAGGCCTCGGAAGATCGGCTGGCCAATTGAAAACTGGAAGAACCTGTGGCGATTATTTGTATGTCGGGAAAGGTGTCGATCAATAATTTTAAGATTTCTCCAATCCCGGGCACATGGTGGGCTTCATCCAGTACCACTAATTTTTTATCGCCAATGAAACGCTTCAACAGGGTCGGTTCCCGGGGCAACAAGGCTGATTGCACCGATTGAATTTCACAGTTCAGGTACAAGCCTTCCTCGCCTAAAGGCTCCAGAAAAGATTTGCACAAGGTGGTTTTCCCTACCTGTCGGGCACCATACAAAATCAGCACTTTGCCCCGATACATCCAGTGTTCCATCTGGCTTTTTATGCTGCGCTTGAGGTAGTTTTTCATTGAACTTAAGGTTTTAAGTATGAAAATTTAAGGTTGACTTGCAAAAATACACGTTTTTTTTAAAGTTAACCAAGATTAAAGAGGATTTGAAGTATGGATGGATAAAAATCGATTTTCTATGGATTAGCATCGAGCCGCTTTCATAACCACTTAGCGTTGGTTATGGCATACCACTAAAGCAACCTGATTCATTTTGTCTAAACATAAAAAAATCCGTTATTCTAGTCTTTTTAAACTAAAATAACGGATCTATATACTCCGCGCAACTCCATACCTCCGCGCTACTCCGTGGAACCCTTTCCCCT
>Ga0247839_1007047_pt1 | contig 12576 bp, 10 predicted proteins | sample LaCruzMarch2015__6_FD_192405 | JGI IMG/M metagenome (GOLD analysis project Ga0247839, IMG submission 192405) | Freshwater microbial communities from meromictic Lake La Cruz, Castile-La Mancha, Spain - LaCruzMarch2015_16m | ecosystem: Environmental > Aquatic > Freshwater > Lake | place: Spain...
CCCAGGGGATGGCCCGCCCGGCGTCGATGAAGCCCCACACCGGCAGGCGCAGCAGCAGCCGGCGGATACCGACGGCGATGCCCTGCTCGGCGCGCTGCAGTGGGGTGAGGAAGAGCGCCGGGCGGGCGTCGATCGGCTCCTCGATCAGGTGCTCCTCATGCACCTCGGCGCGGATCGCCTGCTCGATGATGGGCGCCGGGATTTCCAACAGGGTGACCGCCTGCGCGGCCAGGACCTCACGATAGGCGGCGCAGTGACCCTGGCCGGCGATCTCCTGCAGGCAGTGACGCACGCCGGCCTGGGCGCGGATCAAGGAGTCCGCGGCGATCCCGAGTCGCTGGGCGATGGCGTCCGCGGTCTTGAAGCCGACCCCGTGGATGTCGAGCGCCAGCCGGTAGGGATTCTCGGTAACCCGGGCGATGGCGTCGTCCCCATAGGTCTTGTAGATGCGGACCGCCCGCGCGGTGCCGACCCCATGCGACTGGAGAAAGACCATGATCTCGCGGATCACCTTCTGCTCGGCCCAGGCGCCGGTCACCCGCGCCTGACGCTTGGGGCCGATGCCGGGCAGTTCGAGCAGCCGCTCCGGGTTGTCCTCGATCACGTCGAACACCCGCTCACCGAAGGCGCGCACCAGCTTGCGCGCGAAGTGCGGGCCGATGCCCTTCACCATGCCGGAGCCCAGATAGCGCTCGATCCCCTCCACCGTGCTCGGCGGCACGCAGCGCAGGTCGGCGGCCTTGAATTGCAGCCCGTGCTGACGGTCGTTGATCCACTGGCCCCCGCATTCGATATACTCGCCGGCGGTCACGCTGGCCGCCGCGCCGATCACGGTCACCAGGTCCCGCTGACCGCGCACCTTCACCCGCAGCACGCAGAAGCCGCTCTGCTCACTGTGAAAGGTCACGCGCTCGATCGAGCCCGAGAGGTGCTCGGCGGGCGGGTCGGTGTGATAGCGGGGGCTCGGTTCGGTCATCCGCGGGGGTTCGCATGGCGCTGCTGGACCGAGTCGCCCGTATGGTGCGGCCAAGTGGTCATGCATTCGATCTTAGCCAAGCCGCGGCGTTTTCCCAAGGACTATCCCGATCCGAGTCGCGGCTGCGCGCGGATTTCGCTCGTTGACCCGCCTGGCTTTGGTGGCACGATCGGCCTTGATCACGGTTCCGGCCACGGGACATCGTAGGGTGGACAAGCGCAGCGCAGTCCACCAGCGGCGGCGCGGGATTCGGTGGACTGCGCTAGCGCTTGTCCACCCTACGGCCGGAACGATGATCAAGGCCGCATGATCGTATGATGCTGAACGAATGCCAACGCATTTTCCACACACCGCGTGCGGGCGATGCGCCTCCGAACTTGCTGAAGGCCGACCGACAGGAACCCCATGACCGACCAGACCCCCGTGCCGCTGACTGACTTCACCCGCCGCGCCTCGGCCGCCCGCGCCCTGATCGAATCGCTGCTCACCGAGTTGATCGGCCCGGTGGTCTTGAAGTACGACTTTTTCCGCGAGTGGAGCGGGTGCTGGAAGGTGCTGGTGGAGATCACCGGCGCGGCGACCGGCAAGCTGGAGTTTACCTTGCTGGAGACGGCCGGCGGCGGACTGCTGGCACTGCCCCGTCCGCTGCCGGAGCGTTGGCGGCTCCAGACCGGCATTCCCGCCGACGACGGGACCCGTTGGACGCTCGATGCCAAGGGCCTGCTCGTGCCGTTTCCGCCGCCTGATTGAGGCCGCGTGTCGCCCACAGATGGCATGGATCATCATTCCGGCCGGTGTACGGGAGTCGCGCACTGGAGGTCGAGGCTTGAGCCGGGCCAGAGCCGCGCAGATGTGATGTCGACACGGCCATGATAAGGAACATCAACCACCCCGGACGATGAAGGTCCCCCGGGGGAGCGGCGTCGCGCCGCGATGCGGTGCCGCGGTGACCCCGAACGCTTGCGGCTATCCGCCCGGCCTGTCGCGGCGGGACGCCGCTCCCACGGGGTCGCTATGCGACTTTCACGGTAAATCTCGACGAGAAATGATGAAGAAAATAAAATCGATTGTCCGCGATCACCAGGCTGCCCGGGTCTTCCTGCCGGCACTCGCCTTGCTCGCCCTGACCGGCTGTGGCCCCGGCGGCTTTGCCCGCGATGCCCTGGTCGAAGACCCTGGTGCCGAGGCGTTCCTGAACCGAATCCAGCAGAACTGCGGCAAGCTGTCGGTCGGCAATCAGCCGTTGAACTGGCTGTTGAGCAGCAGCAACGACGATGTGACCTTCGTCGACATGACCAGCAAATACTATTTGGGTCAGTTCTCGGCGAAGGACTACACCGACGGCATCAACGCCTTCTACCCGACCGGCACCAATCAGCCGGCGCTCGACTGTATCTTCAAGCAGCGCTGAGGCTCGTTCAAAGGCGATGGGCGCGCTGTCACCAGGGCGGGCGCTGCATCTGCACGCGCGCGCCGGGGCGGCGCGGGGTGTGGTTCAGGCGTTGGCTTCGGTCTTGGCGGCGGCGGTCTCCATCATGGTCTTGAGCTCGCCGCTGGCGTGCAGTTCCAGGGTGATGTCGCAGCCGCCGACCAACTCGCCGTCGATGTAGATCTGCGGAAAGGTCGGCCAGTCGGCATAGCGCGGCAGGTTTTCGAAGATCTCCGGGTCTTGCAGTACGTTGACGTAGGCGAAGGGAACACCGCACTCCTGAAGGGCCGCCGAGGCCCTCATGGAGAAGCCGCATTGGGGGAACTGGGGCGTCCCCTTCATGTAGATGACGACGGCGTTACTCTTGACCTGCTCGCCGATTCGCTCCAAAACGTCCATTCGACACCTCTGGTGATATAGTTGACTGACATCGGGTAAGTCGGGACCAGTCGAAGGTTTTCAACGGCCGAGCGCGTCGGCGGCCGCGCTTGGCGGGTTGCTGCTCGCGCCTACCCGTGCCCATCCACGTTTCGCTGCAGCCAGAGTTCCAGCAGGGCCAGGTGCCAGAGCTTATTGCCCATGATGCGGGTGTGGTGCAGGTCCGGGGCGGCGAGCAGCATGTCCAGATAGCCCTGGGCGTAGAGGCCCCGTTGGCGGCTGGCGCCTGAACCGAGGACGTCGCGCATCATCTCCAGGAAGGCGCCGCGGACGTATTTGAGGGCCGGCATGGGGAAGTAGCCCTTGGGCCGGTCGATCACGGCGTCGGGCAGCAGGCCGCGGGCCATCGCCTTGAGCGGGTACTTGCCGCCCTCGCGCAGTTTCAGTTCCGGCGGGCAGCGGGCGGCCAGCTCGACGAGATGATGATCGAGGAAGGGCACCCGCGCCTCCAGCCCCCAGGCCATGGTCATGTTATCGACCCGCTTGACCGGATCGTCGACGATGAGCGTGGTCACATCGAGCCGCAGGATGGCGTCCAGCAGCTCGTCGGCGCCGTCCTCCTCCAAGAGCCCCGCGATCAGGGCCGAGGTGTGGTCCGCCCCGGCATAGGCCGGCTGCACGAGGCGCAGGTACTCGTCATGATCGCGGTCGAAATAGTGCTTGGCCAGCCGTTCCACGCGCGAGCCGGTCGATTCGGCCGCAATGCGCGGATACCAGAAATAACCGCCGAACACCTCATCCGCCCCCTGTCCGGACTGCACTACCTTGATTTCGCGCGAGACCTGTTCGGCGAGCAGATAGAAGGCGACCGCGTCCTGACCGAACATGGGTTCGGTCATGGCGTCGATGGCCTCCGGCAGGCGCTCCAGGACCTGGTCGTTGGGTACCCGGAACTTGCGGTGGCGGGTGCCGTAGCGTGCCACCACTTGGTCCGAGAACTCGAACTCGCTGCCGGCCTCTTCCGGGGTGTCATCGAAGCCCACCGAGAAGGTGCGCAGATCCGACACTCCGGCCTCGGCCAGCAGGGCGACCAGCAGACTGGAGTCTAGACCGCCGGAGAGCAGCACTCCGACCGGAACATCGGCCACTTCGCTGCGCTTCTTGACCGCCTGGCGCAAGGACTCATGGATGGCCGCCAGCCAATCGTCATCGGTCAGCGGCTGCTCCGGACGGGTGGCGTCCAGGTGCCAGTAGCGCCCCTCGGTGGTGTTGCCGTCGGCATCCACCTGCATCCAATGCGCCGGGGGGAGCTTGCGCACCCCGGTGAGGACGGTGCGCGGTGCCGGCACCACGGCGTGCAGTGTAAACAAATGGTGCAAGGCCACCGGATCGATGCGGGTGTCCACGCCGCCGGCGGCGAGCAGGGCCTGGGTGGTGGAGGCGAAGCGGAACACCTGTCCCTGCCGGTTCCAGTACAGCGGCTTGACGCCGAAACGGTCGCGGGCCATGAACAGCGCCCGCCGGTTCGCGTCCCAGAGCGCGAAGGCGAACATGCCGTGCAGCCGTTCCGGGCAGGCGTTGCCCCAGGCGTGATAGGCCTTGAGGATGACCTCGGTGTCGCCGTCGGAGAAAAAGTGGTAGCCCTTGGCCTCCAACTCGGCGCGCAGCGCGCGGTAGTTGTAGATGGTCCCGTTGAAGACCAGAGCCAGCCCCAGGTGTGCGTCCACCATAGGTTGGTTGGAGCGCACCGAGAGGTCGATGATCGCCAGCCGCCGATGACCAAAACCGAGCGCCCCGTCGCTGTAGCTGCCGCCATGATCCGGCCCGCGCCGGGTCAGTTCAGCCATCATGCGCTGGATGACATCCAGGTTCGCCGGGGCGCCGTCGAGACGCAATTCACCACAGATACCGCACATTCGATCCTACTCCGAACAGCTTGATGATTGGCTCATTTTTCAGAGAGTCCGCGTATCGGCCGCAATTGAACGCGTTCCTCCGCGGCGCAATCGTCCTCAGCGCCCCAGCCCCCGCCGCCCGGCGTCTCGAGGCGCAGCCGGTCACCCGCGGCGACCGTCAGGGTCACCTTGCCCGGCAGGTCCCGGCCGTTGAGCCGATTGACACCGGCCGCCCCGTCGGCACCGCCGCCGCTGCCCCAGGGCGCATGACGGCGGCGTTCGGTGAGCAGGGTCACCTGGGCCGGGGCCAGGAACGCGATCTCCCGGATCAGCCCGTCGCCGCCGGGCCGCTGCCCGGCGCCGCCTGAGCCGCGCCGCAGAGCATAACGGGTGACGCGCAGCGGATAGCGCGATTCCAGCACTTCGATGGGCGTGTTGAGCGTGTTGGTCATGTGTGTCTGGACCCCGGACCAGCCGCCGCCCGCGGGGCCGGCCCCCATGCCGCCGCCGATGGTCTCGTAATAGTCCCAGGGCGCGGCCGGATCGGTGCTGCCCATGGCCAAATTGTTCATACTGCCGTGGCTGGCTGCCGGAATCCGCTCCGGGACGGCCTGGGCCAGGGCACCGAGCACCACATCCACCACCCGCGTGCTGGTCTCGACGTTGCCGGCGGCCACCGCGGCCGGCCGCCGCGCATTGAGCAGACAGCCGACCGGAGCGGTCAGCGCAATCGGCCGGAAGGTCCCGGCGCAGGCCGGGGTCTGGGGCGGCATCAGGCAACGGAAACAGTAGAGGACGGCGGCCGCCGCCACCGACAGGGGGCAGTTGATGTTGCCCGGGACCTGGGGCGCGGTGCCGCTGAAATCCAGGTGCACGCCGCCGGCGGAAACGGTCATTGCCACCTGAATCGGGATGTCGCGGGTGCCCTGGCCGTCGTCGTCCATCCAGTCCTCATAACGATAGAGACCCGGCGGCAGCACCGCCAGGGCGGCACGCGCCAGGCGCTCGCCATAGTCGTTGAGGTCGTCCAGCGCGCCGCGGTAGGCCGCCGCCCCCATCCCGTCCACCAGGGTGCCCAGGCGGGCGAGTCCGGCGCGGTTGGCGCCGATCTGGGCGAAGAAGTCGCCGCGCGCATCCCCGGGGTTGCGGGTGGCGCCGAGGATCCCCTCCAGGAACTCGGTCTGTAGGACGCCGCCGCGGATCAGGTGGGTCGGCGGCAGGATCAGACCCTCCTCGGCCAGGGTGCGTGCCAAGGGCATCGAGCCGGGGCTGCTCGCGCCGATATCCGCGTGATGGGCACGGTTCACCAGGAAGGCGATGGGCGCGCCGTCCTGATCGGATCGGCCCCGGGCCGCGGCAGCGGCATACAGCGGCGCGATCAGGGTCACATCGGGCAGGTGCGTGCCGCCCAGATAGGGGTCGTTGAGGACCACCATGTCCCCAGGGGACCAATCGAGCGCGGCCACCACATCAGCCATGGCATAGGCCATGCTCCCCAAATGCACCGGGATATGGGCGGCCTGGGCGCACAAGCCGCCCTGGCCGTCGAAGACGGCACAGGAGAAATCCAGCCGATCGCGAATATTGGGCGAGAAGGCGGCATTGCGCAGTACCGCGCCCATTTCGTCGCACAGCGCGTTTAGACGGCTGGCAAAGAGACCGAGGTCGATGGGGTCGAGGGGCATGGGCAGCAACTCGCGGTCTTGGTGGTCAGGTTGCAAAGCCGCCGACGCGGCCATAAATCGCGGCTCAGTTAGACGGCCGCTTAAGCGCCGTCGGTATCAGGTCTCGGGCTCCGCCTTGGTGCGTGTCTGGGCCTGGGTCTGACTTCACTCACCCCTCACTCACCCTTGGAGACGTCCGATCATGGCACATCAACTGCCCGCGCTGCCCTACGAAAAGAATGCCCTGGAGCCCGTGATCTCCGCCGAGACCATCGATTATCACTACGGCAAGCATCATCAGGCGTATGTCACCAATCTGAATAACCTGATTCCGGGGACCGAGTTCGAGTCCATGTCCCTGGAAGAGATCATCAAGAAGTCCTCCGGCGGGGTCTTCAACAACGCCGCTCAGGTCTGGAACCACAGCTTCTACTGGAACTGTCTGAGTCCCACCGGCGGCGGCGCCCCGACCGGTGCTCTGGCGGACGCGATCAACGCCAAGTTCGGCTCATTCGACGAGTTCAAGAAGCAGTTCAGCCAGTCCGCCGTCACCAATTTCGGGTCCGGCTGGACCTGGCTGGTGAAGAACGCCGACGGCTCCATCGAGATTTTCAACACCGCCAACGCCGGCTGCCCGCTGACCTCCGGCAAGCAGGCCCTGCTCACCGTCGATGTCTGGGAGCACGCCTACTACATCGATTATCGCAATGCCCGTCCCAAGTATCTGGAAACCATCTGGGACAAGATCAACTGGGCCTTCGTCTCGGCCAATTACGCGGCCTGATCGGCCTTGATCGTAATCCCGGCCAGCGGGGTGCGTCGTCAGGGCTTCCAGCCCTGACGGTGTCAGGCCAGGATGGCCTGACTACGCACCCGGCGAGCCCAAGTGGCCGGAAGCTTGATCGGGGCCGCCTGATCCACGCGTGGGGGTCGGGTCGGTCCGCACCGCCCCCGCCTCCCGCACCTAATGATACGCGCGCATCTGCCCGACCAGCACACCCTGAATCGCGACCTCCTCAGGCGCATACACCACCGGTAACAAGCCCCGGTTGGCGGGGACCAGGGTCACCTGCCCCGGCTCCTGGATGATCCGTTTGAGGGTCGTCTCCTCGCCGCGGATCAATGCCGCCACGATCTCGCCGTTGCGCGCGGTCTCGCGCCGCTCGATAACGACAAAATCTCCATCCAAAATACCGGCCTCGGCCATCGAATCGCCCGTCACCTGCAACACATAGCAGGGTCTGGACGTGCGCAATCGCGGCGGGATTTCGATCGTATCCGGTTGGGGCAGGGCCTCGATCGGCCGTCCGGCGGCGATCTTGCCGAGCAGCGGCAGGGTATTCTCGTCCGTTGACTGCGTGACCAGATGGATGCCGCGGTGACGCCCGTTGAGCGGCTCGACCAGACCCTCGGCGATCAGCGCCTGCACATGCTTGTGGAGCGACCCGCGCGAGCGCAGGCCGAGCAGTCGGCAGAGCCCGTCGAGGGTGGGCGCCCGGCCGAAGTCCGCGGCGTGCTGCCGCAGGCAATCCAGGACCTGCTGTTGGCGAGGGGTGAGCGGCATGGCGCCTTCTTCTCTTTTTGTTCGGATAGTCTATGCTTGTCTGGAGGAGAACGAATCGAGAACGATCCACCCCGCCACGAGGTACACCCGATGCGTCCGAGCCTTGCCTACATCCTGCCGAAGCGCCGTCACACGACCTGGAACCCCGCCCTGGAGCCCCTGCGCCTCGGCCGCGAGCCGGGTGTTGAGATCCCGCTGCTCGGGTATGTCACCGCCGGGCAGCCGGTCGACATTCCGGAGGACCGCGCCACCGTCACCGTGCCGCGGCACATGGTACGCAAGAACAGCTATGCCCTGCGCGTGCGTGGTCACTCGATGATCGACGACTCCATCCAGGACGGCGACATCATCATCATCGAAAAGCGCGAGACCGCCGCCAACGGGGAGTCCGTGGTCGCCATGATCAACGGCGAACGCGTGACCCTCAAGCGCTTTTTCATCGAAACCGACGGCATCCGGCTGCAACCCGCCAATCCGGCCATGGAACCCATCTACTTGCGGCACGAGGAGCTGGAGATTCTCGGGATCGTGTCGGGGGTGATTCGCTGCGGGGCGGCATAATCAGCGCGCGGCCCCTTGTCCACGTCCGGCCACTTGGGCTCGCCGGGTGCGTAGTCAGGCCATCCTGGCCTGACACCATCAGGGCTGGAAGCCCTGACGACGCACGCCGCCGGCCGGGATTACGATCAAGGCCCCTCGCGACCAAGATTACCCGACCCTGATCGTCTCCCCATACCCGGTCATCTCCAGATAACCGCGTCCGATCTCCCGGCCGTCTTCAGACACCCGCACCGCCCCTTCCCAATAGACGGCGCCGGTGGAGCGCCGGCTATCCAGTTCCTGGTCGTCCATGAGGGGTTGCAGATCGAGCAGCCGCCCGCCGATGCCCACCTGCCAGGCGACCGGGTAGGTGATGTCGGTGCGCGGCGAGCGCCAGTGGCGCCGGGGGGTGAAGGTCACGGCGTCCGGCGGCAGCGCCCGCGCGCCGCCCCCGGCCGACCGGACGGTGGCGGCTGACCAGAGGGCGCGGCCGTCGTCACCGCGCATCCGGAAGGCCATCAGGGCACTGCCGTCATCGAGATTCAGGCCGATCCAGTCCCAGCCGGCCGCGCCTTGCGGCAGGTACTCGCTCGACCATTCGTGATCCAGCCAGGCCTGACCGGTCACGGCCTGGGTGCGGCTATCCAGCGTCACCGTGCCGGTGACCGCGAGGTGCGGGCGGCTATAGTAATAGCTCGCATGGCGCGGATCGGCGGCCTTGGTGCTGAACCCGGCGGCGCCGTTGAGCAGCGGCGGGCCGTCCGGGACCAGCGACAGGCTGTAGGCGAGTTCCTCGCCGCGGACGTCAGCCTGATAGCGGTCGTCGGTCTGCTCGAATTTCCAGTCGTCGATCCAGACCTGGGTGCGCCCGGTCTCGGACCCGGCCCGGCCGAATCCGATCCGGGCCGCGCGTTGATCGTGGCGCAGCCGGCCCAGCCGCGGGTCGGCGATGGCAGCGTGGGCAATGATCAACTGACGCGGCGCGAAAGCGCTCGGGTTTTGCTCTCCGAGACCGGTCCGCACCCGGAAAAAGGTCGTCTGGAAGCCGAGCGGGCTGCCGTCCGGCAGGCGCAGCCAGCCGGTGGCATACCACCACTCGGTCCGAAACGCCGGGTGAGCGCCGTGATCGTCGGGAAAAACCAGGGTCCGGTCGGGGAGCACCGGGGCAAAGGTGATTGCCGCCCCCTCGGTCTGGTCGGGCTTCGCTGACTGGCCCGCAGTGCTGCGCCAGACCGGCAGGCTCGCCAAGGCAAGGAGACAGGTACGTCGATTCATTCCGGTATCACCAATCTTCACGGACCGCCAGCACCGCGTCCTGTCGCATGGCCTGCCGACCGGCGAGCACGGCCGCGGCGGCCGCCAAGGCGATCAGCGCACCCGCGAACAAGGCCAGTGACCCCCAGGGGACGTGCACATCCATACTCCAGTGGAAACTCTGCCGGTTGACGACCTCGATCAGCACCAGCCCGATCGCTCCGCCCGCCAGCAGTCCGCCGAGCACCCCGACCCCGGCCGCCAGCGCGCCCTCCTGGGCGAGCATCCAGCCGATCTGGCGGCGCGTCAGCCCCAGATGGCGCAGCATCCCGAATTCGCGCCGCCGCGCCGCCGCCAGCGCGGCGAAGCTGGCCGCCACTCCGGCCAGGCCAATGGCGACCGCGACCGCTTCCAGCAGATAGGTCACGGCAAAGGTGCGGTCGAAGACGCGCAGGCTGATGGCGCGGATCTCGCCCGGATAGGCCAATTCCAGCGCGCCGGGGTCGCCGACGGCGGTGAGCGCGGCGGCCACCTGCGACGCCGCCGCACCGGGGGCGAGCCAGATGGCCGCGTCGTTGGCCAGCGGGTCACCGGTCAGGCGGCGGTAGTCGGCCAAGTCGATCATCAGTGCACCGGTCTGGCGGGCATAGTCGCGCCAGATACCGGCCACGCGTAGCGGCACCGGCCGTCCGGCGAGCGGCACCTCCACGCGCTGGCCGGGCCGCCAGCCGTAGAGGTCCTGCATCGCTTCGGAAACCCAGATCGCCGTTTCACCCGGGCCGGGCGGTTGCGCGGCGCCGACCAGCGGCAAATCCCGGCCGTCGGCCGCCACCGGCCGGGCGATCAAACCCACCGGCGCCTGGCCCGCGGCGAGACGCAGACTCTCGTGGCGCGTGAAGTTGACGCGGCCAATGCCGGGCACGGCGCTGATGCGGGCTTGCAGCGCTGCGTCCAGCAGACTGCCGCTCTGGATCGTGCCGACCCGCAGATAGAGGTCGGCGGGCAGGAGTTCGCTCAGCCACTCGTCGACCGACTCCCGAAAGGACGCGACCATGATCGCCATGGCCGCCGCCAGGGCGACGCTGGTCAGGACCCCGGCCGCCGCCACGACGGCATGTCCGGGGGCGGCGCCCAGCCGGGCCGCGGCGAGGCGGGCCGGCACCGGACCGCGTTGCGGCAGCAGCCAGGCGACGGCGGAGGCGACGGCCGGCAGCAACAGGACACTTCCGGCCAGCACACCGGCGACGGCCAGATAACCGCCCACCGGCAGCCCGTTGATGGGCGGAATCCAGCAGACCGGCAGGCTGGCGGCGAGCACGGCGATGCCCAGGCGCGGATGTCCACGTCCGCCGAGCAGCGCCGCGTCGTCGCCGGCTTTCAGCGCCTGCGCCGGTGAGACCGTGGCCGCCTCGCGGGCCGGCAGCCAGGCGCCGGCCACGCCGGCCAGCACGCCCAGTGCCACATAGACCCCCGTCACGCCCGGCTGGAACTGAAGTTGCGGCGTCAGCCCGGCGAAATACCCGGCGCCCAGATCGCCGCCGAGCACGGTCAGCATCGCCCAGGCCAACCCATGCCCCAGGGCCACGCCGACCAGTCCGCCCGCCAGTCCGACCAGCGCCCCCTCGGCCAAGAGCCAGATGAACAGGTCGCGTCGCGCCAGACCGATGGCGCGCAGAAAGGCGAACTCGGTGCGGCGGCGCACCACCGAGAGTGCCTGAGCCGAGAAGACCAGAAACCCACCGGTCAAGAGCGCGATGGCCGCCAGCATGGTCAGATTCACCCGGTAGGCGCGCGACAGGTTGGCCGCCTGATCCTCCGCGGCCTCCGGTGCCTCGATCAGCACCCCGGCCGGCAGAATGGCCTGCAAGTCAAGCCGCGCCGCCTCCGGGGTCACGCCCTCGGCCAGCCGCAGATCGATCCGGGTGAGCCGTCCGAGCCGGGCGAAGCGGGCCTGCACCGCGGCAATATCCATCACGGCCAGGCGGCGGTTCTGCGCGGCACCCGGCAGGTCGCCGGCCACCCGCAAGTCCAGCGTGTGATCACCCGCGCGCAGCCGCAGCCGGTCGCCGGACTGGAGCCCGAGCGTGGACTGCGCCGCCGCGCTGAGAAAAACGGTGTCCTCGGCCAGGATCGCGAATCGGTCAGTGCGTTCCGACGTGTCGATAGCGTCCGCCGGGCGCGGCAGCAGGGCCGGCGTCACCCGGGGCAGGGTGAAGACGTCGATCCCCAGCAATTGCAGTGTCTCGTCGCGCCCGGTGACCTGAGTCTCGACCTCGACCACCGGACTCGCCGCGGCCACCTCCGGGCGGGCGGCGAGCAGGGCATAGAGACCCTCGTCGAAGCCGCTACGCGGTCCCTTGACTTGCAGGTCGGCCTCGCCGGCCATGGAGCGCAGACCGCGCCCGAACTCGGTGAGCGCCGCCTCATGGATCGCGTGCACCGCCATGCCGAGTGCTACGCCCAGGCAGATCGCCGCCATGGAAAACAGCGTCGCCGTCCGCCGCCGGGCGAGTGAACCGAGAAAGACCGGCGCCAGATTCACCCCAGCAGCCCCTCGGTGGTGAGATGCAGCACCCGGTCCGCCGTCTTGGCACCTTCCAGCGAATGCGTCACCAGGATGCCGATCGCACCGACCCCGCGAATGCGCTCGGCCAGCAGGGCGAGCACCCTGGCGCCGTTGGCCGGGTCCAGGTTGCCGGTCGGTTCGTCGGCCAGCACCAGCCGCGGGGCATGAACCAGCGCGCGGGCGATCGCCACCCGCTGCAATTCGCCGCCGGACAATTCGCGCGGCCAGCTCGCGGCACGCTCGCCCAGGCCCACGGCCGCCAGCAGTTGCCGCGCCGGCTCCTCCGCCGCCGCACCGGCCAAGCCCTTGA
>Ga0247839_1007051_pt1 | contig 12569 bp, 8 predicted proteins | sample LaCruzMarch2015__6_FD_192405 | JGI IMG/M metagenome (GOLD analysis project Ga0247839, IMG submission 192405) | Freshwater microbial communities from meromictic Lake La Cruz, Castile-La Mancha, Spain - LaCruzMarch2015_16m | ecosystem: Environmental > Aquatic > Freshwater > Lake | place: Spain...
TCTATCACTGTTTCTGTGTGGGTATTTCCGTTTAATTTAGGATATAAAGTAATTGTATCATCAAATAGACTGATGTTTGCTTTTTGACATAAATGAGTGAATGCGCGCATTTATTTACCCTTTAAAAAATAATATTAATCTTTATAATTTTAATTATTTAAGCTTAAGGAATTATTAAACTGAGCATTTTATTTGCTCTAATGTGTTAATTTAGTGCATAATGTGTTGTTTATTGAATTAAGTTGGATATTATGTTTAAAAAATCACTTACAATTTTTATTCTTTCATTATTGCTTTTTAAGCAAGGATTTGCTGCAAATTTAGATGAATTACTGCCTAACGAAAGAAATACTATTGAGGTATTTCAAAAAATATCACCAAGAGTGGTTTATGTGCACCGTTTGACTACAGTTGTAAATCGTCATGCAGAGATTATGGATATCCCTGCGGGATCTGGTTCTGGAATTATTTGGGATAATTTAGGTCATATAGTTACAAATTTCCATGTTATTAAAGGTGCTGATAAATTATCAGTTACAATAGGTCAATTAACCGTTCCTGCAAAGGTTATTGGGTTTGAACCTAGAAAAGATATTGCGGTTCTTGCGATAAAATCTCCTGTTGTTTTAAACGATCTTAAATCATATAAACCTTTAGTGATTGCTCATAATAATGAACTTATGGTTGGACAAAAGGCAATAGCTATTGGTAACCCATTTGGCCTTGATCACAGTTTAACTGTCGGGGTAATTTCAGCACTTGGTCGTCAAGTTCCAGGTGTTGGTGGAGTTAAAATCCGTGATATGATTCAAACTGACGCATCAATTAATCCTGGTAATTCCGGTGGGCCGCTTTTAGATAGTCGAGGTAGATTGCTAGGACTAAATACTGTCATATTCTCTCAATCAGGCACCTCCGCAGGCATAGGCTTTGCAGTTCCTGCTGATGATATTCTGCAAATTGCGCAACAAATTATTAAAAATGGCAGGGTGGTTCTTGCAGGAATTGGTATTCAGAGAATGGATCCTAATACTGCATCGCACTTAGGTATTAAAAAGGGAATAGTAATATCAAAAGTTTTACCAAATACTCCGGCAGCATTCGCAGGATTAAGAGGAACTAAATATAGAAATTGGGGGAGAGTGATCCCTGGAGATATTATTATAGAATTAAATGGGATCCCAGTAGATAATTATGGCGCATTATATAACCTTATTAGTGCAATAAATGTTGGCGATAAAGTTAGGTTAACAATATTAAGAAATGGCAATAAAATGTATTTTAAAATGAAAACAATAGATATAGCTGGGTTTTAATAACCCAGTACATCCAGCTTCACTTTTGATCTTTACCTGAATGTATGGCAAGTCTAATAACCATATTCTTCTTGGTATTGTCTTAAAATATCGGCTTGTTTTTCTTTTTTATGCTTTAAAAGATATTCAATTAAATCAAAAACTGTGATTATTGAAAGTACTTTTATACCTTGGTTTTCAATTTCTTCAATCGTTTTATGATTATCTATTGTGCGCTCACGTCTATCTAGAGCGATAGCTACTGCGCAAAGTTTACCGCCATTGTCTTTAATTAGTTGTTGGGACTCACGAAATGCAGTGCCTGCGGTTATTACATCATCTATTATTATTGTATTACCACTTAATGGCGCACCAATTAATTGTCCGCCTTCACCGTGATCTTTAATTTCTTTGCGATTAAAAGTAACTGTTGAATTTATGCCCATTTCTGCAAGAGCGACTGCCGTAGTTGTAGCTAATGGTAATCCTTTATATGCAGGGCCAAATAGATGATCAAATTTAATAGCTTTTTTTACCAGTAAATTTGCATAAAACTTACCAAGTTGCAGGAGGGCTTTAGATTGGTAAAATAATCCCGCATTAAAAAAATAGGGGCTAATTCTGCCAGATTTTAACTTGAATTCACCAAATTTTAATACGTCATTATCTAATGCGAGACGGATAAAAGACTCTTTAGAACTCTCCACTTTACCCCCTAAAATACGAACCTTAAAAAAAATCCTTAACAATCAACAAAAAACTGTTATGCTAACATCTTACGTTAATCGATTGTAACGTAATTTTGATAGGAAAACATAATAAGAAAGGAGATACAAATGTCGGATAGAGAAACAGGCCAAGTAAAATGGTTCAATGAAAAAAAGGGATTTGGTTTTATTATTAATCAGCATGGTGATGATATTTTTGTTCATTATAAAGATATTCAAGGCGAAGGTTTTAAAACGTTGCATGAAAATGACGCGGTAAGTTTTGTATTGGATAAAAGTCCAAAAGGATTTAAAGCCCAAGATGTTTCTCTAATTAGAAATGAAGAGGCTTCTTAATAACAAATTTTTTTTATAATATGATTTAGATGTTTTATGAATATAAATAAAAAAGTTGCCGTAATAACTGGGGCGGCAAGTGGTATTGGCTTTGCATTATCAAAAGCATGCTTAACTGAGGGCATGAACGTTGTAATGGCTGATATTGCCAAAGAAAAGTTAGACGCTTCTGCAAAACTTTTACGAGATACTTCAACTTTAGAAGTTATCTCTATGGTTTGTGATGTGTCAAATTTTTCAGAGGTTATGAAATTAGCAAGCCTTGCTTATTCGCATTTTAATCAAGTAGATTTACTTATTAATAATGCAGGCATAAGCGGCAATATTGCCCCACTATGGGAACAATCTGTTGAAGATATTCATCATGTTATTGATGTTAATTTGTATGGGGTAATTAATGGTATTAAGGCTTTTATTCCTTTAATGTTTAAGCAGAAAAATTCTGCACACATAGTGAATATGGCTAGTATTTATGGGTTGTGTAGCGGTTCGCAAATGGCACCTTATGCAATGTCTAAACATGCGATTGTTGCTATGTCTGAGTCGTTGTATTTTGATTTCATAAGATTAAAAAAATCCATTGATATTTCCGTTGTTTGCCCATCATTTGCTAATACCCAATTAATGACAAATTCAAAAAATTCTAACCCAAATAAATTACACTCTCTTATTACCAATCTTATGGAGCGTAGTCGTTCTGTTGAAGATCTTGCTGATTATATTATGGCAGAGATAGAAAAAAAGACATTTTATATCTTACCAGATAAAGAAGTTAAAGCTTATTGTGAGGCTCGTACTGATGCTATTGTTCACCAGTCAGCACCTCATCAACATAGTCTAGAAAAAATTATTTCTACTTTAAGTAAACGCGCTAATGGAGAATAAATGAATTTGGGTCTTTTTTCCCTTCTTAAACAAAGAACATTTTTTCCTATTTTTATGACCCAATTTTTTGGTGCATTTAATGATAATGCATTTAAATTAGCGATGCTTACTTTGATTAGTTATCATTTGAGTATATCGCAAGCACAATCAGAGTTCTATCAAGCTTTGGCCTCCGCTTTATTTATGCTTCCCTTTTTTCTTTTTTCAGCAACAGCAGGCCAGCTTGCAGACAAATATGATATGGCACATTTGACTCGTATAATTAAAATATTTGAGATGATTTTAGTTTTAATTGGTGGGGCTGCATTATATTTTGGTAGTATTTATCTTTTAATGGCTATGTTAACCGGAATGGGGATTCATTCAACGTTTTTTGGACCAATTAAATATGCTATTTTACCAGTTCAACTTCATAAAGATCAGTTATTAGGAGCTACTGCCTTAGTTGAAGCAAGTACTTTTATTGCGATTCTTTTAGGTACAATTTTTGGTACTTTAACTATTTCAGGAGTTAATAGCCTTACAATTAATGCTATTGTGTTATTAGGAGCAATTGCTTTTTTAGGTTTTATATCCAGTTTATTTATCTTACCGACTAAATCAAAAGTGAAAGATTTAAGTATTGATTGGAACATTTTACGCGCAACTAAAAATATATTTAAAGACGTATTAACTAATTCTAAAATTATTATAGTTATATTAACTATTTCTTGGTTTTGGATATTATCTGTGGTGATTATAACTAAATTGCCCGATTATACTAATTATGTATTGCATGCTAATAATTCAGTGCTTGCAGTTTTCCTTGCTTTATTTTCAATAGGGACAGCCTTAGGATCATTGGCTATAAATCGAATATTATCAGGCTTTATTACTATTAAATATGTCCCACATGCTATGTTTTTACTTTCATTATTTACCTTTGACTTATATTTAGCTACACCTATATTTAATGATTTATTATCTTTGCAAACAACAGCGCAATTTTTCAGTCAATTAAAGAATTGGCGTATTTCTTTTGATATTTTCTTCATATCTTTTAGTAGCGGGTTATTTGTTGTTCCTTTATATAGTTATTTGCAAGTTGTTAGTATTAATACTAAAAGAGCCCGAACGATTGCGGTTAATAATATTGTTTCTTCTTTTTTTATAGTAATAGCAACTGGTTTTCTGATGATTTTATTGCATTTTAATGTTGGAATTTCTTTGATATTTGCTATGTTAAGCTTAATAAATATAGCTGTTGCTTTTTTATTTTTGTATTTATTTAAGCATTATACGTTGGATGAAAAAGTCCAACATATACTTGCTGCAGATTTATAGGTTTATTCGCATTTTCCCGTTTATGTAATTTTAGCCATTAGGTACTTATCTATTAAGATAGCCTTAAGCATTTAGTTATATAATATTGCATATTGTTTTTTATATAATGTGTTCGCATGACTTTAATCCAAGACATATTGGCAAAAAAAAACTTAGACCCTGAGCTTTTTGATCATGGTGAAAAATTAACCCTCGATATGCCAATTGACGTTCATGTTAAGTGGGTATATAACAATATTTATGCTAAACCTTATCCCAATGCTGTTGATACCAATGGTATCTCTAGAAATATTCACGGCGTGCAACATGTAACTCGAGCAGCCATTAATATCCCAATTTTTGCTAATTTATTTCGCCGATTTAAAGATAAAGAAGCTTTATATTTAAATGACGAAGATATTAAACTCTTGCAGATAGCAGCCTTATTTCATGATTCAGCAAGAGAAGGTGAGGGTGAGGATTTATGGGATCAGGAAAGCGCCTTATTTTTTTACCAATATGCTACAAAAATACTAAATGTCACTCCATCAAAAGCAAAATTATTAGCAGAAGCAATTGCGAATAAAGATGCATATGAAGCTAATTATTTTGAATTAAAAGAGATGGCTTGGGTAAGACGCGAAACTAAGTTATCTAGAAATATCTATCAAAAATTAATTCATGATGCTGATTGCCTCGAAATCATTCGTGCCAGAGGTCATTTTGATGCAAAATATCTTGATTTTTATAAATATATTGCACAAGATAATAAAGTAGCTTTTGATATAATTGCTATCTTAATTACCGAGGCAAGAAGCCTAATTGCCTTCCAGGGTGATAGCCATTTAAGCACTAATTATGAGCTTAAACATAAATATGAACATGAACATGCTTATTTTTCTATAATGGCTTGCATTTCAGAACACCCATTTCTTCATCCATTAATTATTAGATTATCGAAAGAAACACTTCTAACCGAATACGAGCTTTGGCAACCACTACTAAAAAGTTACGCAAAAGAGCCGTTGTCTGTGGTGACAGAACAATTGCTTACTGAAGCGATGTCCTCAGGAAAACTTTTTCTAAGAGGTATTGGCGCACCAGGAGCCTTTCATACTAATAGAACTAAGATTGACGAAACTGCGGGAGTTGTAGAAATCCGTAAGATGACTCGTGTTCCAGGAAGACGTACCCGTACAAAAAAGCCTGATAACATAAAAAAATATGGCAATCCTAATCGCTCGGTTTCAATGATATCTCATGGTACCGGTGTATTTGCAAATCAGGGTTTTCTTATTCTGAATCCTAATATTGATCATGTATCAGAAATATCTTGTACAAATGCTAGCACAGGTTTTGGAAAGAAAAATCACATTATCCCTGTAAAATTAAGGAGTGTAAAAGAAAGGGAATTATATTTATTGCATCAGATATTAAAAATGGGAGGTGCATCGCAGCGAGTAGGTGATGAAATCACCACCCATAATGAAATTTTATACCGAATAACCAAAGCTGATGCTATCTATTTTACACAAGATCCTACGCCATATAATCGACGTATGCATGGAAATTATTTGCCTCAGAATCCACATACTCATTATTTGCAAGCCCTATATTTACAAATAGAATATCAAAAAGCGACAGGTATAATTTTACCTATTTTTGAATATTCAGGTGTTCATAACTTTATAAAAGCAGCTCCTAAATATTCAGAGGATGAAATTGTGGCAATGTGGGTATCGATGGTTTCTAAGTTAGTGACAGATGATTTAAAAACCAGAGGATATTGTAGCGATTCTTTGACAATGCTAAAAATCAAAGCAATTGATGGTTGTATCAGTAATTATGAATTAAAAAAGAAACGAATACCTATAGATATAAATTACCCTCCGTTATTAAGAGCTAAAATTGACCTTGCTTTGGAAGAGGAAAAGTCAAAATGCTTGGATAGATATATTAATGAGTTGAAAGATGGCGAACCTTCAGCGCTTTCTAATAAATCTTTTAATATGTATATGGATTTTCCTAATTTAATACCTGATATTGTAGATCAAATTAATTTACAGTGTCTGCATTTTTTAAACGTAGAATTCCAAAACCCTATAGAATATTTTATTAAAATTAAAAGCAGTCAAGCAAAAGATTCTTTTAGGTCGATATTCTATCCCCTTTATAACGATAAGCTTAGTAAAATATATTTTTTAGGAAAGCTTTTTAATAAAAAACTTTGTGATCAAATCGAAAGTAAAATGGATGAGGTTATTTTAGATCTATTTAAAAAAATACCGGAATATGAAGGGACTTTTTACATCCAAAAAGAAGAACAATTTAGAGATTTAATTAATTACTTGGTAAAATTTAATAAATTTGATCAATATGAAGATTTGCTTTCATCATTATTAACTAAAATAACCAAGCCTGGTGATGTGTATTCTTGTTTGATAATCATTCGTGTTCTTGGTAATTCCGGATTATTGCGCGGAAAAGTAAAAGAGCAGGTTGAAAAAATAAAAGATATAATTAGTAATGATTATTACTATTATTCCCCAACTGTTGAAAAGATAAAACAAGAAATTAAAGAATATATAGCCCCTGAAAAAATAGATGATAAAGCATCAGAATTGATGCACAACTATGTTCCAAAATATTTGCGGCCGGTGCTTAATAGCGTTAATTTGGCTTATAAGATTCGAGAAAAAACAACTTTATCGTTAACTAAAACAGAAATTAGTTTGCTTGAAGTTTTAAATATTATAAAAGAAAAATCTCTAAATTTAAGAAAAAATCTACACAATGACGCAGCAAAAGTTGCAGAAGAACTTAATTTGAAAATTTATGATATTTTTATAGATTATAAATTAAATAAAATAGATAAAGATTGCTTTAAAGAGCACTGTAAAATTGAAATAAAAAAGGCACACGATGTTCTTGATAAACATCGCGGTTTTAAAGAAATTATTGGTAATTTAGTATTTGCAATTGCAACGTTAGGTCTTATAAATATAATTTCTCGCCGCTTTACAATATTTCATCTTAAAACAAAATCTTGCAAAATTTTAGATGAATTAGATCAATCTATAGCATCACTTAGCATTGATTTTCGCAGCAATATTTAACTTATATAGCCAAGGGATTATAGTATGGTTAAATAGCCAACCAATTTTTTGCTGGTAGATAATCAGTATATAACTTTTCCTCATCACTACCTTTTTCTGGTTGCCAATTATATTGCCAATTAACTTCAGGTGGCAGCGACATTAAAATAGATTCTGTTCTACCGCCTGATTGTAATCCAAAAAGAGTTCCGCGGTCGTACACTAGATTAAATTCTACATAACGCCCACGTCGATATAATTGAAATGATTTTTCTCGATCACCAAATTTATGATCTTTACGAAGATTTACAATCGGTGCGTAAGCTAAAATAAAATGATTTCCGATGCTCTGCATTAGAGAAAAGCTATGTTCAAATCCATTGTGATTATAATCATCAAAAAAAAGACCACCGATTCCGCGAGCTTCTTCACGATGTTTAATATAAAAGTATTTGTCACACCATGATTTAAAATGAGGATAAATTTCCTCACCAAATGGTTCACAGGCATTTAAGCAAGTTTGATGCCAATGGCGACAATCTTCTTTAAATCCGTAATAAGGTGTTAAGTCTATTCCTCCACCAAACCACCAAATTGGGGTTGAATTTTCTTTTTCAGCAATAAAAAAACGTACGTTAGCATGAGTTGTAGGCACATAAGGATTGTCTGGATGTATTACTAAAGATACGCCAAGAGCTGTAAATTTACATCCTGCAAGTTCTGGGCGATTAGCTGTTGCTGATGGAGGAAGTTTTTCTCCAGTTACATGAGAAAAATTTACCCCAGCTTTAGCAAATACCTTGCCATTATTTAAGACACAGGTAATTCCGCCTCCGCCTTCTTTACGAGTCCATTGATCCTTTAAAAATTCTCCTTTCCCATCTAAAATTTCAAGTTCTTCACAAATATTAGTTTGTAACTTTAAAAGATAAGATTTAACTAATTCAATAGCATTAGTTGGTAATTGAGATCTAGTTTGGTTCATGGTTCTTTACTCTTGTCAACAAACCTTAATATTTCCATGCTTTTCTAATATTGCTATTTGGTTTTACCAAACAAAACTATCAGAAAGTAAACCAGGTATAAGTATTAAAGTCGGTCTATTCATAAGGATTAGATCGTTTATTATGCATTATAAGTAGATTTTTAAATAGGGTGTGATGACAATTTCTCTAGTATATAACTAATAAGAAAACAGCAATTGAGCTTTTATTTTAAACAGGCATCTAAATAGAGTATAATACAACTTTTAATAATGGTGATTAAAACTTGTGGCTATAAATAGATCTGAAGAGTTAAAAAAAGGATTATATTCCCCACTTAGCATCGCACCAATGATTGATTGGACCTATACGCATTTTCGAGTTTTTATGCGAATGTTAGCGCCTTCTGCTTTGTTATATACTGATATGCTCACAACCGATGCTTTAATTAACAGGCCTTCATTATTAAATTTTCATCAAATGGAAAATCCTTTAGCTTTGCAATTAGGTGGTGCTGATAAAGATAAATTAGTTCTTTGTGCAAAAATGGCTGAACAACAAGGTTTTGATGAGGTTAATTTAAATTTAGGTTGTCCTAGCGATCGAGTTTTGGCAGGAAAAATGGGGGCTTGTTTAATGGATGAGCCTAAGCTTGTAGCTGAGTGTATCTCTCTTATTAAAAGGTCAGTTAAAATACCAGTTACGGCTAAAACCCGTATTGGTATTGATGATAAAGATAGCTATGATTTTTTTTCATCTTTTGCTCATCGATTGGTAGATGCAGGTTGTGATAAGTTAATTGTTCATGCGCGAAAAGCTTGGTTAAAAGGATTAAGTCCTAAGCAAAATCGCACTATTCCACCTGTAAATTATGATTATGTGTATAAAATCAAGCAAGAATTAGCCGAAATTCCTGTGGTTATTAATGGCAATATAAATGATTTTGCTGAGATTAAGGCTCATTTACAACAAGTTGATGGGGTAATGTTAGGGAGACTTGCTTGTCAAAATCCATATGCTATTGCAGAAATTCATCATAATTTATATCCAGAGATTCCATTAAAAAGTCGTGCTGAGATTTTAAAAAATTATATATTCTATGCAGAAGATGAGTATGAAAAAGGTGTGCCTCTTAGTATTTTGTTGAAACCAATTTTAAATATAGCTTATGGTTTGTCTGGAACTAAAGCATTTAAGAACAACCTTGTTAAAATTCAGCAAAAAAAGGATAAGGATGCATTTGAGCAAGTTGATTCAATTTGTGGTGGGGTAATGTAGTCTGGTTGCTGCTAGCCAGTCTACTCATTGTTAATGAACGTAAGATTTAATGATATAACGATCTTATTCATGGCAATTAAAGTCAAATTCTAGTAAATTAAGGGTTTTTAAAATTTAGATATGGGATTATTAGGGCTATGCTTAATACGTTATTGAAGAAAATGTTTGGTAGTCGCAATGAGCGTACATTGCGTCGTATGGAAAAAACAGTATTGGCGATTAATGATTTTGAGCCTAAGATCAAAGCCCTAACTGATAAACAATTAGCTGAAAAAACTGCTGAATTTAAGTCAAGATTTACAGCCGGTGAAACTCTTAATGACTTAATGCCAGAGGCTTTTGCGGTAGTGCGTGAAGTTTCAGTCCGTACTTTAGGCCTTAGGCACTTTGATGTACAGTTAATCGGTGGCATGGTATTGAATGAAGGCAATATTGCTGAGATGCGTACCGGTGAAGGTAAAACCTTAGTCGCTACATTGCCAGCATATCTTAATGCCATTAGTGGTTATGGCGTTCACGTGGTTACCGTTAATGATTATTTGGCGCGTCGTGATAGCCAGTGGATGAAGCCTATTTTTTCATTTTTAGGCTTAAGCGTTGGGGTCATTTATCCTGATATGCCACATAATGAAAAACAAGCAGCTTATCAAGCTGATATTCTTTATGGGACTAATAATGAATTTGGTTTTGATTATTTACGCGATAATATGGCATTTAGCCCGGAAGACAAAGTTCAGCGTGAATTAAATTTTGCTATTGTAGACGAAGTAGACTCTATTTTAATTGATGAGGCACGTACACCTTTAATTATTTCAGGGGCTGCAGAAGATAGTTCCGAGCTTTATATTAAAATCAATCAGTTAATTCCACAGTTAAAAATTCAGGAAAATGAAGAGTCTGTAGGTGATTACACCATTGATGAGAAGCAAAAACAAACTCATTTAACTGAAAGTGGTCACCAGAAAGTTGAAGAGCTTCTTATTAAAGCTAAATTATTAGAAAAAGGTGAGAGTTTATATCATGCATCTAATATAATGTTGATGCATCATGTTACAGCTGCATTAAGAGCCCATGCAATGTTTCATCGTGATGTTGATTATATCGTCCAATCTAATCAAGTGGTTATAGTTGATGAACACACAGGTCGTACTATGCCTGGTAGACGTTGGTCTGATGGGTTACATCAAGCAATTGAAGCAAAAGAGCTTGTTGCTATTCAAAATGAGAACCAAACATTAGCATCTATTACCTTCCAGAATTTTTTCCGTCTTTATGAAAAATTATCAGGTATGACAGGAACGGCTGACACTGAAGCATTTGAATTTCAGCAAATATATAATCTTGAAGTAGTTGTGATTCCAACTAATAGATCTATGTCTCGTAAAGATGAATCAGATTTAGTTTATTTAGGTCAACAAGATAAATATCAGGCTATTATCGAAGATGTTAAAGATTGCGTTGTACGAAAACAACCGGTATTGGTTGGAACTGCATCAATTGAGTCGTCAGAGGTATTATCTAATTTATTGAAGAAGGCAGGTATTAAACATCAAGTTTTAAATGCTAAATTCCATGAGATGGAAGCCCAAATTATTGCAGAAGCAGGGCGTCCAGGAGTTGTTACAATTGCTACTAATATGGCGGGTCGAGGTACTGACATTGTATTAGGAGGAAGTTTAGAGGCAGAACTTGGTTTATTACCTGAGAGTGCATCTGATAAAGAACGAGATGAGGTTAGAAAAAATTGGCATGAAAGGCACGATACTGTAATTGCTGCAGGAGGTTTGCGAATTATAGGATCAGAACGCCATGAATCAAGAAGAATTGATAATCAATTAAGAGGACGAGCAGGTCGTCAGGGTGATCCTGGCTCAACGCGGTTTTATTTATCACTTGAAGATTCTTTAATGCGAATTTTTGCATCTGAGCGTGTTTCAATGTTGATGCGTCGTCTTGGCATGAAGCCTGGCGAGCCAATTGAACATAATCTGGTAACCAAGGCTATTGAAAATGCGCAACGTAAATTAGAAGGGCATAATTTTGATGTGCGTAAGCAATTGCTTGAGTATGACAACGTAGCTAATGATCAGCGTAAAGTTATTTATTCACAGCGAGCTTCAATTATGGAAATGGTTGATCCAGTAGAAGCTGTAGATGGAATGCGTGAGTCAGTAATTACTGGTTTAATCGATAGTTATATTCCACCAGAAAGCCTTGAGGATCAATGGGATTTAGAGGCTCTTACCGAAGTATTAGCAGATGATTTTAAAATAAAGGCAAATTTAAAAAAATGGGTTGATGAAGATCATTCCATTCAATCTAATGAAATTAAAGAAAGAGTATTAGAAATTTCTAATACTCTATATAAACAAAAAGAGCAGGAAATAGGCCGTGAGATATTAGCGCAATTTGAGAAGTCGGTTATTTTACAAACTATGGATAATCATTGGCGCGAGCATTTGGCCGCGATGGATCATTTGCGTCAGGGTATTCATTTACGTGGATATGCTCAAAAAGATCCTAAGCAGGAGTATAAACGCGAAGCATTCACTTTATTTTCATCAATGTTAGATAATTTAAAATATGAAATAATTAGGTTGCTTGTTACCGTTGAGGTTAGAAATGAAGAAGATGTTAATGCAGTTGAAGATCTTCGTCGTGCAGAGC
>Ga0247839_1007063_pt1 | contig 12547 bp, 12 predicted proteins | sample LaCruzMarch2015__6_FD_192405 | JGI IMG/M metagenome (GOLD analysis project Ga0247839, IMG submission 192405) | Freshwater microbial communities from meromictic Lake La Cruz, Castile-La Mancha, Spain - LaCruzMarch2015_16m | ecosystem: Environmental > Aquatic > Freshwater > Lake | place: Spain...
TTCTTTTTCCTCTTCTTCCTCTTCTTCCTTTACCTCTTCTTTTACCTCTTCTTCTTCTTCTTTTTCCTCTTCTTCCTCTTCTTCCTCTTCTTCCTCTTCTTCTTCCTCTTCTTCCTCTTCCTCTTCCTCTTCCTCTTCCTCTTCCTCTTCCTCTTCATTTACCTTTGCTTTTACCTCTTCTTCCACTTCTTCTTCCACTTCTTCTGTTTCTGGTTTAACAATTACATTATTTTTTAAGTAATTTAGTTCAATAATTTTTACATTATTAGTGGTTTCATTACTAGTACTAGTATTAGTAATATTACTATTTAATTCAACGACATTTAATGAAATATTAGAAGTTGCCTCATTTAATAATTGAAATTTATCTTCCAAGTCTTTATATTGTTTTAATAAATTATTATAGTTAGTTAACAGTTCTGTATATTCTGGTAATTTAAACAATATTGTTTTTAAATGTTGCAATAAATCATTATTTTTTTCATATTTTTCTACATATAAAGAGAGATTTGTTTTAAGAGAATTAGTAATATCGCTTGATAATTTACTAATTAGTTTATCAAAGTCAGTATTCATTATACAGTATATAAGTGTAACTATTTTAAATATATTTAATATATATTTAAAACAATTTTTTTATAAAATAAATTAATTAAATAAAATAAATTAAATAAATTAAATTAATTAAATAAATTAAATAAATTAAATAAATTAAATAAATTAAATTAATTAAATAAATTAAATTAATTATTAAATAATTAAATAAATTAAATAAATTATTAAATAATTAAATAAAATACAACGTTTTATTTTACATTTATTTTATATGCCTTTTTATTAATATTTTTATTATTTAATATATAGTCCTCATTTTCATCATACAATTCAGGAAGTAATTTTGCCAATGGTTTATCAACAAGTAGTAATAATCTCTCATTTTTTAATAACTTCCTATATTCTTGTATATTCAAATTGCCATAATATTTTTCTAGCATATAAAATGGCGATGGTGCACATTTTATATTTTTTTCATAATTGTATATTTTACAATATACATTGTTTAATAAATAATATCTCTCAAATTTTTTCGAGGAATCAACATTTTCATTCATTAAAAAAGAAGCAGCGCATTCTGGGCTGCAAAAATTTCCATAGCAATGATATACTTCTTTTAGTTCATATTTTGGTATCATTATTGGTTCATTATCAAAATCGTATGTACACCAAAAACATGCGCACTTTTTAGTAATATTATTACTTTTTAGTTGCTTTGATAAATCTTGGAGCTTTTTATATATATTTTTATTATCTGTTACGCTATCACTTAATAGCTTTCTATCACATGAAAATAGGCTGGTATTTAAATTTAAATTTGATTGCGAATTTGAATTTGATTGTGGTAACTTTATTTTATCATAATATAATTCTTTATTGGAACTATTAATGTCACCATCAATATTGTTAGCATCCAATGTTTGATTATTTAATGTATCAAATACATTAAAATTATAATTAGTGTTGTCAAATTCTGTTATATTATCAACATTTGGATTATACTTTAATTCATTACTTGTTATCTCATTTAATTTACAATTTAAATGTAAAATAATATTTGGCTTTTGATTTATTTCAACTAATTCTTTTTTTTCTTCTATTAGTTTACCACCTTTTGGTTTTCGGCCGCGTTTTTTATGGACAACATTAGTAGAACTATCTGTAATAGTTTCGCTTACGTCTGCATTTAAACTATTGCTTACAGTTATATTTGTTGTTACATTTGTTGAATTTGTTATATTATTTGACAAATCTAATAGTTTTAAGTTTTCATAGTAAGATTTTGGTCGACGTCCCTTTTTTTTTGCTATCATTTTTATTTATATTTAGATTTAATGAATTATAATTTAAATTGTTTTTATTTATTATTTAAATATAACTTAAAACAATAGTATAACAATAGAAACATTATTTTATTTTTAAACTATGACTAGTAATAGTAATAGTAATAGTAATAGTAATAGTAATAGTAATAGTAGTATTCCCAATATTAACTGGAATGAAAAATATCGCCCAAATAATATTACTTCTATTATATTAAGTAAATATAACAAATTACTAATAGATAATATACTAAGTAAAAATTATTTTCCAAATTTACTCTTATATGGTCCTCCGGGAACAGGAAAAACAACAACTGTTATAAATTTAATTGAAACATATTTAAATAAATATTATGTATATAATAGAAAGCAAGTTATTCATCTTAATGCATCCGATGAGAGAGGTATTGAAATAATTAGAACTAATTTACATAGTTTTGTTGTATCTGACAATTTATTTTTTGAAGGACCTAAATTCATTATATTAGATGAAGTAGACTATATGACAAAAACAGCACAAATAGCTTTAAAATATTTAATTGAATATTATAGCAATTATAACGTACGTTATTGTTTAATTTGTAATTATATTACAAAAATAGACAGCAATCTACAAAGCTATTTTTGCAAACTAAAATTTAATTGTATTCCACTAGCATATATATATAATTTTTTAAATACTATATGCATAAATGAGAAGTTAGCAGTGTCTTCGGATTATTTAAATTATATCATATATTTATACAATAATGATATACGGTCTATGATTAATCATTTACAACTGCATCATATAAATAGTTTCATATATAATAATACTATATATGAACAGTTATATAATGTAAATAGGAATAGTGACTATAAGACTTATTTTAAAAAATTTACTTATTTTGAGAAAAAGTATAATTTTGATTATAATGAGTTTATTAAAAAATATGTATATTACATATTAAAAAACTATATTTCTGATTTAAGTTACAATAAAATATTAGATATTGAATTTTATATTCATAATTATTCTAAACTTAATAACAAGACAAATAGTATTAATAATTTATATAATTTATTATTACAAAATTAATCTACCACTAATGTTGTAATAATAACCAAGTTTGCATATATATACTATATATTAGTATTTATTAGTATTTATTAGTATTTATTATTTTAAATAATTGAATTAATTTATTATTTAAAATCAACATTATTATTTATAATATGACTATTGATGATGAATGGCTTAATTTTTTAGACAATAAACAAGAGGATAACTCAAATATTAATATTAAACCCGAACAACAAAATACTCTCACTTTTGAAGAACTTGAAAAAAATTGTTCAAATATATATATATCTACAAAAACAAAAATCTTATTTCTTAGTAAAACAATAGATATTTTCGCCGATTTTTGGAAAATACCCATTATAGATTATAATGAACAAATTGAAGGTATTACCAAAAAGCAAATAAAAGTATCATTTGAAAATATTGATGATTATAATAAAATGTTGCTAAAACTAGAAACAATTAGTAATGTAAATAGTAAAATAATTAATCATAGTGAAAACGAGAAATTCAAACATACCAGAAAAATTAGCATTGGACTATCCAAGAAGGATTTGTTAAATCATTCAAATAAAGAAAAAAGTGCCTTTTATAATTGTTTTGTATTATTTTTGAGAATTTTTCACAACAATTCATTTAGAGAAATACATATTAAAATTTTTAATACTGGAAAAATAGAAATTCCAGGTATTCAAAGCGATGAACAATTAAATATTATTATACAAAAATTATTAGAGCTATTAAAAATGTATATTGATAACACTATTGAATGTAATTATAAAGATACAGAAAATGTACTAATTAATTCTAATTTTAACTGCGGTTTTTATATTAATAGGGAAATTCTGTATTCACTACTAAGAAATAAATATAATATTAATGCTATTTATGACCCATGTTCTTATCCGGGTATTCGCTGTATATATTATCATAATATTTGTGATAGAATTATTAAAATATCATATATGATATTTAGAACAGGTAGCATTTTAATTGTTGGCAAATGCGATGAAGATGTGTTAAATATTGTATATAATTTTATTAGAAATATTATATTAAATGAATATAAAGATATATTTAATGAAGGTTGTGTTAAGAAAATAGTAAAACCAAAAAAATCGAGGAGTAAATTTATTACTGTTAATTGTTAAACTAGTGTTAATTGTTAAACTAGTGTTAATTATTTAAAATTTATATTAATTATATTATATTAATTATTTAGAATTTATATTAATTGTTTAAAATTAATATAAATTATTTAAAATTTATATTAATATATTTAATATCAAAAAAAGAATTTAAAGTTTATAAATATAACATTAATATAAAATGACTAGTGAAGGTGATAAACAGTTAGTTATGCCGCCCTCCTCAATATGGAATCAGATTGCTAAAATTTCTATAACAGAAGATAAGCCTATTATGTTAGACTATTGGCTAGACTCACTTGAAAAAAAAGTATTAATAGGTGTAAAAGAAAATAAAGAAAAGCTATTAGTCAAAAATGCAGAAGAATACACTAGTCCAATTGTAAAAATATATAAAATGGATGAAACATATATAATATGTACTGAAAATTCTATATATTTGACTTCTACTAAAATTGAAACACGTAGAATAAGTTCTTGAATAACAAAATAAAACTGATTTTTTATTTTAGTTATTTTTTATTTTAGTTATTTTATTTTTTATGTAATATCTCATGTAAGTTATTAATAAAAAATATAATTTCTATATTGTCTTCTTCAATTGTAAAGTAATTATTAATATATTTAATAATATTTTTAATAATTAAAAACTTGTTTTCTTCACATATACTTGTATTATTATATTTAATATAATAAAGAAAATTTTCCAAAATATCTATAATAGAATAGCCTTTGTCTATTAAATTTAAAATATAGTCCATTGATTCTTTTATAGAGCTATTAGTGCATTTATCTACTAATATATCAAAATTATTTATTATAATATCTGATACCAAGTCTAATTGTATTAAATCTTCCAAACAATTGAAGTTGTTATATAATAATTTTAATTTTTCAATATTATTTATTAAATTATTTATAGAATTATTGGATAAATTAATTATGTATTTTTTAATAGAATCATCTATTGTTAAATTTTCACTATTTAAAATAGTATTCAAAATCGTGTTCAAAAATAAATCATCTATTTTTTTTAATTCAATAATGTCTAACATTTCATATAATGTCACGTTAATTTTTAATACATTTGATGTCGATAATAAAAAAAATATGTTGGATTTATAATTTTTTACTAACTCAACAAAGTTTAATTGAATTGCTTCTGAAAATAGTTCAACATCTTCTATAACAATGAACTTTTTATAACCATTATTTGTATAATTGTTTATAAAAAGTTTTATGTCATTTTTATAAAAATTCACGCCTTGATCCTTTAATATTGTAATATAGCACACATTAGTATTAATTAGAAAAGCATTAGAGTTAAAATACTTGTTTATTATAATATTAATTGTGCTAGATTTACCTGAGCCTGATTCACCTTGTACAATAAAATTATAGTTATTGTTAGCAATAAAATTTTCTAATATTGTCATTGTATTAACGTTAAAATAACAGTCTTGTATTTTTGTTGGTTTATATTTGTTAATTAATAAATCATTCATTATTGTTATAGTTTATTAGTTATAATAATTTAAGTAATAATTATAACTATTAATTATAACTATTAATTAATAACTACTTATTATGAATGATTACGAACAATATTTTACAATTTTAAGCTTATCTAATAATGCTAGTCTGCAAGATATTAAAAAAGCTTATAGGCTATTATCCATAAAATATCACCCGGATAAAAATAATAATGCTAATCCTGAACTCTTTAACAAAATTAATGATGCTTATGTAAAATTAACAACTAATTTTAGTAGTATTCAAAATTCACAATCACAATCACAATCACAATCACAATCACAATCACAATCACAATCACAATCACAATCACAATCACAATCACAATCACAATCACAATCACAACTGAAACAGTCTATGATTATTCAAAATCCTTACAATTCAGGAATACATCCATCTAGTCTTAGTTCACAAACAAATATTATAAATAATTATGAAGATATAACAATCTCTCTAACTATTAGCTATTATGATGCATACAACGGCTCATCTAAACCTATAATAATTGAGAGAAAAGTGTATATAAATAATGTTATTACTCATGAAATGGAAACACTATATGTAACTATTAGTAAAGGAATTGATACCAACGAAATGATTATTTTACATAACAAAGGTAATATATACATAACAAACGGCATATCGAATTATAGCAATATTAAAGTAATAACAATTCTATCAAAACATGAGTGCTTTGATAGAAGTGGTCTAGACATTATTTATTTGAAATCAATCTCTCTTAAAGAAGCCCTTATTGGTTTTGATTTTACTCTTACTCACATTAATAACAAACAATATAAAATTGTTAGCAATGAAATAGTAGATTTTAATTATATAAAAATAGTAAACAATTTAGGCTTTATTCGTGATTCATATATAGGTAATCTGATTATTAAATTTAATATAATATTTCCAAAAACAATCTCTCAGGACAATAAAACACTATTGCAAACTATACTTTGATTATTTATAAATTGTTATAAATTGTTATAAATTGTTATAAATAATATTCTTAGATTTATTTCTTATTCTTCTGTTTCATTTGAAAGTAATAAATATTTTGATAAAATTGTATTTGCCTCTAACACGTCTTTAGAGGCCAATTTGCAAAACCAATTGAATTTTGACCGTCTTACTAACTCATGTGATGGTATATATAAACCATATGCTTTAGCGTGTAATTCTATAAAAGTTGAGCCCATAAGTTCTTCTAAATTAATCATAGCATTATTTATATCTTTTGTACCTATATATCTTCCATCAATTATATTTAATTCATTATTCTCTCCACATTTTAATAACCATTTGCTTATTACGTCTTCAAATTCTAATGAGCTTGTAAAGTTTGTTCCGTAAAGTAATTCCATATGCTTTATTAATTGTTTCATAGTAGGACATTCTTTAACACAACCAATAAACTTTATAGAAGGCATATAGTCAACATTATAGGCATTTGCCCCACTATTTTTAAATTGTGCTGTTACAATTTTGTTAGATTCCAACACTTTATCATATATTGTTCCCAAAGATTTAAATAATATAAATGAGTTTTCTATATACATTCCTCCGTAGTTATATAATAATTTCATAATATTAAGACTACGTAAATTATCTTTTATGGGGTAAGCAACCTTATTTAAATCAATACAATTATGTTCTAATAATTTACAAAATGAATCATCGTCTATAATAACAATATGAAAATAATCTGAACATTTATTTATTATTGTTCTAATTGTTAAATATAAGTAATCTTGATTTAGTTCATCACTATTTCTAGAGCCGAAAGATTCCCATTTTCTGCTATTTCTAATATAATCTATATGTATCCATAATATTGGTTTTTTTACAGAACTTAATGTGTCTATTGTTTTATCTATATCATCATCTAACAAATATTTTTTTATAACATTTAAGTCTTCTTGTTGCGAATTAGCATCTATATTTATTTTAAATTTATTATATATATATCCAGCAGCCGCCAATATTAATATGCTTATTAATAAATTACTGTAATTATACTTCATTTTATACTTATATATTATATATTTTATAAAATTTTATTATAAATTATTTATAAAATTTGTATATAACCTTACATTATTCGTTTTAAATTAGACCAAAACCTCTCATTTTTTTGCCTACTTACTTCATCTTGTTTAAGTAAATTATAAGCACGCATAGATGATAAAGCATTTTCATCGTCTTTTGATTTATTTAAATAAGTTTTAGCCTCGCTTTCTTGTAATGGAGTTAAAGACTGACTTGCTCGTTTTATTCTTATATCTTCTAATGAGCTATACTTGCTAATATAGTCTTCGTTGGTCACAGGTATTAGACTCTCATTGTGTGCTTTTTTTAAGTCTTCATATTGAAATGTACTAAATAATCCTGAACTATAATCTTCAGGTTTTGAATTTGTTAAATCACAATAATTACTATTATTAAATTCACTTACTTCTTGTTTTGTGATTGACATTGTACTTCTCAGAATCTTCTTCTTTTCCTCTATAATTTTATTCATAGAGCTTAAATCTTTACATTGCGTTGTTTCTTCACTATTAGCTTCATTAAGCCATTCACCATATCCGTTTTTTTCATAATCATTACTAATTTTAAAGCTTTCAAATTGTGTGTTAAACCAACTATTAAATTCTTTTTTAGATTTACTTGCAATAAGCTTATGTATTAACTCTTCATGTATTTCATCTTTTTCAGCGCTATAATTGTCATTGTAATTGTTAAGATTAGTTAATGAACTATGTTTCTCTCTAAAATTATAAATAGAAAACAATATTTTATAAGCACTTGAGAAAAATAGAAAATAACTTTTGTCTAGTCCCGATTTGTCGGGATGACTTGCTAGAACACGTTTTTTTGCAGTCTTTAAGTCTTCTGTGGTAAAGTGTTTGCTTATGTTAAATAGTTTTAATATATCTTCGTAATCATAATTAGCTATGTCTAAGTCTAAGTCTAAATCCATGCTATATGCTATTTAATTATAAAGTATTTTATAAATCTGCTATTTTTAATGTAAAATATACTATTTTATTTATTCTTCTTTAATATAACTGTTTGTGCATAGCTTTTTGATTATTTTATCCTCATTATGTTCCTTATTATTTGCTATTGCTACTAATGTATGTGTATAATAATTTTGCTTTGACTCATTATTTTGAAAATCAGGATTTTCTTTTGTCCAATTGCTTAATGCGCAAAATTGTTTGGTTGATATATCTTTTATTACCTTTTTTATTTTCTCTTTATTAACGTCTTTTTCCCAAGTATCGTCATCTTTTATATATAATGACTCTCGTTTAATATCCGTACAGTGAATTGGTCGTTGGTATAAATCGAGTTTACTCATATTTTCTATTATTACATTGCTTAATCCATCAACAATCCCATTTTGCTTTGTAAAGTCCAATTGTTGTAAGCTTACTTGTATTGACTTAATAAAATCACTCATATTAATGGCATCTTTGCACCGTTCATTCAAAAACACATTTATATTAAATCGATTGTTTTGAATATTATTAGTATTGTTTCCTAATTTCGGTATCAGCTCTTTTATTTGTTCTTGTTGTTTTATCATATGGTCTTGTTGCTTAACAATAATTGTTCGCATTTCTTTATTGTCATTCAATAATCTAACAATTAAATCGTTGCATAGGGCTATATTTGGGCTCGAACTTTCACAACAATCAATAGTATTTTCATGTGTGCGCGTTTTCGCGCTGTTTTCTTTAATAATTTTACATTTTTTAAAATGATTATATAATGAACCCCTATATGGGTATGATTTTCCACATTCGCATTTAAAATTTGTCTCGGTTGCATTATTTTCGGCGCTTTTTGTTGTATTTTGTTGTATAAATGTTGTATTTTTATGCTTTGCTGTGGCTAAATGTCGGTTATAATCAGATTTCTTGCTCGATTTATAGGCACAATTTTCACACACAAAAAATTTGGCGCTTTTTGGCGCTTTTTCGGTTGTCATTTGTTGTATATTTATACAACAAAAAAAGCGCCTAAATCCTTTTTTTTATTGTTTTTAAATTATGGTTTGACTGTTTTTTTGCATATTTTAAAGTTTTGAATCCTTAATGCTTACAAACTTGAAAAATGCATATTTTCAACTAATTTTATATAAAGGTATATATATTCTAAAAATGGACATTTTAAAATGTCCAAAAGTGAAAAAAATCTTGAAAAATAAATTTTGAAATTTGTTACGATAAAAAAAACAAGGATTTTCATACTTTAAAAAACAAAGCATTATGCTAATAAAAGTGAAAAAGTGGAAAAATAGCACTTTTTTAGAAAAGTTAAAAAAAAATGAAAACTTTAAAAATGAAAACTTTAAAAATGAAAACTTAAAAAATTCGAGGGCAAAGTTGCTGACTTTATTCTATTTTAGTAATTATTTTTGTATATGTAAATGCTTTGGTTTTTTTCTAGTGTAATATTATTTTTTATATAAATATAATAAAAAATAATATAAGTATAATATATATTTATATTATATAAATATATTATATAAATATATAATATATAATGCCACAAACAATAACTGAAGAAGATTTAAAAAATAAACAATCATTATTAGGAGAAAAAGAATTAATAATTATTAAGTTTACAGCTACTTGGTGTGGACCATGTAAAGTGATTCAACCATATTGTCAAAAGTTTTTAGCAAATAAACCAAATTCTATTCAATATTATGAAATTGATATTGACGATTCGTTAGAATTATATATGAAATTAAAAAAAATGAAGATGGTAAATGGAATACCTGCAATTATTGTATTTACAGGTGGTATAAAAGAACACTGGTTTGTTCCAGACATGATTCATGTTGGTTCAAATGTTCAACAATTAGAACAGTTTTTTACAAAGTGTTTAAAGTATGTTTATTAAAATTGTTTTATAAGAATTATAATTGTTTTATAAGAATTATAATTGTTTTATAAGAATTATAATAGTTTTAAAATAGAATTATTAAAACTATTATGTTCTATTTCTGGAAAAACTACATGTGCTTCATAAAAATATTTACAAAATGCATATAATAGCTCGTAGTCATTTTTATAATATTTTGCATGGTTTGTCAATAAATAATTTGCTATTTTTTCAGGAAGCAGGTGTAAACTATTTTTTGGCAAAACATAAGCTAATAACACATTAGCATTCAAAATATTAATATCTTGTTTTAATGTTAACTCACTATTAAAGTATGGAATATAAGTATATAAATCACATAATAATGGCGGATAGTGATATTTATAATGTAAAGACCAATTTATGCATTCACTAGAATAATAGAAATAAACCCATTGTAGCGTTTCCAAATAATTTGTACACATTAATTTAATATTATTATTAAAATCATTGTTTTTTGAGTCAATAGAACATAAACTATAATAATATCTATGTTGCCAATCTTCTTCAAACGGATTAATATAACGTTCAATATTTAAGTCCCATAAAGGCATAGCATTAAATTTCTGTTCTAGCTCTTCACTAGTGGTTTCAGGATAATATTTTTTACTTTGTTTGTCACGAATGTTATATACTTCTTTAATAAACTGTTCTTCGTTTTCTGCAATATGTTTTATATACTTTTTAAAAGAGTACCAATTAATTGAACCATTATTTATAATAAATTCATTGATTCCAAAAAGTTTTTGATATAATTCAAGTAAAATTGTAAACCCGTTAATTCTAATATTAATAGCTGGAAAGTGTGGTAAAAAGTCATTACCTAATAAGAAACAAATAAAAATATAGTCTTCTATTTTATTATAATAACTATTAGAGCGTTCGGGCTCTAAACTGTGCTTAACATAGTTCCCTTGGTTTGTTAATACTAAATATATAGTAAGTGCTAAAATATTAATATTTATAATATATTTTTCTTTAGGGTCTAGAGATTTATCCAAAGAATTAATAAATAACGGTGTTTCTCTATACAAAAATATATTCTTTGTATATTTTAAATGATTTAAAGAAAGCATAAATAAATCAGAGTCCATACCGTAAAGAACATTTGTTTTGTCGTGTAAAATATCATTTTGCCTAAGAAAAGCAAATAATTTGTGCTCTCCTTCACCTTGTTCGTCTGATAAACTTAAGACAACATTAATAACAGCATTATTTGAATTATAATATTTTTTATTTGCAAAATATTCTTTTAAATTGCTATTTAAAATGGCCATAAAAAGAGTGCCGGGTGTAATTGCGCAAGTATCCCATAAGGTCTCCTTTTTCAATATAGTATTTTGATAAGATGTCTTATATCGCCTATTTTTTTGTTGATTAATTTTAGCAAACGGAGGAACACCATCAAAGGCAATATAAATGGCATCTTGTGGTTTAATAATAGCAATAATTTCTTCAAACTTGGCTAGCACGTTTTTAATAATTGCATCTTCATACTGATTTTTGTTCAAATAATCGTTAAACTTAAGATGGAGCGAATCGTATATAATAGAATTAGAGTCAATTAATAAATTATTTATTAATTCTAAACTATCTAATTTTGATACACATTGCCTATGTTTCTGAATTAAATAACTAAAATAATATGGAATTCCCATAACTATATATTAATTGTTAAATAATTATTATATAGTAATAATATCAATTTTATAAAATAAAATTTATAATTATGTATAATATTTTATAATATATATATTATAAAATATGAGTGGTACACAGATGGACCCGGAAGGCCAAGCCGCTGCCCAATCCGAGATTGATGCGGCAGCAGCCAGGCGTAGAGAGCAAAAACAAGCGAGCGACACAGGTTCACAACCTAACGGGTATAGTTCAACCGCAAAGACACCGGCGGGGTCAAAAAAGAAATTTGAGCTATATAATGTTCATATGAGTTTAACAAATATATTACAATATATATCATTTAG
>Ga0247839_1007065_pt1 | contig 12544 bp, 7 predicted proteins | sample LaCruzMarch2015__6_FD_192405 | JGI IMG/M metagenome (GOLD analysis project Ga0247839, IMG submission 192405) | Freshwater microbial communities from meromictic Lake La Cruz, Castile-La Mancha, Spain - LaCruzMarch2015_16m | ecosystem: Environmental > Aquatic > Freshwater > Lake | place: Spain...
CCCCGACGACGCTTGCCGGATTTTGTCTTGGAACCACGGAAGACCTGCTAGGGTCGCGTTGTGGCAGGCTGGTCGCGACCGCTCCGCGTCGGCCGTTCGCCCGCGCTCGGCAGCCCAGGCTCCGCCGCTCCAACTCGATGGCCCCAATGAAACTCCGCAAACGCCTCCTCACGCTCGCCCTCGTGCTGGCCGTGCTCGGCCTCGCCGGATATGCGGCGGCCCGCATTCTCCTCCCTCAAGTCCTCACCGCTTGGGTGGCCGGGCCGCAGTTCGAGCGCGTGTTGGCCCATGCGGTCGACCACGCGCTAAAGGTCGACGGAAAATTCGGCCCGCTCACCCTCAATCCCGACCTTTCCGTCACCGCGGCAAATTTTTCCAGCACCGGCTGGCCCGGACAAGCCATCGGCGGGCTCGATACTGGTCGCGCCACCGGTTGGCTTAATCCCGCGGGCATCCTCCGCGGCCGCTGGGAGGTCGACCGCATCGACATCGCCCGGGCCGATTTCCGCGTTGTCGCGCCGAACAACGAATTGAAAAAGCAGGACCCCGTCATCCCGCCCAAGCCTTGGTATGCCTTCCTCATGCCTTCGCAATTCCACTGCGGCTGGATCGAGTGCCCCGACATGACCATTGAATTGCCCCTCGGCAAGACTCCGGTCCGCGGGGCCGGCATGCACCTCGGTGCCATGATGGTCGGGAGGAATTTCAAATACTTCGGCCGCGGGGGCCATCTGGTCCTGCCCGGATATCCCGACCTCGCCATCGACGGGATGCAGGTTTATGTCACGCACGAAGTGATCGATGTCGGCTACCTTTACCTCCGCGAACCGGCTTCCCCGCAGAGCAACCTCGAACTCAAAGCGCGCCTCGGCCAGCAAACCGACAAAAGCATCGACGCCTCCGCGCAGATCACCGCGCTCGACATCCTGCCCTTCCTGCCCTCCGACATCGCCGCGGTGCTCTCCGGACAACTCGACGGCAAACTGACCTACCGCGTCGACCCCACCGGGAAAAATGCCTCCGGCGAGGGCAATATCGCCCTGCAAAATGCCCGGGTGCGCGACTGGGATTACCTCGACCGGCTCGCCACACGAGCCGGCCAGCCCGCGTGGCGCGACCTTGCCCTTTCCCATGTCTCACTCGAATACCAGTTGGAAGGCGACCTCCTGCGGGCGAAAAATGTCGTCGTCACCGCCCCCGGACTGGCCGACTTGCGCGGGGCCGGATCTTGGAACATGGAAACCTCCGAGGCCGAGGTGAACATCTCCGCCTCGCGCATCCCGCTCGGCGCTTACCTCCCGGCTTCCCTCGCCGGAAACCTCGCCGGGGAACTCACGGCAGAAGCCTCGTGGTCCTGGCGCGGGGCGAACGTCTCCGGAGGGCGCGGCGGCGGAACCCTCGGTTTCGTCGGGGGAGAACTCCGAGGATTCCAATTTCAAAAGTTCCTCGACCGCTTTCTCAAGTCGGACGCCTACACCACGATCAAAGTGTCGCGCGCCTCCGCCCATTGGAAGGAAGACCACCGCGGCCTGCACGTCGATCGGCTCGATGTCTTCTCGCCGGGAAAAGCCGGACTGCGCGGCGCGGTGCAGGTCGCACCCGACGGCTCCCTCAGCGGGAAGGTCATGGCCGGGCTGCCCGCCTCCGCACTCACTTGGTTGCCCGATGCCACCAAGTCCGTCTTCGCCCGGCAGGAGGAAGGACTCCATTGGTGCGAGATCGAACTTTCCGGCACAAAGAAGAAGCCGGTCAACAATTTCACGGCACAACTTATGCATCAGCTGGAGAAACACCCGCTGGCCATGGCTGAACTCGCACTGCGCGGCCTCAGCTGGTGGTTGGGTGATCACCTCGGCACGGCAAACGAAAGTTGAAGACCATCGGCCCTGGGGGAAATTTTCCATTGGCGCAGCCGCCCTGCGCGCCACACTAAGCCTGATGACTCCGCTTTCTCCGGTTAATAAAGTCGCTTTTCTCGGCGACTATCCCCCGCGGCAGTGCGGCATCGCCACCTTCACCCGCGACCTGCGCGATGCCGTCGTTGCGGCCAATCCGGATTGGAGCTGCCCGGTCATCGCCGTGTCCGACCGCCCCGGAAACTATACCTACCCGCCCGAGGTCCGCTTCGAAATCCCGCAGCCCGATGTCGCCTCCTACGTGCGCGCGGCCAACTTCCTCAACCTCGCCCACATGGACGTGCTCTGCCTGCAGCATGAATTCGGCATCTTCGGGGGGGCGGCCGGCAGCCACATCCTCGCCCTCCTCCGCCGGGTGCGCATGCCCGTCGTCACCACCCTCCACACCGTGCTGGAAAACCCGGACTCCAACCAGCGCCGGGTCTTCCACGAACTCGTCGACCTTTCCTCGCGTCTGGTCGTCATGGCCGAGCGCGCCCGCGGCATGCTGACCAGCCTCTACGGCGTCGCCGACTCGAAAATCGCCGTCGTCCCGCACGGCATTCCCGACACCGGCTTCACCGATCCGAGCTTTTACAAGGACCAGTTCGAAGTCGCCGGGCGTCCGGTCATGCTCACCTTCGGCCTGCTCTCGCCGAACAAAGGGATCGAATATGTCATCCGAGCCTTGCCCGACATCGTCCGCGACCACCCGCGGCTCGTTTACATTGTGCTCGGCGCCACCCATCCGAACCTCGTCCGCGAAGAAGGCGAGAGCTACCGCCTGCAACTCGAACGCATGGCCCGCAGCATCGGCGTGGAAAACAGCGTCCGTTTTGTCAACCGCTACGTGTCCAACGAGGAACTCCGCGAATACATCGGCGCGACTGACATTTACATCACCCCCTACCTCAACGAGGCCCAAATCACCTCGGGCACGCTCTCCTACTGCTTCGGCGCCGGCAAAGCGGTGGTCTCGACCCCCTATTGGCACGCCGCGGAGCTGTTGGCCAACGACGCCGGTGTCCTCGTCCCCTTCCGCGATGCCACCGCGGTCGCCCGCGAAGTCGGCGCCCTGCTCGCCGACGAAACCCGGCTCAATGCCATGCGCAAGCAGTCCTACCTGGCCGGACGCCACATGATTTGGCCCGAGGTCGCCGCCTCCTACACCCACCTCTTTGCCACCGCCGGCGACCACAACGAGATCCACGCCCACCACAAACCGCGACCGGCCGCACCCTTCGGCGAGCATTCGCACCTGCCACCCTGGCGGTTCGATCATCTCCTGCGGATGACCGACAGCACCGGCATCTACCAGCACGCCATTTTCACCGTACCGTGGTTCGACCACGGCTATTGCGCCGATGACAACGCCCGCGCCCTCCTGCTCTCAGTTCTCCTCGAGGGCCTTGACGAATGCCCGCCCGAAATCCGCCTCGCCCGCGCCGCTTACTCCGCCTTCCTCCAGCACGCGTTTGTCCGCGACACCGGGCGTTTCCGCAATTTTATGAGTTTCGACCGCAAATGGCTCGAGAAACACGGTTCCGAAGACAGCCACGGGCGCACGCTCTGGGCACTGGGCGCGGTGGTCGGCCGCACCCGCAGCGAGAGCCTCCGCTCATGGGCCGCACCGCTCTTCAACGAAGCTCTGCCCGCCGTCGCCTCCTTTACTTCCCCGCGGGCCTGGGCCTTCACCATTCTCGGACTCCACGAATACTTGCGCGCCCTCGAGGGCGACCTGCTCGCCGCCCGGATGCGCGCGGACCTCTCCGCGCGCCTCTTCGGGCTCTGGAAACGTGTGGCCACCCCCGAATGGCCGTGGTTCGAGGAAGTCGTTACCTATGACAATCCTCGCCTCTGCCACGCTCTCATCCTGACCGGCCGCTGGACCGGCAACGAAGAAATGCGTGAAGCCGGCCTCAACTCCCTCCGCTGGCTCATGAAGCACCAGCGTGGCGAAGGCGGATGTTTCCGTCCGATCGGATCAAATGGCTTCTGGCGGAAAGGCGGACAACCCGCCGCTTTCGACCAGCAGCCGGTCGACGCCGCGGCGGCGGTCGGTGCGTGCATCGAGGCTTACAACGCCACCGCGGACGAGAATTGGCGGGCCGAAGCCATCCGTGCCTTCGACTGGTTCCTCGGGGCCAATGACCTCGGCGAATTGCTTTACGATCCGGCCACAGGCGGCTGCCGCGACGGGCTGCACCCCAACCGTACAAACCAAAACCAAGGCGCCGAATCCACCCTTTCCTTCCTCCTCGCCCTCGCGGAAATGAAGGCGCTGGACAACGCCAGCGCCGCCTTCTCCGAACGCCCGACATGAACCTCCGCCGGCAACCTTTCGAATTGCGGCCCGATGCACGCCGCGTCCTCCTCCGTCCTTTCATGGCCTCGGTCGTGGTCAAACCGACCGGCCATCCCGAACCCAGCCGCCGGCTTCTCGATGTGCTCGCCCGCGTCCTCATGCTCGACGATGCCACCATCGCGGAGACGCTCGACAGCGTGCTGGCGGAATTTCACGACCGCCATGTCGACATTCGTGCCATCTTCCTTGAACGCTTCGCCAAGCTGGCCCCGCTGCTTCCCGTCGATCGCCCGCTCGACGAGGCCCGCAAGCTTCTCATCGGTTCTTATTTCACCAACGAATATTCCCTCGAATCCAGCGCTCTCTTCAATCCGAGCATTGTGGCCGCCCCCGACCAATCCGGGCTCGCCCCCGGGGAATTGCGCTTCGTCCTCAGCCTGCGCGCCACCGGCGAGGGACACATTTCGTCGATCACCTTCCGCTCCGGCGTGGCCGCGGCTGACGGCAACGTGCGACTCGACCCGGTCTCGAAATTCGTCCACTCCCCCCGACCCGAACCCGCCGCCAAATATGACCTGCGTCTTTTCCGCCGCAAACTTTTCGAATTGGGGGTTCCCCACCACGCCGCCCGCGCCGCCACAGCCGACCTCCCCGATGTCTTCCACATGCCGGAATTGGTGACCCGCACCGCCGCCCTGCGCCGTGACGGCAGCGACCCCGAGATCGTGCGGGCCGGCGAGCGCGCGGTTTCCCTCGCCGAAGCCAACTATACCGTGCGTTTCCAGGACAGCCTCAGCCTCTCCGAGAAAGTTATTTTTCCCTACTCGCCGCTCGAGAGCAACGGGATCGAGGATGCCCGCTTTGTCCGCTTCACCGATGATGACGGCAAGGTCACCTACTACGCGACTTACACGGCCTACAACGGGGCGGACGTCTTCCCGCAGATTGTCGCCACCCCCGACTTCTGCACCTTCCATGCCAGCACGTTGAACGGCCCCGCCGTCGCCAACAAAGGCTTCGCCCTCTTCCCGCGGAAAATCAACGGCCACTACGCCATGCTCAGCCGGCAGGACGGGGTCAACATCCACCTCATGTTCTCCGACCATCCCCACTTTTGGTATGAGTCGCAGGTTATTGTCCGCCCGGCGCAACCCTGGGAATTCACCCAGCTCGGCAACTGCGGCTCGCCCATCGAAACCGATGCCGGCTGGCTTGTCCTCACCCACGGCGTCGGCCCGATGCGCAAGTATTGCATCGGCGCCGTCCTGCTCGACCGCGATGATCCCTCCCGGGTTATCGGGCGCCTCAAAGAACCTCTCCTCCGCCCCGCTCCCGATGAACGCGAAGGCTACGTGCCCAATGTCGTCTACACCTGCGGCGCCCTCGTTCACCACGGAGTCCTCGTCCTGCCTTACGCCGTTTCCGACACTGCCACCCGCTTTGCCTCCGTCGATCTCCACGAGTTGCTCGACGCCTTGCGCCACGGCAGCCACTGAAGCGAAGCGGACCGCACACTCTGGAGAGCGGACCGCCGCGCCACGTGATCCGCTACTGCGGCAAGCGCGCTTCGAGCAGCCGGTAAGCCGCTGCCGCTTTCTCCGCCTGCCGGGACGCCCCCGCAAAGTCCCCGTGGTCTCCATCGTGAGCCACGGAGGCCCAGGCCTTGGCCGCATTGTTCGCCATGCCCTCAATGCGCTGATTCGCCGTGCCATCCGCAGCGGTGAGCAAACCGGGAATGGCTTTCACGCAAGCCACCAGCACATCGGTCGCCGCATGAGCCCTCGGGGCGTCGCCCGCGGCAAGCAACGCGGTGAGTTCGGATTGTTTGTCCGCGATCAACGCGCGCACCTCGGGGAGGGTGGATGGAACCTCGATTTGCTCGTGGCTGTGCCCGTGGTCGTGGTCTTGGCCCGCGGGCAGGTTGAGGGGAAAAACCAGGATGGCCAGAAGGATAAGGTATTTCATGGTTGGGTCGGCATGGGTTGTGGAAAAGCTCCGGGCACCAGCCGCGCCGAAGCACGACGGCCAAATTGCCAGAAAACCAACGGCCGCACGAGCAAATCAAGCAGCGTGCTGGTGAAAAGTCCGCAAAAAATGACCACCGCCACGGGATGGAGAATTTCTTTGCCCGGCTGCCCGGCTCCGAGCAGCAAGGGCAAGAGGGCCAGACCCGCGGTCAACGCCGTCATGAGCACCGGAACGACACGCTCCTGCGTTCCGCGCACGATCATTTCGCGGCTGAAGGGCATCCCCTCCTCGCGCATGAGGTGCAGGTAGTGCGAAATCATCATGATCCCGTTGCGCGCGGCGATTCCGGTCAAAGCAATGAACCCGACCATCGACGCGACGGAAAGCACCCCGCCCGACAAAAATTTCACCCCGAAGACCGCGCCGACAAAGGCCAGCGGAATATTCAGCATGACTTGCGCGGCAAAGGCGCCGCTTTGGAATTGCATGTAGAGGACAAAAAACATGGCGACCAAACTCAGACCGCCCAGGAGCAGGATGAGCCGGGCGGCCCCGGCCTCGCTTTCAAACTGTCCACCGTAAGTGATATAATATCCCTCAGGCAGCGTGACCCGGTCCCTTACCGCGGCCTGCGCCTCCCGGACCACCGTGACCAGATCCCGCCCGGCTGCATTGGCCGAGACGTAGATGCGCCGCTGGGCATTCTCCCGGTTGATCATGTTCGGCCCCATGGCCTCGCTTACTTCCGCGACCAACCCGAGGGGAACCAGTTGCCCGGCGAGCGTGTCCACCGGAATGGACCGGATCGCTTCCAAATCCTCCCGAGCTTCATCGGTCAGTCGCAGCACCACGTCAAAGGTCCGCTGCCCCTCGAGCACCTCGGTCACGGCGGACCCTTTGATGGCCAGCTCCGTGTAGCGCGCCGCCTCACCGGGTCGCAGCCCGTAGGCCGCGCATTTCGCGCGGTCGAAACGCACATGGATCTGCGGCACCAAGGTGACCCGCTCGACTTGCACGTCGGCCATCCCCGGCACGGCAATCACCGCGTCGCGCACCTCTCCGGCCAGCCGTCGCAACACCCCGAGATCATCGCCGAAAATTTTGATCGCGATCTGCGCCTGCACCCCGGAGAGGATGTGGTCGATCCGGTGCGAAATCGGCTGGCCGACACTCACCCCGACGCCCGGCAACGTGGCCAACCGCGCGCGGATATCGGCGAGAATTTCCGCCTTGGAACGCGCGGAAGGGTCCAACTCGAATTCGATTTCCGTCGTGTTGACCTCCATGACGTGCTCGTCGCCCTCGGCCCGTCCGGTCCGGCGGGCGATGGTGCGGGCTTCCGGCACGGCGGAGAGCAACACCTCGGCCATACAGCTCACCCGGTTGCTCTCCTCCAGCGAGGTCCCCGGGGCCGAGACGACAAAGGCGGTGATGCTTCCCTCGTTGAACTCCGGGAGAAACTCACGCCCGAGAGTGGGCAGGATGACCAGCGCTGCGGCGAAAAGGGCCCCGGCCGCGAGGTAGACGCGGCCCGGGGCGGCGAACCCGAGGTCGAGCAACCGCGCTTCCCAGTCCTTGATCCTCCGCACCAGCCATGCGTCCCGCGGTTGCTCCATGCGTTTCATCCGCGGCAGCAGCAGGGCACACAAGGCAGGGGTCACGGTGAGCGACACGGCAAGCGAAGCCAGAATGGACACGATGTAGGCCACGGCCAAAGGAGTGAAGATGCGCCCCTCGATGCCCTGCAGGGCGAAGAGGGGGAGAAAGACGAGCACGACCAGCACGGTGGCATAGACAATGGAATTGCGGATTTCCCGCGAGGCCGAGACCACGACATCGAGCACTGGACGCGGGTTCGCCGCCTGGCGGTTCTCGCGCAGGCGGCGGAAAACATTTTCCACATCGACAATGGCGTCATCGACCAGTTCGCCGATGGCCACGGCCAAACCGCCCAGCGTCATGGTATTGATCCCGAGACCGGCCGCATGAAAGACGATGAAGGTGGTGAGCAACGAAAGGGGAATCGCGGTCAAGGTGATCGCGGTAGTGCGGAAGTTGAGCAGGAAAATGAAGAGCACGACCGCCACCATGAGACTTCCATCGCGCAAGGCCTCCTCCACATTGCGCACGGCCCGGGCGATGAAATTGCTCTGACGAAAAATGTCGGTGTGCACCTTGACCCCGTCCGGCAGCGACTTCCCGATGACCTCCAACTCGGCCTCGATTTTGCGGGTCAGCGCGATGGTGTCCGCCCCGGGCTGTTTTTGCACCGTGAGGATCACGCCCGGACGCCCGTCGATGCCAGCATCACCTCGCTTGTTGAGCGATGCCCCCTCGCGGACCTCGGCGATCTGCCCGAGGAGAATGCTCGATCCATCGGGCAGCACCTTCACCACCGTGATGGCCAGATCCTCCGCGCTTTCCACCCGGGCCAGATTGCGGATCAACCGCTCGTTGTGCGCGTCGGGCAGAAAACCTCCGGAGGAATTGACGTTCGACTCGTCAATGGCCGACTGCACCTCGTGCAAAGTCACCCCGGCGGCCAGCAGCAACGCGGGGTCGACCAGCACCTGGTATTGCCGCACGTCCCCGCCCATCACGGTGATTTGCGACACGCCGGGAATGCTCATCAGGCGGCGACGCATGTCCCAGTCGGCCAGGGTCCGCAGCTCCATCGGACTGACCGATGGATTTTCACTGGTCAGGCCGATGGCCATGATCTGGCCCATGATCGAGGAGACCGGTCCGAGGAACGGCCGGATCTCCTGCGGCAACCGCGGGGTCACTTCGGCCACTTTTTCCGCCACAATTTGCCGCGCCCGGTAAGTGTCGGTTTCCCAGCCGAACTCCACGAAGACAAGGGATAACCCGATGCCGGACATGGACCGCACCCGCTCCACGCCCGCCGCGCCATTGACCGCGGTCTCCAGCGGCACGGTGACGAGCATTTCCACTTCATCGGGGGCCAACCCGCCCGCCTCGGTGAAAATCGTCACCGTGGGACGATTGAGATCGGGAAACACGTCGACCGGGATTTGGGTCAGCACGTAGCCGCCATACGCGGCGACGAGCGCGGCGGCCGCCACCACCAAAAGGCGGTTGCGTACGGAAAAGGCAATCAGACGGTCGAACATGGGCTCAGTGCGCGTGGTCGTGACCCGCTTCCGCCTCCCCCGCGCCGCCCGCCGCGGCATACTGCAACTGGTAATGCCCGTTGGTCACCACGATGTCGCCGGGCAGGACGCCTTCCACCATTTCGACCCGGTCGCCGCTGACCAGCCCGGTCACCACCTCGCGCCGTTCGAAGTGCAACGGCTCGGTCTGGACGAAGACGAACTTGGCTCCGAGTTGTCCGAGCACCGCCCGGCGCGGCACCGCAACTACGGTTTCCGGCGCGCCGGTTTCGACCAACATGCGCCCGCGGTAATTCGGGTGAAGTTTGTCTGCTTCGTTCGCAACCAGCGCGTAAATGTGGAAGAACGGGCTGCCTTCCGCATGGCCCGGATCGACCCGCTGGACGAGCCCCTCGAAGCGCTCGCCGGGAAAAACATCGAGCAACAGAACGGCCTTCTGCCCCGCCGCCACCCGCGTCAGCTCCGGCGACTGGTAAAAGCTGCCCCGGGCCAGCAACTCCCGGTAGTCGCCGGTCTGCATCAGCGTGGTCTCCGGGGTGAAAGGCAGACCAATGACCGCTTCCTGCTCGAAGACCACCCCCTCGAGCGGGGCGCGGATTTCCTGCGGCGGGCTTCCCACGGCCAAGGGTGCGACGCGCAGCAAGGGCTGTCCTTTCTCCACCTCCTCGCCGAGCTTGGCCAGCAGTTCGGTCACGCGTCCGGCGAACGGTGCGGTGATCCGCGCATGGCGTTCCGGCGGGAGGACAAAGACCGCGGGCACCTCCAGCACCGGCGCCATCTCGGCGATCTCCGCTTCCACCGTCTCAAGCTGCAGATTCGCTGCCTGCGTCGCGGTCAGCACGACCGGTCCATCCACCGCCGCGCCGCCGGATCCCGGTTCGACCGGATGGTCGTGGCCCGGCCCGGCCCGCAAAGTCACGGCCGCGACGGCCAGTGACAAAACAAGGGTCAGTATCTTCATGGTTTTTTCCTCCGATGCAGGGGTTTTTCCTCCAAATAGGGAGCCGCCAAGGCGGGATGCGTTCCGCCCGCAGCCTCCAGATCGATCAGCGCCAAAGCCAAATTTTCGATGATCCGCGTTGCCTCGACCCGCAGGGCCGTGCTCTCGGCGCGAACGAGGAGCAGGTCGCGCGCCTCGACCCGCCCCTGCTCGAAACCCTGCACCATCTCGCGGCCCGCCTCGTCGATCACCGGTTGTGTTTCGCGACCGTAGCGACGCCATTGCTCCTCAAGCAGCGAGACCCGGCGGCGCGCGGCGGAAATATCATTGCCCACCTCAAGTTCGAGCGCACGCACCCGCGCCGCCCGCTCCTCTTCCGTGGCCCGCGCCACTTCGATGTCTCCGGTCTTGTTGTCCCAGACCGGCAAAGGAAGGCTGATCTTCACCCCGAGAAAATAGCCCGTGTCGATGCCACCCGGCGCATTGACCCCGCGATCCTGCATGTATTCCACACCCACCCGGATCCCCTCCCAGGCCGAGGCCTGGGCCAAGCGCGTCTCCGCCCCGGCACGGTCCAAGCCGAGCAGGGCCAATTCCACATCGGGACGGATGGCAACCCCCGTGGCACCGGCGCGGGCCCGCAAATCTGCCACCGCCGACTCGAGCGTTTGGGTCAGCACAAGCGGAGCTTCGGCCGGCAGGCCGGCCGCCGTTTTCAACTCGAGCAGCAATGCCTCGGCCTCGGTCGCCGCGCCCGTCGCCATATTGCCCCAGCGTTGTTCCTCCACCCGGGCCAGGGCAGATTCCGCCAGCGTACCCTGCCCCGCCGAGAGCCGGGTCGCCGCCAAACCGGAGGAAGCCGCGGCATCCGCCCTCGCCTCATCCGCCGCCGCCGACCGGAGGCGCGCGGCCTGGGTCCGCACATAAAGCTCTTCCACCCGGGCCACAAGCAAACGTTCATGGTTACGCACTTCGCGCAGCGCCTCGGCCACCCCGACCCGGCTCACCTCGCGGGCCAGCGACAATCTTGCGGTCAGCGGCAGAACCTGATGCAAGCCGATGATAAACTCCCCCTCCCCGTCACCGCTGGTGATGAAATCACTGAAGCCGTTGAACTCGATGTCCGGATTCGGCAGCAAGCCCGCCTGCCGCAAGCGCCCTTCCGCTTTGGCCACCACGAAGCGCGCGGCCACCAGATCGCGGTTCCCCATCAAAGCGACCTGCACCGCACCCTCCATGGACAAGGCCGCACCCCGCGCGGCGTATGCGCAGCAGGTTGCGAGCAGCACCGCGCAAAGCGGACCGGGCAGCCAAAATGTCATTCCTTTTTTCATTGTCCTGATGACCGGCGGATTCAAAGTGCCGCGCCGGCCGGCGGCATGGGGCATCCCTTCTCGGATGCCGGACCCGGAGTGCATGGCGGGCCGTGGCACGGGCACACCTCGCCCGTGGATGCTCAGGACAATCGAGGCGGTTGGTCGATCGACACGGCCCGTACGGCAGGCGCACCGGGAAAATCCGCGAACAACAAAGCCACCGACTCCGCGACCGTGAGAACAAAGGGTACCCCGGACAGCGCGGGGGCATGGTCGTGCGAGGTGCAGCCGTGGTCATGCTGCGGCCCGCCCTCGTCATGGTCGGAAGATCCGTGGCTGTGGGCGACGCATTCCGCATGCGCCGCGATTTCCCAGTGCTCATAGGCATGAACCCCTTGGGCCACAGCGAGCAGCGCCAGGCCGACCAGCCACAGAGCACGGAAAAAAGGCAGACCCGACATAGGAGCGAAATTAAGCACGCCCCTCCGTGAGTCAAGGCTTCAGCCGTTTGAGCCGAGCCGCCGTGGGGCCCGCCCGGTCGGACTTGGCCCGCCCCCGGTTCCGGCTATCCCTCCGAGGCCGCCGCGGCACGGTTTGGTCCGTCTTCAGCTCTTCGTGCTGCCGCGGCCAAGCAAGAAAAAGGCCACCCCGCGTTGCCGCGAGGTGGCCGCATGATGAGTGCGTCCTACCGGCCAAGAAAAACCGGACAAAACGCGTGGGAGTTTAGTCAGGAACCACGACGGTGTCGATGACGTGTATGACACCGTTGGAGGCAAGCACGTCGGTGCCGATCACCATGGCGTCGCCGTATTTGACCCCGCCGCCCTCGACCGCAATGACCACATCGCCACCTCCCAGAGTGGGAACAGGACCGGCTTTGACGTCGGCCGCCATCACCTTGCCCGAGACCACATGGTTCTTGAGGATCGCGGTGAGCTTGGCTTTGTTTTCAGGCTTGAGCAGGTCATCGACCGTGCCGGCCGGCA
>Ga0247839_1007081_pt1 | contig 12520 bp, 10 predicted proteins | sample LaCruzMarch2015__6_FD_192405 | JGI IMG/M metagenome (GOLD analysis project Ga0247839, IMG submission 192405) | Freshwater microbial communities from meromictic Lake La Cruz, Castile-La Mancha, Spain - LaCruzMarch2015_16m | ecosystem: Environmental > Aquatic > Freshwater > Lake | place: Spain...
CCCGCACCTCCACCGGGTCGCCCAGGGGCGCGACCCGCAACACCTGGAACTGCACCCCCGGGGTCAGCCCCATGGACAGCAGCTTGCGGCGATAGGCCCGGCCCCCCTCCGCGAAGCCCTGCACCCGGCCGCGCTCCCCGACCCGCATCGCCTTGAGGGTCGTCAAGCGCTCGGCGCAGCCGGATTCGACGGGGCGCGTCCGCGGCCGCACGGACCAGAGTGACCGCACCCAGGTCTCCAGGCGACCGGGGTTGGCCGCGTCCGCGCGATGGGCGCTCGGGGCTGGGCAGTCAGGGCAGGCGACGGTGGAATTGGTCATGGTGGCAGGCGCGGCGCCAATGGCTAACGAGAATGATTCGCATCGTAGACCCAGACGCAACCCGATGCAAATCATTCCGTTGCACTTGTCGGCAGGATTTGGCCGAAATCTGCTGGATAGGCGCAAACTATTTGAGAAAAACCCGTTTTTTCCCGACCGGAAGCGACCGGGCGGGACCCCCGCCCGGCGGCGGCACCTGGGAACGCGGTGTGATGTTTTTTTCCTTCGTCATACATGCGACCATGGCCCGCGCGATGGGGAGCACCGAATCAATGCACATTCCTAACGGTTACCTGAGTCCATTGGACCTGCGCGGTTGCCCGCGCGGTGCTGAGCGTCCGGCTGCCGGCCGCGTTACCGCGGGGCGCTCCGGTGCCCCGGGCGGCGCCTATCCCATGACGACGGGCGCCGGCTAAAAACCATGGGGGAGCGATCGTTTCTGCGCGGTGGTCGTCCCCGGGGGCGCGGCGACTTTCTGGAGCGACTGCTGCGCGGCCTGCTGGACGCCATGGACCACGCGGCCGACGCCGAGCGGCTCGCCGCGGGTCCCGGTTTGCTGCAGCGCCTCGACCCGCGGCTCAAGACCCTCGGGCTGCTGTCGCTCGTCGTGACCGCGGTCTTCGTGAAGTCGCTGGTCGCATTGGCCTTGCTCTTCGCCTGCGCGACCGCCCTGGCCCTGGCCTCGGGGATCACCCTGCGGCGCTTGGCCGGTCAGGTCTGGATCGGCGTATTCCTGTTCACGGGGGTGCTCGCGGTGCCGGCCATCGTGCTGGTCCCCGGCGACGCCGTGGCCGTGGTGCCGTTGCTGGACTGGACCATCACCCGGCAGGGGCTGCGGGGTGCGGCCTTCCTGATCGGACGCGCGCAGACGGCGGCGACCTTCGCCCTGTTGGTGGTACTGACCACGCCCTGGCCGCAGGTGCTCAAGGCGCTGCGCAGTCTGGGCGTGCCGCTGATACTGGTCGCGATCCTCGGCATGACCCATCGTTATATCTTCGTGCTGCTGGAGAGCAGTGTGCAACTGTTCGAGGCCAAGCGCAGTCGGGTCATGGGTCCGCTGCCCGGCCCGCAGCGCCGGCGGCTGGCTATGGCCAGTGTCGTGGTCTTGCTCGAGCGGTCGTTACAGCTCGCCACGGAGGTCCATCTGGCGATGATCGCGCGCGGCTATCGCGGTGAGGTCCACCTGCTCGATGAGTTGCGCACCCGCCCCCAGGATTGGCTGGCCCTGGCCGGCTTGCTGAGCATCGCGGCAGTCGCCATCGGCTGGCCATGGCTGCCCGCGATCGGTGATGGCGGCTGATGCCCGCCGCCGCCGCGCATCCGCACACCGCGGCGGCCTTCGAGTTGGTCGAGGTGCACTACGCCTATCGGGACATCCCCGCCTTGAATGGGGTGAGCCTGCGCATTCCGACCGGTCAGTGCATCGCCCTGTTGGGCGCCAACGGCTCCGGCAAGTCGACGCTGCTGCGGCTGCTCGCGGCGCTGTGCTTTCCCGATCGCGGGCGCCTTGCCGCCTTCGGCGAGGACCTGTCCGATGAGCGGATGCAGCAGGAGTCGCTCGCCTACGCCTTCCGCCGCCGGGTCGGTCTGGTGTTCCAGAATCCGGAGGTGCAACTCTTCAATCCGACCGTCTTCGACGAACTGGCCTTCGGGCCGCTGCAACTGGGTTGGACAAGGGAGGAAATCCTGCGGTGCGTGGACGCGATGCTCGCCGAGTTTGCGCTTGCGGACCTGAAGCACCGCTCGCCGCACCGGCTCTCGGGCGGCGAGAAGAAGCGGGTCGCGCTGGCGTGCGTGCTCATCACCCGGCCCGAGGTGCTCTTGCTGGACGAACCCACGGCCGCGCTGGACCCGCGCAGTCAGGGTGAGGTCGTGCGTTTCCTCGCCGGCTGCCGCGGCACCGGCCGCACCGTTGTCACGGCGACCCACAATCTCGATATCGTGGCCGAGATCGCCGACTACTGCTTCGTGCTCCAGGCCGGACGCCTGGTGGCGCAAGGCACGCCAACCGACATCCTGGGCGATGGCGCCTTGCTGCGTGCCACGCAGTTGCTGCACGCGCACTGGCACGTCCATGCGGACGGTCTCGCCCACACGCATGACCATCGGCATCCCGTCGCCGCCGGAGAACCCTTATGAGCAAGCCCATCATCGCCGTCACCCTGGGCGATCCGGCCGGGGTCGGCCCCGAGATCCTGGTCCGCGCCCTCGCCGACCCGCGCGTCGCTGAGGCCGCCCGCTGCCTGGTCTACGGCGACGCCCGGGTGGTCGAGAAGGCGGTCCGGGAGGCGCGTCTGGGACTTGCGGTCCGGGCCATCCACCGCGGGGACGAGGCGCGTTATGCGCCGGGGTCGATCGAGGTCATCGACTTCGCCAACGCCGACCCGGCGGCCTTCGTGCCCGGCCAGGTCCAGGCCCGCTGCGGGCAGGCCGCCTGGGACTATATCGAGGCGGCCGTGCAGGCGGCCCTGCGGGGCGAGGTCGCGGCCATCGATACCGCCCCGATCAACAAGGAGTCGATCCAGGCGGCCGGCGTGCCCTATATCGGCCATACCGAGATGCTGGCGGCCCTGACCGGGGCCCATGACCCGCTGACGATGTTCGAGACGCTCGGCCTGCGGGTGTTTTTCTTAAGCCGCCATGTCTCGCTGCGTGACTCCTGCGCCCTGGTCACGCGGGCGCGGCTGCTCGACTATATCGCGCGCTGTCACCAGGCCATGGACCAACTCGGGCTGGGCGGCGGCGAACTCGCGGTCGCGGGCCTCAACCCCCATTGCGGGGAGCATGGCCTGTTCGGCGATGAAGAGGTCCGGGAGGTGGCGCCGGCCGTCGCCGAGGCGCAGGCCCGGGGGTGGCGCGTCGTCGGCCCCATCGGCCCCGATTCGGTCTTCCATCAGGCCAAGACCGGCCGCTACGCCGCCGTCCTGTCGCTCTACCACGACCAGGGCCATATCGCCACCAAGACCCTGGACTTCGAGCGCACCATCTCGCTCACCCTGGGGCTGCCCTTTCTGCGCCTGAGCGTCGACCACGGCACCGCCTTCGACATCGCCTGGCAGGGGACGGCGAGCCCGGTGGGCATGATCGAATCCCTGCTGGTGGCGGCACGCTATGCGCCCGCCTATCGGCGCACGCAACAGCGGATACCTTGAGGCGCGACTGCCGATTCCAGTCGGCTATGGCGCCGGCCCGGACCGCGGGGACTGGCGCCCGAGCGCCTCACGCTGGGCCTTGAGCGTGCCCAACCGCGCCCGCTGGGCCAGGAGGTTGTCGGTATAGCCCTCGTAGGTCGAGGCGATCTGTTCATTCATCGACGCCTCCCAGGCGGCGGTGTCGGTCCCTTCGCTGCCTTGGGCCAATTGATTGCGCAAGGCGGCGATGCGGGCATCACGCTCCGTCTCCTGGTTCGTGATCTGCTGCTCCAGGCTGACAATCTCGTCATCGAGCACGTAGCCCTGCGCCACCGTCCCCGCCTGATATTCCCGCGCCGCGGCGGACTGCGCGGCGTCCCGCGCCTGGGCGGCATCCGGGCGGTCATAGTCCACTTCCAGGGTCTGCTCGCGTCCGGCGCAGGGCTCATCGGAGAAGGTCACCTGCCCGCCCTGGTGGCATTCGTAGACCTGCACCGCGGCCTCCTCGGCCGCCGCGTCGAGACTCCAGGCTGCCGCCAGGCCGACCAGGCCGACCGCGAATAGCCTCAGGATTGAGATCGGGAAATACATACTGACCTCCTGAACAAAGACTCACACTCACCGAAAACGCTGCCGCCATCTTAGCTGGAGGGCAGGAGCAAGAATCCAAAGATGGGAAACGTCAAACCCCCTCATCGAAAAAGTCGCCATCGATCTTCTTAACCGGATAAATGCCAATGGTCGATACGCCCACATCGTGCTCGACCATCAGCCCGGTGAGTTCCTGACCATCGATCAGTACAATCTTGCTGCCGATTTGAGAGACATAGCTTCGCGCATCGTCGGTAAATCGCGACGTGGTGATAAAGATGCCCTTATTCGCTCTTTGGCCTTGGAGAGCGCCGGCGAATTGCATGACATCCGGTCGGCCAACGGCATTGGAATCCCAGCGTTTCGCCTGAATATAGACCACGTCGAGACCGAGTTTGTCTTCTTTGATGATTCCGTCGATGCCTCCGTCGCCACTCCTGCCGATGGCCCTTCCGGCGTCGGCACGCGAGCCGCCGTAGCCCATCCGCACCAACAAGTCCACGACCACTCGCTCAAAAAAGGGCGGCGAGCATTTCTTGAGCTTCGCCAGCAGTTCCTCCGCCAGTTCGTCACGAAGGTTCTCGTAAGCCCTTTCCAGCGCTTCCGAAGGCGTTACGGCAGAGGGATCGAGATCGTCGTCGGGGAGAACAGACCGCTCTCCCGCGCGAGTACCTTTCAGGTTTTGGAACTCCAAGAACTCCGGGAACTGCCGAAGGAGCTTGACGTTAAGGGCCTTTGGCTGACTGCCCAGAAAGTCGCGACCACGAGAAGTAATGCGGTAATGCCCACGCCGCGCCGCCTCAAGCAGTCCCGCCTTCTTGAGATACGTCGACGCCCAACCGATCCGGTTGAAAAACCTCGCCTGGCCGCCGCTCGGAAGCAGTTCGTTCACCTCCTCTTCCGTGAGCCTGAACTCTTTGGCGAGTGCATGCACCGCCTCAATGTTCGAGATCTCATCAGCCTTCGCCGCGCATCGCAGAAGAGGAAGCATGACGGTTTGATAGTCAGGAACACTCATGGCTTCTCATGTCCCACCTCCGTTTCGTATTCGCGTTCATTTGCGTTCATTTGCGGACCGTTCCTCTTCATTCTTCCTCATCCGAATCGCTGTCCGCATCCACCACCCCCCTCAAAAACCGGAACAGCTTGCGCGGTGCCTCCGGCCGCCCGCGCTCGGTGTCGCGCCTGGCGGCGCGCACCAGGGTGCGCAACTGCTGGCGGTCGGCGTCCGGGTACTCGTCCAGGAATTCGCTCAAGGCCGCGTCGCCCTCGCCGATCAGGCGCTCGCGCCAGCGCTCCAACCGGTGGTGGCGGGCGGCGTCCGCGCGCTCGCGCTCCTGCGCCTGGTCCATCAGGGCGTGGACGGCGTGCATGTCCTCGCGCTCCAACAGGTTGGCGATGCGCTTGTAGTGTCGGCCGCGGGCGCGGATATCCTTGATGCGAGCCGTCTCCTCGATCGCCGCCCAGGTCACGGCGCTGAGCCGCAACCGCTCCAGTTCGACCCGCGGCATGGCGGTCAGGCGCTCGGCCAGGGCCTGCAGCGCCTGGTGCTCGCGCTTGAAGTGGCTCTTGCTGGGGCCAGCGGGCGGTTCCTCCTCGTCCTGCAGGTGCGCGTCGGCGCCCTGGGGCTGGCCGGGGTCGGTCGCGTCGCGGTCATCGCCGTCGTCCGTCTCCCAGGGGTCCGGGCGGTCGGGGTCGTCGTCTAGCTGGTCGATTGCAGGTGCTCCAGGATCAGTTGGGGGGCGCGTTCCCCCCTATATTCATTGACATCCAGCCGGTAGGCAAGACGCACGCAGCCGCGCGCCTGCGGAAGGCGCTCGCCGAGTCCGAAACCGATGGCGTCGAGAAAGGGGCCGCGCTCGGGCTTGAGCCGCAGCTTCAGGTGCCGCTCACCCACCAGGCGCGCCTGGACCACCTCGAACTCGCCGTCGAACAGGGGTTCGGGGAACCCCTTGCCCCAGGGTCCGCCCAGGCGCAGGACCTCGGCGGTCTCCAGGTTCATGAGCCGCGCGGGCAGTTCACCGTCGGAGCGGATCTGGCGCACTACCGGTGCCTCGCCGAGCTGCTCGCGCACCGCCTCCCGGAAGGCGGCGCGGAAATCGGCCAGGGCCGCGGTGCGCAGGGTCAGCCCCGCCGCCATGGCGTGGCCGCCGAAGCGCTCGATGAGCCCGGGCCGCCGCCGGTCCACCAGGTCGATGGCGTCACGGATGTTCAGGCCGTCCACCGAGCGGGCAGAGCCGCGCAGGACCCCCTCCCCGGCGTCCGCGAAGGCGATGCAGGGCCGATGATAGCGCTCCCGGATGCGGGCGGCGACGATCCCTGACACCCCCTGGTGCCACCCCTTGCCGTAGAGACAGAAGGCCGGCGGCAGGTCGTCACCGCGCAGTTGAATGCGCTCCACCAGGGTCTCGGCCTGCTCACGCATCGTGCCCTCGATCTCGCGGCGCTGCCGGTTGAGGCCGTCGAGCGCACCGGCCAGGTCCAGGGCGCGGGCGGGCTCGTCGCACAGCAGGCACTCGACCCCGAGTGTCATCTCGGTGAGCCGCCCGGCGGCGTTGAGCCGGGGGCCGACGAAGAACCCGAGATCAGTCGCCGTGGCCCGGGCCGGGTCCCGCCCCGCCACCTGGAGCAGGGCGCAGATACCAGGGCGACAGCGGCCGGCACGGATGCGCCGCAGCCCTTGCTCGACCAGGATGCGGTTGTTGCGATCGAGCGTCACCACGTCCGCCACCGTGCCCAGCGCGACCAGGTCCAGATACTCGGCCAGATTCGGCTCCGGTCGCGCGGCGCTGAACCAGCCCGCGGCCCGCAGCTGGGCGCGCAGGGCGACCAGCACATAGAAGACCACCCCGACCCCGGCCAGGTGCTTGCTCGGGAAGCCGCAGCCGGGCTGGTTCGGGTTGACGATGGCCGCCGCCGCCGGCAGCACCGCCCCGGCCTGGTGGTGATCGGTGATCAGCACCGGGATGCCGAGTTGATTGGCACGCTCCACCCCGGCGACACCAGCGATGCCGTTGTCCACGGTGATCAGGAGCTTAGGCGCGAGCGCCGCCGCCGCGTCCACCACCGGCGGGCTCAGACCGTAGCCGTAGGCAAAGCGGCTCGGCACCAGATAGGACACCGCGGGGGCGCCCAGGGCGCGCAACCCGAGCACGGCGAGCGCACTGCCGGTCGCCCCGTCCGCGTCATAGTCGCCGACCACCAGGATCGAGCCACCCGCGCCCAGGGTGGCGGCGAGCAGCGCCACCGCCGCCTCCAGTCCCGCCAGGGATTGATAGGGCGCAAGCCCGGCGAGCCCCAACTCCGACTCGGACTCCGCCTGGCCGCGGCAGGCATAGAGTTGCCGCAGCAGGTCCGCGGGGTTCGCGGGCGGCGCCGCGGCGGGATCGGTCGGGACGCGGTGGATCTGGGTTGGGGTCACTGGTTGGCTGAGCTGTCGCGCAAGGGGTTGAGGGACTGGGTGGCGGGAACCTGGGGCGAACCCGCGCACCGAACGATCGGCCGCCGGGGGTAGCCTTGGCGCACCGGCGGTCGCCGGGCCAGACGCCGGGCGCACGAGTGGCCGCATCGTAACCGGATTTGCGGGGCGGCAGGAACTCGGGGCCCGAGTGGCAGCGGTGCGGACGACGCACCCGCGCTATCCTTGCGCCGGAATCGACGCGCGCCCGGGTTCCGGCCTCGCCCCTCTCGCCGATTGACCGAACCGGGGTGCCGGTGACACCGGCAGCCGCGCCCCGTCGCCGTTGCGCCCTTCGTTCGGGACAGGTCTCGCGTGCCGTCCACCCCCGGGGAAAGTCATGCTGAAATTGGTCAAGCAACTCCATCAACTCTATCGTCGGCTCGTGCAATCCATCGTGGAGTCAGCGGAAGATGCCGAACCCAAGCTGCTGCTGTTCGGACTGTTCGGCGTTTTCGGATTTCCCTTCTTTTATTTCATTTGGAACTATCTGTTTCCTCAACCGTATGAAAACCTGGTCATCCGGATCGGCGGCATGTGCGTTGCCGCGCCCGCACTGATCATCAAGTATTGGCCACCGGCGGCGCGGCGTTACATCCCCGGCTACTGGTGGTTCTCCATTTTGCTCTGTTCGCCGTTCTTTTTCACCTTCATGCTTCTGCACAATCAGGCCAACACGGTGTGGTCAGGTTCGTTGTTGGCGGGAATCGTGATGGTGTTCTTGATCTCCGACCTGCTCAATGCCATTTTGATGCTCTGCCTTGGCATCGGCGCCGCGTTCCTGGTGTACTCCCTTACCAGTAGCGAGCCCGTGCCCTGGCACCAGCTCGCTGAGCAATTGCCGGTCTACCTGTTCGCGGTCGTGACCACCAGCCTCTTCAATCGCGAACTCGCACGGGAGAAGCGCGCAAAGATCGCTGCCGCCATCGCCCTCGGCAGCCATATCGCCCATGAACTGCGAACCCCATTGATGACGATCGAGGCTGCATCGTACATCGTCGGCGGCAGACTTCCGCGGCTGCTCGCGCTCGACGATGCACAGGCAAGCACCGACGACCATACACCGATTGTCGGCGCGGAGCGCGAACTATTGGCCGAGGCGCCGATGATGATCGGTCGAGAAGTCGAGCACGCCTTCATGATCATCGACCTGGCGCTTGCCAACGCCGGACTGCGCCCTTTTGGTGCCGATGACTCCCGGGCGGTGGACGCCATGACCCTGACCACTGAAGCCCTTGATCGGTATCCCTTCCGAGACCAGGCCCAACGGCAATGGCTGCGGATTTCGCGGGCGACGAGCGTGCACATCCACGTCATCCCGTTACTCTACCATCATCTGGTCTTCAATCTCTTGAAAAACAGCATCTATGCGATCCAGGCTGCCGGTCGTGCCGACAGCGGCGAAATCAGGATCTGGGCCGTCCCTGGCCATCAGGTTCACTGCGTGCACTTTCGCGATAATGGGCAGGGGATTAGGCGTGACCTGCAGACTGCAATTTTCACAGCCTTTTTCTCCACTAAGACCAACGGCACCGGGCTCGGCCTGCACTTTTGCCAATCGGTGATGCGTCGTTTCGGCGGGGATATCCGCTGTCGTAGCGTTCCAGGCAAATTCACCGAGATGATTCTGCGGTTTCCCGCCCGGCCGGCGGCGGATTGACCGGCCCAGGCGGCGCTCGGTCGCCTTATGCCGCCCGGCGCAGCGTGGTCTCGCCCCCCGCTTCATCCCGCAATGCCGGGGCCGCGGGCAACTGCTCTCCCGCCCCGGCTCCCGCCGGCTCCCGCTGCAGTGGCGTGCGGCGGCGGAGCTTGCGCCGCGTCGAAGCCCACTCCGCCAACCCCACCGCTGCGCGAATCTCACCGCAGACCGCCGTAATCCTCTCCAACTCATCATCGCCCAGCATCGCGTTTACCGACAGCCGGATACAGGCGCGATGCTTGGCGGTGGCCGGAGCAAAGAAGGGCGAACCATAGACGCCGCGCGCGTTCAGCGCCTGTCCCAGTCGCACGACACTCTGTTCGCTTCCGGCCTCCAAGGCGATGATTTGCGAGGCACTCGCCGCGACGTTGTAACCGAGCGCATCGAGGTTGGAGCGCAGGCGATCGGCATTGTGGTGGAGTCGGACCCGACGGTATTCGTCCCGCTGCACGATGTCGATCGTCCTGGCAAAGCCGACCAACTCGTGGGGCATGACGGCACTTGAGAATATGCTCGGCGCGCTCGTAAACCTGAGGTACGGCGCGAAGCGCCGGGGGCAGGCCACCAGTCCCGCCCGCCCGCAGAACGCCTTCGCCAGACTTGCCGTGCGAAAATGCACCCGATCCTGCAGGCCGAGTGCCACCACCAGACCGGCACCACCGGGACCGTGGGTGCCTAACGAGTGTGATTCATCCGCAATCAACATGCACCCGAAATCCTCTGCGGCATCCATTATATCCGCAATTGGCCCCAGGCTGCCGTCGGTGCTGTAGACCGTCTCCATCAGAATAATGCCCGGCCCGTATCTGCGCAGCTGCCGTATCAGATGCTCCACATCGCTGTGGCGAAATGGCCTGAGATCGGCGCCCGCGATCGTTACGCCCTGGTACAGCGACGCATGGGCCATCTGGTCGATGTAAACCGGCAATCCGGGGCAGGCCACAGCCTCCAGCAAACCGGTATTGGCTTGATAGCCGGACTGGAATAGTACAGCGCCCTCGGCATGGAGCAGATCGGCGAACTTGCGCTCCAGGTCGAACTGCGGATTACCGGGATTCAGAAAGACCGCCGACATCAGCTCCCCGTTGCCGCTCTCCACCAGTGCCCTGACCTGGGCATCGACGAGTTCAGGGTGCCGTCCGAGGGATAGGTAATCGTTCGATCTGAGATTGAGGTCGCCCGCAGCAGGCGCTGGTCCGAGCACGAGCGAGCGGGCCGTGGTGTCGGCATAAGCCATCTCAGCCTCGAATCGATCGATACGTGCAGCAGTGAGGGGCGGGAGCGGGAAGGAACGCGAAAGAAGGCAACGGGGCGCTCTGGTCGTCATTGGGATGTCCTGTCGGTTGCGTGAATCGGAGCAACGGACAGGAGGTCAGCGGTTTCCCGCCCGGCTCCGGTGTGGACTGCCTGGCAGGCAGGCAGTGGTTGGAACCTTGGGACCGGGGCGGTGCGCCCAGGGCCCCGGACACAGTCTAGACAGGAAAGCGGCGCGGGGCACGCCTCGCGATCAGGTGCGCGGGCCCTTTTTTTCGATCGACCCGCGCGCCGGCTGTCGGGCGCGCCGGCTGTCGGCGCTCGACCGCGGACCCGGCGAAAGACAGGCGGGGCGAGCGACACGGGCCAGCCCGTCCGATGGTATGATCCGCCCGACGAACGCCAAAAAGCGGGCCAATACCGTGTTGAACAACAAGAAATCCTTGCCGCACATCAAGGGTCCGCCGACGCCGGACACCGGGTGCCTGCCGTTCTTTCACCCTACGCGAGTCGTGTTCGTCGACGATGATCCCAATTTTCTCAAATACTTCCCGCCGGGCCTGAACCCCAACTTCCCCATCTCGTGTTACGCCTCGCCCGGGGCCTTGCTGAGCGATATCGCCCGGGGCCGGTTGGAGACGCAGCTCCAGGTCGAGTGCTGGAGCAGTTACACGGGCCGCTTCGCCGACCCGCAGTTCGAGCAGATGCTGTCGCTGGACAAGACGATGCTGCTGATGCGGGTCTTCGGACGGCACCGTTTCAACCCCGTGAGCGTGATGGTCGTGGACTACGACATGCCGGAGATGGACGGTCTGGAACTGTGCCGACGGCTCGCCCACCTGCCCTGCCGCAAGATCCTGCTGACCGGCCAGGCCAGCGAGGCGCACGCGGTCGCCGCCTTCAACGAGAACCTGATCGACTTCTTTCTGCCCAAGGGCGCCCGCAACTGCGTGAACCTGCTGCGCGAGCGCATTGCGCGCTATCAGCGGGCCTTCATCGCCGACGCCTCCCGCCTGGTCCGCCAGGTCTTGCGTGCCGAGATTCTCATGGACTGGGACGACCCGGGCTTCTGCGACCTCTTCGCGCACCTGTGCGAGGACCTGGACATCATCGAATATTACGTGATTGCCGACCCACTGGACGGTTTCATGCTGGTGGACGAACATGGCCGGGGCCGTCTGTTGCTGACCTTCAGCGCCGCCGCGCTCGCTGCGCAGGCCACCATGGCGCGGATCGCGGGGGCCCCGCCGACGGTGGTGGAGCGCCTGGAGGGGCAGCAGGCCGCCACCTTTTTTGCGCAGGAGGAGGGCGAAGCCGTACTCGACGCGGCGGCCTGGAGCCTCGCCTGCGTGCCCGTGCAGCCCTTTCCGACCCGCCCGGACCGCTACTATGCCTTGCTCGAGGCCCCCGCTCCCTTCGATGTGTCGCCCAACACCGTGCTGGGACTGCGCGCCTATCTGCAAGGGCAGGCCTGAGGTCGGCCCGTGAACCCAAAAAGAGCATTCGGCCGCAAATTCACCGCTTAACCCGCGACGTAACCCGGGATACCATAGCGCCTCTGCGCGGTAGCGTCCGTCACCGCTCACCCGCCCGGGTGTGTCCACCCGGCTCGCCGCACCACCCGCGCCCTCAGTTCTGCCAGGATATCCCAGTGAAATCGATCTCCCGTACCCCTTGGTCCTTTTTAGCGCTGGCCCTGATGCTGGCCCTGGCCCTGGCCCTGGTCCCGCCGCGCCCCGCCCAAGTCGCCGCGCAGTCCACTGGGGACACCCCCGCGCCCGCACCGCCGGTCCCCGCCATGGTCCAGCCGCCAGCCCCGCAACGACCGCCCCGCCCCCCCATCGCCGAGTTGGTCCCGCCGGGCCTCGGCCTCGCCTCGGCCTCGGCCCTGGTGGTGGACGAGGCGGGCCGCGCCCTCTATGCCAAGGGGACCCGCGACCAGCGACCCATCGCCTCCATCACCAAGCTCATGACGGCCATGGTAGTGCTGGATTCCGCGGTGCCTCTGGACGAACCCCTGACGATCCTGGAGGAGGACCGGGACCAACTGCGCCACAGCCGTTCGCGCC
>Ga0247839_1007084_pt1 | contig 12517 bp, 26 predicted proteins | sample LaCruzMarch2015__6_FD_192405 | JGI IMG/M metagenome (GOLD analysis project Ga0247839, IMG submission 192405) | Freshwater microbial communities from meromictic Lake La Cruz, Castile-La Mancha, Spain - LaCruzMarch2015_16m | ecosystem: Environmental > Aquatic > Freshwater > Lake | place: Spain...
CAACCACATTTTCTACAAATTCCAACTGGTTTATAAAAAAAATCACAACTATAACAAATTTCTAATCTTTTGCTTGTCTGCTCTTCGTTGTGAGAATATTCTGATGGATTTAAAAGATCTAGTGGATTTACCATTTTATTGCCATTTATTTAATGGACAATCCCCACTGAGCATCCATGTTTTCATTGGCATAAAACAGTCGCACATAGAACACATGGTATTATGCTCAAGAAATTCACAACCTTTGCAAGTATCCATTCTTAATTTTCTTTTTTCTTCATCAACTATGGGAACGTCTATAGGAATTAAATCAAACAGTCTAACCATGCTTGGTTCATTTTCTCCATATGGTTGCATAAATACCATTTCATCTTTTTCGCTCATGTTATCTTATACCATTCTCCTAGTGCATTTGTATAGTCTGATCCACCCCAAGTATAGCCAGATCCGGTATAGGTATCTGGAGTGTACCCTGTTGTGGTGTATCCTGGGGCGCAGCAGGCCCAGAATCCAGGATAAGCAAACCCAGATGCATGGAAAGTGCCGCATCCACCACAACCACCAGCACAACACGGAGCGGCATGACCTAGGGGTGCGCTGCACCCATGACATGCAAATGGACCTGTTTCTACAAAATAAGAATATGGTGTTGATGTTGCTGCTTGACGAGCACAGGTAACGCTAGAAGAAGCTGTAAGTCCTTTTGGTGAGGTGGCCGTTAATGTAACACTTGAAGTGGCATTTGTAACGGTAAGGGTATTTGTTGACCGAGATCCAGTTCCTGAAATAGTATAAGTAAAAGTTGAGTCATAGTTTGTTATGGTAAATTTTCCATTATTTGATGTTCCACTACCAGCATAACTAAGTGTTGGGACGCTAGCAGTGAACCTACCACCAGCAGAAGACGCAGTAATCGTCGCAACGGCTAACATTATGCCGCCGAATCACCAAGAACAACCCAGGTGTTTGTATCTCTTTTAATAAGAGTTAGCATTGACCATTGAGTTCTTGTTTTTAATCCTGGAGTTCCGTTTGCGGTTACCCCACCTGTTGGGACTACAGTTATTTGTCCCGCTCCTGTTTGAAGGACAATGATTGATGTTCCAGTTGGAAATGCCACCGAAGAGTTTAACGGAATTGTTAAATTAGTAGCCGATGCATTTGAAATTTCAATCAGTTTACTTTGATCTGTCAAAATTAAGGTATATGACGCACCAGATGTTGTTGTTGCAATTGTTGATATTGGAGAAGTAAGAGTTTTATTTGTTAAAGTTTGGGTATCTGATACTGTTACTGCTTGTATACCCCCCTGTTGCAAAGTTGTTGGGTTTACCGTTCCGCCTGTAATTGTTTTATTTGTTAAAGTTTGGGTTGATGTAGTTCCCACAACGCTTCCAGTTACTCCGTGAACGGTAGTAGATGCGTTGGCATGTGTAACAATGTCTGCAGCAATGTCTGTTAAGTGTCCCTCGATGCCTCCAGGATCGCCCGTACCGTCATAATCTGCCCCATAGTGGTATTCGGTGAAGGCCTGAACGATATTGGCGTTGTCGGTCTGCTCAGGGACGCCTGCATCATAAGTTGTTGTAAACGCATTGGTTGCTGAAATATTTTGGGCCATAGTATCTCCTTATTTATTATATCACTAAGCAAGAAGTGAGAGAGTTATGTGAAATTTTGCAGTATTTTCAGTAACTGCAGACCAGGACCCAGATATATATTTCATTGCATAAAAACCAATGATGATCATATTTGTCCCGGTGTTTACCTCTTTGCTATAAACCGTTGCAACAATTGGAGTGTTCAATAAATCGGGGGTAATAGAAATATGAATATTATCTGCTGTTACCTCAGAGATAGAATATTCGCTAAACGCTTCGGCAAGAGACACTTCATAGCTAAATAGCCCAGCACTTGCAGTTAGCCCAGCACTAGCACTTAGGCTGGCAATAACGCTAAAGATTGATGGTTTAAGACTTCCAATTTTTTCCCAGTTGAATCCACCGGCACCATCTGAAAGATATTGATATATATATCCTTCTGTCTGCCCTTGACTTTCTCTAATAAAAAGATCATTTGGAAGGCTATCTGTTAAGCTTGCAGATGCGCTATTAGGATTATCAAAGCCGCTAAAGATTAAACTGCCTCTTTCTCCCGTGGCTCCGGTCTCTAATTGAACAAGAATATTTTGAGGAGGGCCAATGACAGATATTTCTGGGGTATCAAGCAGAACTTCTACGCTCATGTAATTCTTCCACTAATATCGTTTGTTACAGTAAGTCCCCCTGCTATCAGGGTATAGGTATTTATAGAGTCCGTGCTTTTAATCTCAACGTCATACACATAGGTGGTGCCCTGAACGAGGGTTGCCCCGTCTGTATTTGAAATTGTGCAAGTAATATAAGAGTTTGCATTATTTACTACAACATCCCCATTAAAAACAAAGGTATCGGTCGAACCGCTTCTAGAGGCTATGGTGAATTTTGCACTAGCAGAGGGATAGTCGGTCAAATCAAATGCCGTACCGTCAGCATTCTTTGGCTGAACAACAAATTCGTAAGTGTCTCCACGATAGTATAATATGTTAAAAGCAGCAGGGAACCCCATATTAAAATTATATCATGTCGTTATGGTGGAGCCAGGAAATAAGGAATCTTAATCATTTGTTCACCAAGTTGAACTAACAGGTGGCCTTTCGGTCCCAAATCTTTTAAGTCAGAATAGGTGATGACACTTGCAGATGCCAATATGCTATTTGCATTATTGTAAATAAAAGATCCATCAACAGATACATCTCCCTCAATTAAAAGATTACTTAAAATCCTTTTTGCCATGCTATCCCACAATCACAACGCGGTAGGCATTACTTGCCGGAGCTACTGCAAATGTTACGGTAACAGTATTTGCATCAGTTCTAACAATGTCAAGATCGACGGTATCGTAAGTAGAATTTGAATACACATCAACGGTAACATCTCTTGTATTAAGATTATGAGTAACAGCAATTGATGTTGCCGCTCCATTTCCAATACTTGCAGAATGTTTTCTAGTTATACCATGAAAGTTTGTTCCATCATTAGAAAGAGTCCAAGTATCTGAAGTCTCATTCCAAAGAACTGAAACATTTGTAGACGTTCCTCTTTCTACTTCAATTCCAGCATTAGCAGTTGGAGAACCAGCTTCATTGGTATTTAATAAAACAATATTGTCATTTAATGTAACAGTCTCTGTATTTATATATGTTGCAGAACCGCTTACCGTTAAATTTCCAGTAACCGTTAGGTTATTTCCAATTACCACGTCGTCTGGAAGGCCAATGGTCACCGTTGCAGATTCTGAACCTGACCCAGAGACTTCAACTTCGTTGGCAGTTCCTGTTATGGTAGCGATGTAGTTACCCGTAGTGTCTGTTCCCAGGGCAACGCTATTAGCCGCAATGGTCGTTGCCATGGAAGCACTAGCGCTACCATCAAAGGATATGGTTCCTGTTACGTCACCAGTTAGCTCAATGGTACGAGCAGTTGTTAGGGAGGCAGCGGTTCCAGTGGTATTAGCGTTGATGGTTGCTGGTAGGCTGAGGGTTACTGCTCCTGCTGAAGCAGATACGGTTACCTCGTCAGCGGTTCCGGTTAGACTAGTGACGCCCGTATTTGCAATCGTTAAAGTATTTGCTCCATCGTTATATGTTGAAGATATTCCACCGCCTGCAACAATTACTCCGTTAACAATATCTTGCACCGATTCGGTTGTTAATGGAATCTCAATCCATGCTGACCCATCATAAATCTTAACTAGGTCAGATGTTGTATTGTAATAAAACTGACCTTGAACAGGAGACCCTGGATCGGTAGCAAGATTCTGCATAACTGCGTTTTGCAGTTCAAGTTGGTTTAGATCAATTGGTGTTAAAAATTTTCTTGCCATTTTAATTCCTCCTTTTTATGATAGATAAGCTTTTCCTGAAAATGCTGCAGAAAAAGATAAAACAACGGTAGTTGAGTTTGGATAAGAATATGATCCTTCAACAACTGTACCGGCAGAGTCAACAACAGTAACATTTGGAATAAAATGAAGATTATGATTTACAGTCCAAGTTGCCGATGCTGAATTTTGTGTGTGAACATAAGAAAGATCTGAGTACATGGTTTCCCCAGAGGGACCAGCAGATCCAGTTGGGCCTTGCGGTCCTGTTGTTGATATTTCAACGGACACAGCTTCCTCTATGACAGAAACTTCAATATTTGCATTGTCTACAGAAATTGTTACTGGATTTTCAATAACCTCAATAGTGTTTGCCATTATTTTGTTACCTCTGGGGTTACATTGAATTTTCCTTCAATCAAACGAGTGACCGTTCCACTAACAGTTACCTCTAGATCGTAAACATATGAACCGGGAATAAAAGTTTCAGTTGTGCCAGCCCCAATAAGAACGGCAATTGTTCCAGCGCTTCCACCAAGAGTCATTCCGTTGCCGCTACTAAGGGACACTAGATAGTCATCTGAATAGTGATATTCTCTTACTTGCAACTTTGACGTATAGCCTGTTAAATTTACTGGTGTTTCGTTTATTTTATAGGTAATTGTACGAGAAAAGGTACTTCCTTGTGGACAAGTAAAATCTATTTTTCCGGTTGCCATTCATAGCTCCTATAAAACATTTATATTAAAATTATAACATTAATTGTCTAGGTGCCATTCAATATGACCGTCAATCTTATCTCTAAGGTCTTTTGTGTCTTGTTTGATTTCCGTTTGAACTTTTTCTATTCTATTTACCGCATCCCGCAGGCTTGAGCCACCGTTTGGATGAAGTTCTAAATTTATTTTTTCTAATCTGTCGCATATTTTCTTAAAAGAAAGTTTGTACAAAATTATAAGGGCACCTGAAATTGCAATAATGGCCGCACCTAATTGTCCTAGAAAAAGTATTACTTCATCTATTTGCGGGGTATCCATTTATTCAATTTTCTCCAATATTATTAATTAAACAACTAGTTACCATTTTAACATACGTTTAAGACAATTGACACAATAAAAACAAATGGGTATAATGGAATGTAACTACAAAGAATGGGGAGAAAATTGAAAACAATGACAGAAGAAAAAGAAAAAGTCCTATCAGTCCAGGATCGATGTGATCGTTGCGGTTCTCAAGCCTGGGTATTGGTCAAGGGAATGAATGGAGAACTTTTGTTTTGTGGTCACCACTATACAAGTAATGAATCGGCTTTATTTCAATGGGCCTATGATATTATTGACGAACGAGAATTTATAAATAAAAAATCAGAATCAAGTGCATAACAGTCTATGTTATACTTAATATATGAAATGCTACTACCATTTATGTGAAAATGAATTGAGTGGGAGAAGCACAAGGTTTTGCAGTAAAAAATGTAAGAATAAATTTTATGTAACAGAAAATAGAAGAAAAGTAAAAAGAAAACTGGTAGATCATTTTGGTGGAAAGTGCAAAATATGTGGGTACAACAAGTCATACTCTGCATTACAGTTTCACCACATTAATGATGACAAGTCTTTCGGAATATCAGCTTCTGGAACAACTAGATCTTATAGCAAAGTTTTAGAAGAAGCTAATAAGTGCATACTAATATGTGCTAACTGTCATGCTGAAGAGCATGGACAACAGTAACAATCTGATGGGGCGACTATTGGCAGTCGCAGCAAGCTGTTAACTTGCCTTCCTGTAGGTTCGATTCCTACCGTCAGAGCGAGGGCAGGCAGCGGCTCCACCCATTCCCCGCTGTCTGCCCGCCTGCTACCATAGCTCAGTCAGTAGAGCGGCATACTTGTAATATGCAGGTCGTGGGTGCAATTCCTACTGGTAGCTCTTAAAGTAGTACAATTAAATATGGATGAATGGAATGTTGAAATAGAAAAATATTGGAGAGATAAATTTTCAGAAGAAATTCAATCATCAATAATGCACCTTGAGGGAGATCCGGTTACTGACTGGTTCAATCAGGGAATGATACACGCGGCAAGAATAGTGAAATACTCAAGAGACTATTGAGTCTTGACAAAATATAATATAAATATACAACGCGAACGTAACTCAATTGGCTAGAGTCCCTGTTTTCCAAACAGGCGGTTGTGGGTTCGACCCCCATCGTTCGCTCTCAAAATTCGATAAACGAATAAGGAAATGGAAAAAGAGTTACAGTCAATTCTAGCCGTGCCTATGTCACTACAACAAAAGGAAATCAATGCCAATATATACTTACTATTGCAATAAGTGTGGGGATAAAAATATTTTTCAATCAATTTATGACAATACCTTGACTTCTTGCCCTGATTGCGATAGCATTGATTTTCGTAAGACCTTTGGAGCAATTGGAATTGCCTTTAAAGGTTCCGGTTTTTATTCTACTGATTCAAGAGGGGGCAAGGATGCAAAAGAGTGAAGAAATAAATAGGCTTGGTCGTATAGCATTAGAACATATAGACGGACTCTATGAAATAATTAGGCTTATGAGTTCTTTGTCAATAGACGGGCACTACCTAAAGGAAGTTCTTTATGTTGCGGAACAAAATTGTTCAATGATAGAAAACAAAATAATTGTTGCATGTGCTCTAACAGAAGAAATTAATATTCCCCCTGTAGCTCAGTGAAACTTTCCGCGTGTATACCCTGCGGTTTCTACCCGATTGAAAGGTTAATGGATACATGGGGGTTCGAATCCCTTCACGCGGACTACTCAAATGTTTTTTATAAATAAAACACATATATAATAATATTGAAGGGGATGAAATAGATTCGATTCTCTTTTGAAGTACCTCTGGCAGTCACAATTAAATAAACGGCAACAAACAAAACGCCTACGCTCTCGCTGCATAAACAAGTCACGCAGAGCCGCCTTCCAAACAGGTGGGAACAGAAGTTTGGGCTGAAAATCAGCAATTGCAGGTCGGAAACCAAAATTGCTAAATGCAATAAAAGAAACAAACGCTAGTGCATGACTGTAACTAGAGGCTATGGATGAGAGAAGACGGAGGGGCAGTACCTCCCATCTCCACAAAGAAAGGGTATAAAAATGGATATAGATGAATGGGTTGAATATGGATTAAAAATGGGCTTTGCCGAAAGCTTTTGCTATATGCATGACTCTTCGCCAATGACGGATCAAGAAGAGGAAGACTATGTGGTTAATGGGGAAGACCCCTGCATTCCTACTCTACGAGTTTGGCTGGACCAGGAACAAAATCCTCTTTCTTCCCAATTCCCCAATATTCAACAGCAAACCCTTTTTCAATAAGAATATCATTTAGACATTCATTGGATTCTGGAAAATAAACTTTCGCAAGATATCTACCAAACTTCTCTCTCTTATCCTTCTCAGATCTAAGAACAACAACAGCACCCAATGGGCAAACATTACGAACATAGCTTATTGCCTGCTTTCCCGCGTCGGTATTTTTTTCGGCGGCATTTATGCCAAGCAATCTTACTCTTTGATTTGTTGAAATATCAAACCCAAGATCAATAATAACATCCATGGTATCTGCATCAACAACTCGAACAATTGTTGCTTTATATTCAAACACTTAAACAACGCCAAATTTTGGATTTGATTGTTTTCCAAGGGCGATAACCTGGTCTCTTGTCATCTTTCCTGTTAAATCTTCTCCCATATTCTTTTGCCACTTCTTTATACATCTGATTACATCATCATCATATAAAATTCCGGGCAATAATTCATCTGGATAACAATCGGATAGAGCCCCGCGAACTAAGCCAACTGCCTCATTGGAAAGACCATTTGCAAGATCACCCATTTTTACCTGACGATGATATTTACGGGGTTCATTCATATTATAATTACCCGTCTGAATGGGGTCCCACGATGGGCTAGGCGGGACGGAACCCATTGCCATTTATGCCTAAAATATTTTGAACTTCTTTTACATCTTTAAAGGTGGTGTTTCTCTTTGCTCCCCGATCCCAATCCTGGGACAGTTCAGTATGCATTCCATCTTCCCTATTCCACCATTCCCCATTTGCAAATATTCTATGTCCATCTGCTGTCTTATATCTATTCAAAATATTGTCCAGAATGGCCATTTCATTCTTGGTCATATGTGGCTTGCCATCTGGTCTTAAAACGTCGTAGCGAAGGTCTACGGCTGTTCCAGAGGCATGATTGCTAAAGCCGTCAGCAGACCGTGCTTCACGATAAACCCAGGAGTCTACCGGACCCACGTCTAGCTTTAGACGCTGAGGCATTTCCTTGTGCCAATCAGCTAAGAACGATGCGAATACTGGAGCGATGCCAGAACGAAGCCTAACGGTTCTTTTGGTGCCAGGAATGTTGATGGCCTTTAGCCTTGGATCGTTTGCACTTTTGATTACCGGCCAATTATTTAATGATTTCATATATATATTATAGCAAACTCTATGGCCTTTTTTTTATATATTCCGCGATTTCTGCAACGACAGCTGGTTCTACAATATCCTCATGTGTATATATCGAATATCTTGTTACCATGAATTTATCAACAATCTCTTCGGAAATTCTATTCCGCCAAAATTGTTCCCACCCGGTGGCTTCTAACATGTTTTTCATTATACCCCGATTTTTCCATTTTAGGCAATTTTTAATAAATTTTTATTTTTGTCATATTGTCATATATGTCATATTTTCATATTTTGATAAATCTTAAAAATTTGGTTATGTGTATGGAGCAGGATCCAAAAAAATAAAAAAAAAATAACTAGTGCGACCATAGGCGGGCCACCTAAGCGACCCGCCTTAGCCGAACTAGAAACTAGTCCATATTTCTAACCCTGCCATGTCCTCGCACCGCGTCCGGTGCGTTATCTTGCCGGACTTACTGACGTGCGTGATCACCTGAAGCACCGTAACGCGCTTGCCGGAGTTGCGCGTTATCGCAATCTGCCCGACGATGGGAGATGCACCCGCGTGCACCGTGTCGAAAGTACCTTCGACGTATTTCATATTCGTACCTTTCGTTGTAGTTGACTTAAGCATAGTGGAGGGGTCTGACACCGTAGGCGTCTAATTTCTGCTCCACGTAGGGAAATAGATCTAGCATAGTGTGTGACGTGCGTACCGTGGCAAAGATACCGATAGGCACCAAGCTGGAACCCGGGTAGTAAAGGTCCGGACTTTGCACCATGGCGGATAGTTCTACATCCGATTCATTATTGGGATAATCCCATTGCCTAATCGCAAACTCCACGCCGTGGAATGTCGCGCTATATTCGCAGTACTTGCTCATCATTCCTCCCACTTAACGCCTAGGTATTCCTCATACGCGGATACCGTCATAACTGACTTGTATTCGCCACATCCATAGCAGACCTTCTGGTCTGGGACCTCATTGCTGCAATAGCAGCACACGTACATTTCTGGCTTGTACATTCCGTTCCCTTCGTTGTGTTTCATAGCCTGAGCGTAACACGGGGGTCTGACATTGGAGGGTATTTCTAAGGGATAACTAGGAGCAGTCATTGCGTAGGACTTAGCCCCTCGTAGGTAATCTAAGTGCAGTATATGCGCTTGCCTAGTTATCTCTAAGAGATACTCTCTATTTACTTATAGCCTGAGCGTATCATAGGGGTCTGACATTGACCCCCTAAAGCTAGGGCAGGGGGCGCCCCGCCCTGCTGATCGTTACGAAGATGTTACAAAACCCCCGAGTTTTGGGGTTGTGACTGTCAGACCCCCATGCTACGCTTACGCTACCTACCAACGAGGAGAAAACATGATTCCTGTCTCTGCCAACGGCGTGTCCATTGGATACGTCAACTACTTCCCCAGCCTGCCTTGGGAGGTATGGGATGTTGAGGTTGGAGAAATCTGGGGTTTTGCCACCTATAGGGAGGCTCGCGCCTTCGCAAAGGCTCGCTAGCCCTTCGGGGCGGGGCGCCCGCTCAAAACCATTCGTTACGAAGACGTTATAAAACCCCCGAGCTTTGGGGTTGCTAGTGTCAGCCCCCCATGCTACGCTTACGCTACCTACCAACGAGGAGAAAACATGTGGGTTATTGATTCCATCGCACAGGAAATAGTTTGGTCTAACGAAATCCTTTTTGACCCCGAACTTGACTACGGCCCCGAAGATGACGACATGTTCGACTCTTGCGAGCACGAAGACTGGAGCGATAACCTGGAAGAGGACAGGGCTATGGAGGAATTTCTCTTCGGGTGGGACGCTTAGGCGTCTCCCCCGAAAGGGGGCGCCCCGCCCTTCTTACTTGTTACGATGGATTAATAAAATCCCCAGTTTATTCTCTATGAATAAAATTTAAAGCGGCAGTCAAATTTTCTTTTGCTGCTAATGTATTTTGACAACTTAACATATGCATTGCCATTTTTATTTGGAATGAGATTTCAAAATCCCGTGGGGATAATTTAGTATTGCTCAGCATAATTTGCCCAACTTTCTAACGCGGTAGTGAAATCAAGCATTGAGGTTTCATTTTTCTCGAATGAGAATGAAAAGCAATCTACATTGTTTACACTACCCCAGCCGTCATAGACATTTGCAGTATGTGAACCCTTGAACCACACTACGCCAATATCGTTTGGCAAGTGCGCCACCATATGATCTTCTGTTGAGATAATTACCATTTCACTCCCCTTTGATAGGCGACTAATCTTTCTAGGTCAGTAGTTAAATAAGTGATGTTGCAAGGTACACAACACTCCTCCCACATTGGAGAGGGATCGGTTTCTAATCCGCACGCATCACAAACAAAGTTTGTCACTTTGCACCTCCAAAAAATAAATTGGTCATGTTGTAATTATCTAATCTAAGACCCTTGTGATATCTGTCTGATATATCTGACACCCCATATTCTATTTCCTCAAGGGTATCTGCGTCAATATTTGCTGGATCACAAAGGTATACCGCATCAGACAGAGAGATGACCGTTCCCGTGCAGGGATGATAAATAAATAGATCTTTCATTAGTTATTCTCCTCAATTAAAAGGCCAGCCTGATTTAATACCCACTCGTCAATGTTTAATTCGTTGCGGGCCTCAATCTTGGCCTCCTCCAAAGCCGCAGCCTTAGATATACCGGAGACCTGAATGGATAGGGTCATATTGTCATAAACGAAGTGTACGCCGTAGTCGTTCATTTTTTCCTTTCGTTAGGTTATGGCTGAAGCCTAGCACAGGGGTCTGACAATCACAAGAATAAAACACACATAATAAAAGAAAAAAGGGGACAACCCGACCGGTGGGTCCGTTTCAGTGGAGCGCTGAACTGAAATTCTTAGACGACGATATGTCAGTCCCAGTGCTTCTTAATCAGCGTAATGTCGCACACAGCGACCGTTAAATGACACAATGTCGCCGACGGATCCGTTAGATCCCGTTTTGTCGCACGCGACCGGAGGGGCGCCCCGCCCTGCTCATTGTTACGAAGATGTTATAAAACCCCAGGATTTTGTCTTGACTTTGTTGTTGTTTGCATATATTATTTTCCTATGAATTCATCCCGTCGATCTAATTCTCACCAGCGCAAAGTTATGGACTTACGCAAGTCTAATGCGGCGACCCCGCATAAAAATAAGTCTAAATATACCCGCAAGGTCAAGCACTCATCGAAAGGATATGATAATGGGTGAGCTATTGTTATTCATTGGCATGATGGTATTTGGTGCTTTGTTATTGGCTTTTGTATTGGATAGATAATTTCTATTCCCCGGCTTGCAATATCAATCAAACTAGACTAGGATAATGACATGAACACACTCACCCAGACCCCCGCCATATCGTCCACCTATGTAGATCTATTCCGTGATCTCGTAATGAAAGCCACGCTAGGCCAAGTTGAGGCCGCTAGTGTTTGGTACCGTGATGCCGAGGAAGTTGCCGAGGAAGTTGCTCGTAACCTTGACACTACGCTAGAAGTTGGTGCAAGCATTGTTGCGGCTTTCTCTCCCCGTGAGCGTTGGTCCACTAACGTATCAAAGTCTATTGAGTTCTCAATGGGCAAGCGGCCTAAGGGGTTGCAGAATAATCTACTAATGGCAGATAATGCAATGCTCAAGGGCTTTGACGCACTCAATGGCCTAAAGACTAATGCATTCGCACGCGCCATTGCTGGAGATACTGACGCGGTAGTTATTGACGTATGGATGATGCGGGCGGCACTAATGCCTACCGACTCACCTAATAAGTCACAATACCGTGAGGTGTCGCAAGCCGTGAGAATTATTGCAAGTGAGTTTGGAATTACACCGCGCACTGCTCAAGCGTTAATCTGGATAGTTAAGAGAGGAAGTGCATCATGAATGTGGATAGAAATAAATACTCAATAAGTCATCCGTTAGCGGATTGTGTAAGTGTTGTGTCTGGACCCGGAACATATTCGGGGGAGAATTCTAAAGAGTTAGCTTTCTTTAATAATAAAAAATGGGTAACAGAAATAATTCCTGAGTTTCAAGATCATGTAGAAACATTAGTAGGGGATACAATGGTATATGAATACGTTCCTAATCAAGATATAGAATTGTTTCTAG
>Ga0247839_1007102_pt1 | contig 12491 bp, 6 predicted proteins | sample LaCruzMarch2015__6_FD_192405 | JGI IMG/M metagenome (GOLD analysis project Ga0247839, IMG submission 192405) | Freshwater microbial communities from meromictic Lake La Cruz, Castile-La Mancha, Spain - LaCruzMarch2015_16m | ecosystem: Environmental > Aquatic > Freshwater > Lake | place: Spain...
AAGCAACTCTTCGCGCACGCCGAGATGGTCCGCGACCTGCTGACCGGCTTCGTGCGCGAGGACTGGATCCAGTCGCTGGACCTGACCTCGCTGGAGACGGTCAAGGGCAGCTATGTCACCGACGATTTCCGCGACCGGGAAGACGACATCATCTGGCGCCTGCGCTGGGCCGACGGCTGGTGTTACGTCTATATTCTGATTGAATTTCAGAGCACCGTAGACCATTTCATGGCGGTGCGGATCGCCTGCTATGTCTCGCTCCTGTACCAGGACCTGATCGCGCAGAAGGCCCTGACCGCGGCCGGGACCCTCCCGCCGGTGCTGCCGGTGGTCCTCTACAACGGCGAGGCGCGCTGGACGGCGCCGACGGAACTGTCCGTCCTGATCGACCCGGCCCCGGGCGGGCTGGCACACTATCGCCCCCACTGGTCCTACCTGCTGCTCGACGAAGGGGCGATCGTGGGCGGGGAGACCTACCCGGCCGAGGTCCAAAACCTGGTCGCGGCCTTGTTCCAGTTGGAAAAGGCGCGCGACGAGCCAAGCTGGCTCGCGGTCTACGCCCGGCTGGTGGCGCTCTTGGACAGCGGCGCCCTGGACAGCCTCAAGCGCGCCTTCGGCCGCTGGATCTACCGCAGCTTCATCCGCAAGAAGCGCCCCGGTATTCGCCTGCCGGACATCAATGATTTTCAAAAGGTGCATGTCATGCTGCAACAACGGGTTGAACAGTGGAACGCGGAGATCCTCGAGCGGGGACGCAAGGAGGGGCAGAAGGAGGGGCACAAGGAGGGGCACAAGGAGGGGCACAAGGAGGGCCTTGCACAGGCGCGTCGTGAAATGGCTGCGGCACTCCTTGAGCGAACCGCCTTGGACGACGCGGCCATTGCCGACCTGACCGGGCTCTCCCACGAGGCGATCCGGGACCTGCGCACGACACCGACCGAACATTAGGTGTCCGCCACCCAGCGGGAGCGGCTTTCACGGTCATCCGACTGACGCGATTCTTCTCTGCGTCTACGCGCCTCTGCCGTGCTGGGTCTGATCGTGCTGCCGGCGCGCCTCAACGGCGTGCCGGCGGACGCGGTGCCGCGCGCCTGGATAGCCGCGGTGGCGGCCTGGGAGCAGGGGCAGAGCCGGGTCGCCGAGCCCTTCGCGCACTGGCCGACGCTGCTGGCGGCCCTGGGGCACGGCTACTGGGACAGCGAACTGTTCCGGCAACCCCCGACGGACGACACGGCGACCGAACAGGCCGCGCGGGCCTGTGAGGTCAACGCGGTGGTTGGGGCCGCCTGGCTCGCCTGTCTGCGCTTCACCGTTGCGCTGCTAGCGGCGGACTCCCCGCCCGCGCCGATCGCCGACCTGTCGTCGGTCTGCCCCGAGGCCGCGCGCGCCGCCGCCTTTCTGCGCTACGAGGCCGAGCAGTACCGCCACGCCCTGGACCACGCCGAGACCCTGCAACTGCGCCTGCCCATGCAGGGGCCGGGCGGGCGCTCGCGGATCGTCGATGCCTGCCTGATCGAGGAGCAGGCCTTGGCCGGCGCGATGAAGGTGTTGCTGCGCAACGACCGCGTCCATCCCTGGCTCGGCGACGGCTTCGGGCTGATCGGGCTCTATCGTCCGGCGCTCGCCGGTACCGGCGCCGACATGACAATCTCGGTCGACCCGGCGCTGGGCGTGCATCTGCCCGACCTCTGGCGGGCCTTGGAACGGCTGGAAGACGCTGCCTGGGGCGGGGAGCGTCCCAGCGACCAACCCCGGATCGGCCTGGCCGGCTATCCAGACGGCCGACGCCCGGATACCGGCGCGCCCAGCCCGAACCAACCCTGGTGGGACGATCGCGGCAGTTACACCCTGATCGCCGCCCCCGGTCGGCTGCCGGACGGGACGGCCGGTTCGCGGCTCGACTGGCGGGAGGACGTGCTCGAAGCCCTGTGGACCTGCTACAAGCCCAGCGGTGCGCTGCGGTTTCGCTGTGCCGATGGGGTGGTGCGCCCGTTCGAGGCGTGCCTGCCGGTACTGATCGAGACGGCCCAAGCGGCGCCCGACGCGACCGCCCCGCCGCCGCCCGCCGCCGACCGCCCCAAGCACCGCCTGGCACTGCGCTGGCCGCACCCGCCGCGCGATCCGGCCGCCGCCGCGTGCGCCGCCGCGAACGAACCGGTCTTGCTGGCACCGACCCTGCAACGCTGCCTGATCGCCCCGATCGCCAACGTGGGGCTCGCCCCGGACCAGCGCCACCGCCTCGCCCGCCTGCCGGACCCGGAGTGCTTCGACTGCATCGCGGTCGGCGGCGGCGTCGTGCTCGTCCATCCCAACGGCGTCGTGCTGTTCGACGACTGGCACCGCACCCCGCTGGACCACGGGGCCATCGAGACCGCGGTGGACCAGGTCCGTCGGCGGCTCGTGCTGCTCGCACAGACCGGCGCCGAGGCCAGCGCCCTGTTGGATGGGATGGACCAGCACATCAGGCACCGCCGGTGGGTGAGTCTCACGGCGGCCGGCAACCTCGACCGCCTGACCGGCATCAAGGTCGCGCTGCGCCGGGGTCTCGACCAGACCGCCGGCGCCAACGCCGACCCGCGCCTGGCCGCCCTGCGCGCCAGCCTGGAGCGGCGCTGGGGCATCGGCGATCGACTGGAGCACTTGGAGCGTACCATCGACGAACTGGACCGCACCCTGCGCGCCTACGCCGAACAGCGCGCCGCCCGCCTGGTCACCCGCCTCACCGTCTACGGCCTCCCGCCGGTGCTGCTCGTCGGTTTCTTCGACTTTGCCCTGACGGGCATGCCGCGGGACTGGGGAGCGCTGCCGGGCTGGCTGCTCGGGCAGGCAGCGCCGACCGCCGCCACCGCGGCCAACAGCGGTCCCAACTGGCCCGCCCTCGCGCTCTTCGCCGGTACCGCCGTGCTCGGCATGGCATTGATGGCCCTGGGCCTGGCCCTGGTCCGCCGGCTGCGCGGGCGCTGACCGTAGGGTCCGATGTGCGGACCGAACCCCGCGCGAACCCGACCGCCGATGGGTCCACGCAGCGGCCCCGACCCGGCTGATGTGGTCGCGCGAACGCCGTAGGATGGGCAAAGCCCGCGCCTGGCGGTCCGGACCGGTCGGGGCGTCGCTCGGGCGTGCCCATCCGGGCCGCGTCGCGGTCTGGAGGATGGGCACGCTGCGCTTTGCCCATCCTACAATCGACGGTCGAGTCGTAGGGTGGATAAGGCGCGCGGCACAGCGCTGCGGATCGGGCAGGGGGCTGCATCGCGCCGCATCCATCAGCCCAGGCATCGGCGGCGTTGGTGGATGCGCTGCGCTTATCCACCCTACGTTGTCCCCGAAACCACATCAGATTCCGCCCACCGCCGCCCCGGGCTACCATAGCCGCCTCCCCCCGCGCCCAGCCCCAGGCCCGCACCATGGACCACTCCGCACTCCTCCAGGACCTGCACCGCCACTGCGGCGCCGACCGCCCCGCCGGCCGCGTGATCGACACGCAGGCCGGGCTCGCGGCCTTCGAGTCGCGGGTGTACGACTGGTTCGCGCACCGCCTGCCGGAGGCGGCACCCGAGGCCTCCCCAACGCTGCGCCTGGCCCTGCTCGCCCGGCTCTTCCGGGACGCTCTTGGGGGCAAGTCCGCGCTCGATCCGCTCGCGATCATCCAGTTCGAGCTCGGCCTGTTGGCCGCGCTGCCGCCCTTCCTGCCCGCGGATCTGGGCCCCGCCGATTGGCCGGTGACCATCCAGCAGCCGCTCGATGAACTTTTTGCCGTCGAGGGGCGCACCGGGCAGATCGAACTGCACTGTCTGGTGACGGTGATGGAATCCTTCCTGCACACCCATTTCGTGGTGCAGGCCAGTCAATGCTGTTGGGGCGCCCTGCGGCACGCGGGCGACTCGGGCGACCGGGGCGACGCCCGCCTGGGGGCAAGCACGGCCCTGCTCCAATGTCTGCGCACCAAAAAGTGCTTCGGCCTCACCGACTGGCTCGACTGGGCCGCGCTGCTCTCCACGGCCAACGCCGAGCACGCGGCCGTGGGCCCCCCGTCTGCCTTCCCGGCGCTCGACGCCATCCTGGAGCCGGGGCTCATCAAGGCGCAACGCCCACTCCAAGACGCCGCCGGGCGCTGGCGCCTGCGCCCGGACGACCGGGGGACGCGCTGGGTCAAGTCCGGGGGCCCGGTCTACGACAGCCTGCGCTTCTGGTGCGTCGACCTGGTGCGCAACCTGCTGCACGCCCATCAGCGCCGGCTCGCCCTGCCGCCGATCGCGCCGGGGCTCCTCACCCTGCTGCGCTATCTGATCGGGCTCTTTGACCCCTACCGCGGCCTCCACCTGGCCCTCATCGGCATCACCCGGCCCGGCACCACGCCGGACGCCGCCGGACCGGTCCCCGACGTGCGCGCCGTCTGGGAGGGCACGACCCTCTACAGCGCCGCCAGCGCCCTGCACGGTCCCAAGGTGGATGCGCGCTTCGACCGTCCGCCCCTGCCCGGCGGCCCGCGGCCCCGGCCGCCGGCCCCGCCCCACCCGGGCGGCAATGCCAACCTCGACAGCGCCCTGCTGCTGTTCGACCCCGCCGCCCCCTACGCGCGTTATCTCTATCTGATGCCGCTCGGCGCCCGCTACGACCACGCCGACCAGGGCGACCAGGGGGGCGGCGGCGCGCGCGCCGCCCTGCTGGAGTGCGTGCGCTGGCAGGACGACCGGGTGACCGCGGTGGTGCAGCGCCCCAGCGATGCCGCCTGGCCGCTCGACCCCGCATGGCGCGACCAGGCGCACCGGACCGAGCCCCACGCCGAGGAGGCCGCCCGCAACGGCGCCCTGCGCGACAGCGTCGATGCCCTGGCGCACGACCTGGAGCGGCGCTTCGGCTTCGACCTGGGCGCCCCTGGGCCGACCGTCGCGCCGACCGCCGCGCCGGCCGCCGCGCCCAGTCGCTACCTGGACCAGAAGGCCCTGGTCCAGCGCCTCCTGGCCGCCAGCGTCCCGCGCGCGGACGCGCTCGCGGGCATCCGCAGCGCTGCGCTTGCGAGCCCCCACCGGCGCCTGCTCCTCACCGGCTGCTCCGGCATCGGCAAGAGCGTGCTGCTCGCCCAACTCTACCGGCAGCTTGCCGGGCGGGCGGTCTATTTCAGCATGGACCAGCCGCCGCCCCTGGCCGCCGAACCCGCGGCCCTGACCGGCCCGGGTGCCGGTGCCGAGTCCCTGGGGCCGCCGGTGCGCACCCATATCCTGGCCGGGTTCTGCCGCCTGGCCGACCGGCCCGGGCCGAGCGGGCTGCGCGGCCGGGAGGACACCCGCCGGGAGCTTGCCGACTGCCTGGCCGCGCTCGCGGCGCAGGACCCGGCCCCGGTCTGGCTGCTGCTGGACGGGCTCAACCAGGCCGCCGACGCCAATGAACTGCTGGACGGTCTACCCGAGCCGCTGCCCGCCAACCTGCGCCTGGTGGCGAGCACCCAGGACATCCCCTTCGTCATCGCCACCGCCACGGCCGCGGGCGCCCGCCCCTGGACGCCGCTGCCCGCCGCCGCCCTGGAGGACGACTGCGCCCGCGCCCTGCTCGCCACCGCCTGGGGCGACGCGCCGGCGCCCGCCATCCCGGCGGACCTGCTGCAGGTGCTGCTGGCGCGCAGCCGGCGCCTGCCGGTCTTCCTCCAACCCTGGGGCCAGTGGCTGCACGCCCTGTGGGAGATGCAGGGCGGCGACTGGACCGCGGTCGCCGCGGTGGTCGCCAAGGCCCCCCATGACCCCTTCCCGGACGGCTATCGCGATCGGCTCGATCAGGCACTCGCCGGCCACCGGCCCGCCTGGCTCCCGGCGGCGGTCCTGACCGTGCTGGCCCTGGTCGGCCAACCGCTGTCCGCCGCCCAGGTGGCGCGCGGGCTGCGCCTCCTGTACCCGCACCTGGATGCCCTGGCCGATGCCGCGCCCGCCGCCGGACGCGCCGGACCGGACCCGGACCCGGCCCTGATCCCGGAACCGATCCCGACCGGCCTCGACGCCCAGGACGCCGCCGAGGCCCTGGCGCGGCTGGGCGGCTTCCTGCTGCGCCAGTCCAGCGACGGCACCCCCCGCTGGCGGCCGGTCCACGAGCGGCTCGGGCGCTGGTACCTGGACCGCCGCATCGCCCCCGCCCGGCTGGGCGACCTGCGCGAGGCCCTGGTCCCGCTCGGCGCCGACCCGCTGCTCGACACCCCGCCGGAGGACCCGCGCTTCGCCGCCTGGCTCGCCGACCTGCTCGGGGGCGGCGACCGACTCTTGCAGTTGCCGCCGCGCGAGCGCTTGCGGGTGCTGGATCGGCTCTGGGACGGGGCGCCCAAGCCGGCCGACCCGGATGGGCTGGAGCGGCTGCGGGCGGTCTGGCTGGCCCGGCGCGGTAGTGCCCAGGCGGAGGCGATGGACCTGGCGGCCGGGCTGCGCGACAGCGGCGAGTCGGTGGCGATCCTCGAGGCCCTGCGCGAACGCCTCGGCCCGGCCTTCCCCGCCGACTGGGCCAGGGACTTGGCTGGCGCCTACCGCGGTCGCAGCGTCGTCCTCTTTTATCGGGGGGATTGGGATGCGGTCTTGGCCGACTCCGAGCGCTCCAGAGAGTGTCTCAACGACCTGCGCGCGGCACTCGGCAACGCCTGTCCCGCCCCCTGGCTGAGCGAACTGGCCAATGCCTACATGAACCGCGGCATCGCCCATTCCGGAAAGGGCGACCAGGACGCGGCACTCGGTGACTACGGGCGTGCCATCGCGCTCCAAGAGGACCAGCGTGCGGCCCGCGGCGACGCCTTTCCCGCCCCCCGGCTGAACGAACTGGCCAAGTCCTACATGAACCGCGGCAGCGCCCACTGGGGCAAGGGCGACTGGGACGCGGCACTCAGCGACTACGGGCGCGCCATCGCGCTCCAGGAGAACCTGCGCGCGACCCTCGGCGACGCCTTTCCCGCCCCCTGGCTGAACGAGCTGGCCAAGTCCTACATGGGCCGCGGCAACGCCCACGGCAACAAGGGCGACCAGGACGCGGCACTCGCCGACCACGGGCGTGCCATCGCGCTCCAGGAGGACCTGCGCGTGGCACTCGGCGACGCCTTTCCCGCCCCCTGGCTGAACGGTCTGGCCGGGTCCTACATGAACCGCGGCATCGCCCACGACAGCAAGGGCGACCAGGACGCGGCACTCGGCGACTACGGGCGCGCCATCGCGCTCCAGGAAGACCTGCGCGTGGCACTCGGCGACGCCTTTCCCGCCCCCTGGCTGAACCAACTGGCCAATGCCTACATGGGTTGCGGCAACGCCCACGACAGCAAGGGCGACCAGGACGCCGCGCTCGGCGACTACGGGCGCGCCATCGCGCTCTGGGACGGCCTGCGCGCCACCCTCGGCGAGCGTTTCCCGGCGGACTGGGCGACCTGGCAGGAGCAGACCCAGGTCTACTACGAGGCCCTGCTCGCCGCTCCCCGCCCCTGGCTCTGGGCCGCCCAGGGCCTGGACCGCCCGCCCCGCGCCTGGTCCGCCGCCCGGCCCGCGACCGCGACCCCGGACTGGTCCCCGGCCCCGCCCTGCGCCGGACCCTGGCGGGCCAGGACCGGGGCCGCGGCCGCGCCCCTGCTGGACGCCCTGGCCTCCCTGCTGCGTCCGCGGGCCGAGCCGACCCAGGCCGCGATCCTCGCCGACGGGGTCAGGGCCCTGCGCACCCTGGCGCTCTCCTGCTATCCCGGCTGGCAACTCGGCGAGGCCCAGGTGCGCTGCGCGGGCCAGGACGGCGCGCTCGCCTTCCTGGTCGCGGACGCCGGCGCACTGCTGATCACGGGCGAGAGCGCGGCCATCCACGCCTTCAACCAGGCCGTCGGGCTCGCACTCCCCGGCCCCGCGTCGGCCATCGACTATGCGCGCCTCTTCTGCTCCCTGCTGCGGGCAGAGGCCGGCCGTTTCCAGGTCATCGAATCCGCCGACCAGCTCGCCTGGCGCGCGGACGCCGACCCGGCCCTGGTCCAGCGGGTCGCCTCCGCCCTCCACCCGATCCGCCACACCGGCACCGACGGCGACGCCTTCGCCCTGGAGGCATGCATCCTCCATGGCGCCAACCTGTTCTGCGCCCGCCTCAAGGTGTACCCCGGCGGCCAGGTGGAGATGCCCAAGGACACCCCCATCGCCGACGACCTGCCGGTGGACCCGGAGCGCTTTGAAGGCGCGGTGCGTCTCCAATCCGCTGCGTCCCGGTAGGGTCCGCTGTGCGGACCGAACCCCGCGTAAACCCAACCGGCGAAGGTCCGCACAGCGGACCCTACCGGGCCGGCGCCTTGACGTGAGCAACGGCCGGATCGCGGAATGAAGCGCCGCCGCCCGCACCGCTGCGCGACCCCGTAGGGTCCGCTGCGCGGACCGAACCCCGCGCAAACCCGACCGGCGAAGGTCCGCCCAGGTCCGCCCAGGTCCGCACAGCGGACCCTACGGCCTCACCGCGAACCCGACGGCGAAACCCTCCGACGCCGACGCATCCGCACCCCGACGATGATCAGGGCGGCCGCGATCAGCCCGACGAGCGTCAACCCCTCCACCAGGACGTTGCGCCACCAATAGGTCCGCTCCACGCCCAGCAGCCGCGGCTGGCGCGGTACCTGCGCCGCGACCGTGACGACCGCCGGGCTGCCCACCGCCAGTGCGCCCACCGATGGCGCGTCCACCGCGTCCACGCCCTCCAGGCCCGCGGGGTGTCCGGGCGGCGAGTAACGCAGCCGGACATAGGCGACCGGCACCGCATAGTCATAGGCCCGGCGGCTCAGCAGGCCACGGCCGCGCGGGTCGATGGTGATGCCCGTGACCACGGCCGGCACCGTGACCCGCGGCCCGTCGCCGCCGAGCCGCGGGCGGGGAAGCATCGGCAGCAGGGGGGCGTCGACCGGCCAGGTCCATTCAAACAGCCCGAACGGCCGCAGCCGCCGCAGCATCACCAGGCGGCCGGGCTGCGCCGCGTCGAACGACGCCTCATCGAGCCGCACCTGCGTCTGCCGCAGGAGGCCGCTGCCGGGCGCCTGGCGGCAGCGCTGGTCGGTCGCCGATGCGGCCTCACCGATCGCAGCCAGGATCGCCGGGTCGAGCGGGGCGCCTGCCCCCAACCCCGGCGCCTCCGGGGCGCGGTAGCAGACGATGGCCCCGAAGCGATGACGCACCGCCATATGACTGCTGCGCGCGCCGCCGGCGCGTGCCGACTCGACCAGCACGGTGGACTGGGTGGCCGCCACTACGCCTTCCAGCCGCTCGCCCCAGATCTCAGCCGCGGCATGGGGTCCCTCGGCGACCATCACCAGCAGGCCCAGCACGCTCAGGAGCAGCGCGGGCAGCGACAGCCACCAGCGGGGGCGGGCGGCCAGCAGCAGCAGGCTCAGCACGAGGATGGCGGCGGCGGTACCGACGAGCAGGGTAGCGGTCATGCTGGGCCTCGGGTTGACGAATGCGCGACTGGGCCTGGGTGTGGTCGGGTTAGCCGTGCTGGGCGTCACCGCACGGCAGGTCCCTGAGATATCGGGCTGCGCTGCGCTAACCCGAACGCCCGTGGAGGCCTTTTTCGTCTGCGCCGACCGCCTGGCCTCGCGCACTCATGCGGCGCTGGGGTCGCCACCGTGGGGCGGCGCGGCGGGGTCCCCGTTTTGCGCTGCCCCAGTCGGACGCTCAGTCTGTCCATGCGGCTGATGCGGTTCGAGCCCGGTAGGGTCCGCTGTGCGGACCGAACCCCGCGCAAACCCAACCGGCGAAGGTCCGCCCAGCGGACCCGACCCAGCTACAATGGAACCCAATGATGCGGAGCACCCGTGCCGACCCACAGCGCGCGCCAGCCACCAGCCATGCCCCGACCCCGCCACCCCCGCGGTCCCCGCAAACGGCGCGCCCCGGCCGCCGGGCGCCACCACGACCACAGCTACAAGCAACTCTTCTCCCACGCCGAGATGGTCCGCGACCTGCTGACCGGTTTCGTGCGGGAGGACTGGGTCGCGTCCCTGGATCTCGCCTCGCTGGAGACGGTCAAGGGCAGCGGTGCTGCCGGTGGTCCTCTACAACGGCGAGTTGCGCTGGACGGCGCCGACGGAACTGTCCGCGCTGATCGACCCGGCCCCGGGCGGGCTGGCACACTATCGCCCCCACTGGTCCTACCTGCTGCTCGACGAAGGGGCGATCGTGGGCGGGGAGACCTACCCGGCCAAGGTCCAGAACCTGGTCGCGGCCCTGTTCCAGTTGGAAAAGGCGCGCGACGAGCCGACCTGGCTCGCGGTCTACGCCCGATTGGTGGCGCTCCTGGACACCGGCGCCCTGGACAGCCTCAAGCGCGCCTTCGGCCGCTGGATCTACCGCAGTTTCATCCGCAAGAAGCGCCCCGGTATCCGTTTACCGGACATCAATGATTTTCAAAAGGTGCATGTCATGTTGCAACAACGGGTTGAACAGTGGAACGCGGAGATCCTCGAGCGGGGCCGCAAGGAGGGGCGCAAGGAGGGGCACAACGAGGGGCACAACGAGGGGCACAAGGAGGGCCTTGCGCAGGCGCGCCGTGAAATGGCCGCGGCACTCCTTGAGCGCACCGCCCTGGACGACGCGGCCATTGCCGATCTGACCGGGCTCTCCCGCGAGGTGATCAAGGCCCTACGCACGACACCGACCGAACATTAGGGGTCGAATGCGAGGGAGAGGCGGCGCGGGCTTCGGTGGACCGCGCTATCGCTTGTCCACCCTAAGGCCGGAACGATGATCATTTTGAGTCCACGGCTTCAGCCTTGGCTGGCCGATCCAAGGCTGAAGGCTTGGACTCCTCCCGAAAACCCCGAGAGCGGCAGGTCGATGCGCAGCCCCGCCTCCCAGCGCCCCTCGCGCTCCAAACGCCGGTCCAGCGCAGTCTCGTCCAGCAGGGCGACGATGCTGGCGTTTGTCAGGTACGCTCGATCGCGCCCGTCGGCGCCGAATCCGGGTGCCGGGGCATCGCACTGCTCCATGGAGGCCAGGTGCAGGACCGGGGCACAATGCCAGGGCTGGCGCATGCGGTGGCCGAGCTGGTAGTCGAGCAGGTCGAAACGGCCGCGGTCGCGGTCCCAGCCGTTGAAGAGAAAGACATCGCGGTAGTTGCAGAGTGCGCAGACGCGGGCGGTCAGGTAGGGGCCGAGCGGGAGCACCCGCCGCTCGCCCGTTCCGTCGCCCGGGTCCCCGGCCCAGTTGACCAGTAGGAGCGGGGCCGGGTCCTGGGTGTGTTCCGCCCCGGGGGCGGCGCCGCGGTGGTGGGCCTCCTGTCCGTCGGCGCCGATCAACGGGCGCCTGCCGCCGGGGCCATCGACCTCCAGGGTCAGATGGGCCCAGGGGTTCAGCGCGTGGGCATAGTCCAGGCCCTCGGCCAGGGTGGTGACCTCGGGCAGATTGAGTGCCTTGCGTAACCTGGCATCGAGACCGCCGATCAGATAGTGGCGCAGTGTGTCGGTGACCTCGCTTGCGCCGAAACGGGTGGCGCCGTGGCCGAGCAGGTCGTTGCGCAGGGTCACCAGATGGTTCAGTGCCTGCATGGTAGGGGCTGGCCTTCTTGGGCGTCTTCCAGAAGAGCCTGGCCAGCCCGGGGGCGAGGAGCCCGCTGCCCGCGCCCTGCATCACCGGCCGGGACAGTTCCCGGGCCAGACCCATCCAGGTGCCCATGGACAGGCCGGTATGGAAGAAGGTGCCGCGGATTTCCTGTTGGATCTCGGGCGGACCGCCGTGGTCCAGCAGGTCCCGGGCCAGGATGGTCGCCGGGATCTTGATCAGCACCTCGGCCGCGTCGCGCAGTTGCCATAGCACCCCGACCGCGTGCGCCCGTTCGAGGAGCGGCCCGAGCATCCCGGCCTCGTGGGCTATGGGTCGGAACCAGGCGGCGACCAGCTCGGCGAGCCAGGGTTGCGCCCGCCAGTCGCGGCCCAGGGCGCGGCAGTGCTCGGCCTCGCTGTCTAACTCGGCCTGGGTGAGTGCCGGCGCCAGGGCCAGGCGCAGGCGCCGCAAGGGGGCGAGCCAGCGCTGCAGCTTCGCCAGCGACTCCCCGGCGATGGTGCCGAGCAGCCCCGGGTCGGCATCCAGCAGCGTTTGGCCCCAGAGACCGCGCGCGATCAGGGGCGGGGCCAGGCGCCCGAGGGCCAGGTCGTCGAGCCAGAGGGTGAGGGCTTCCGGGGTGGCGATGTCGGCAAACGGGTTGTGCTGGGGCGGTGCGTCGGTCAAGTCGTGCAGCGACGCTGTGGGAGCGGCTTCAGCCGCGACGGGCCGCCCAAGAAACGCGGCGTCGGAGTTTGCCGCGGCGCGGCATCGCGGCCGCACGCTAACCCTGGGCAGGAAGTTGGGGCAATCGGTCATCGGGTTTGATGTGCGTCGACTTGACCATCAGGTGTAGTCCGTCCTCGCGGTCGGTGATCGAATACTCCGCGATCACTCGGTCATCGTCCCTGAAATAGCGCTGCTTGCGTTTGGTCATCATCTCGAAGATCGCCAAGAGTTCCTGCTCCATCGTCGGATCACCAT
>Ga0247839_1007112_pt1 | contig 12474 bp, 10 predicted proteins | sample LaCruzMarch2015__6_FD_192405 | JGI IMG/M metagenome (GOLD analysis project Ga0247839, IMG submission 192405) | Freshwater microbial communities from meromictic Lake La Cruz, Castile-La Mancha, Spain - LaCruzMarch2015_16m | ecosystem: Environmental > Aquatic > Freshwater > Lake | place: Spain...
CCAATTGGCTAGCCGTAGCGGCTACCTCCACAGGCAAATTCAGGCGCTTGTAGATATTGACAAAAGCGGCAACATTTCCAAGCCCGTAATCAAGCACCGTGATCATCGCTTGCCACCCACTTCCAGCCCCAATGCCTTCATTGCCTTGGCACCCCATTCATAAATCTGCCGCTGCGACTTGTAATCCCTATATGTGCGCTTTGGCAAAACCAAATAGCTGTTCAACTCGTCAACCGATACACCTAGCTTGTTTGCTACATATTCCAAGTCGTAAGCTATGGTCTTTTCGTTGTAAGGCGACTGTTTTAACTTTTCTAACGCCTCGTCGCGAGTCATTTGCCCTGTCAAAATCAAACTCGAATATTGAACCCGACGCACATCATAGCCAAACCGCTTGGTCAACCAATAACTCTCATAAAACCGGGTAAAAACAGATTCAAAATGCTTTTGTGGATATGGCTGCCAACCAAATTTATCCATCAACAGCTTCATCGCATCTTGCTTGATATAGGGCCCATAATCAAGTGGCCTGACTGCCTTAATCCCTTTTATATAGGGCAAATAAATCTTGTGCCAAAGAATCGAAGTCAAGGGGTAATTAACCAATGCCCGCGTTCCAAACTGTGCGTGAATATCTTTTATCTGTCTTGCATCAGATTGGTAATACATCCACTCAACCGGATTGCGCACACACTCAGTCGATTGATTTCCACCAGTCAATATATATTTGACCTTATATTGTTTTGCAAACTTATACATGGTCGCAAAAAAGGCATTATCTTGAGGTGAATCAATATGTGAGACCCCTGATTTGAAGAATGCGAGTTGAAGATCTTTCATCTCCTCCCAGTCGATGACCTCGGTATACAAATCAAGCCCCAAACCGTCGACAAGCTTTTCAATATTGTTAACGGCCTCCTGTGAATTCCATCCGGCATCAACATGAAATACCAATGGTCGCAATCCAAATTTTTCCTTGGCAAGGTAAGTGAGATATGAACTATCGATGCCACCGCTCATGCCAATAATACAATCGAAGTCACGACCACGACCGGTGTCCTTGATTTTCTCTACTATTGAACGGAGTTCGCGTTCTCCGCGCTCGTCTGTATGCCAGTTAGGTTTGACCTTTTCGAAAAAGGTTCGGCAATGATCGCAAAGGCCATCGGCATCAAAAGTGATGTACGAGTCGGATGTGTCCATCACGCAGTTACTGCAGACTTGATATTTTCTCATTGCGGTTTGTAAATAATACGGTTGATTTAAATGGTTTTGAAGCAATTTGAAATTTAACTCTACCTAAACACACTAACGTATTTTCGATATTCGCGGTGGGCATCACGTGCCATATCCCACCGCTTGCGACTTGGAATGCTTTCGAGAGACCCATGCCAGTGGTGGATAATCTTGATATTGGGTTCATAGTAGACCTGCTCGCCTACATCCATAAGTTGCTTGCTAAGAAAGAACTCCTCAGACATCATGAAAGTTGGAGCCCAAAGTTCAGTAAATTGTTGAAAAAAACGCGGACCCAAAACGTAACATGATCCATGGCCCTGATAGATGGGGCGGGCAATTCGCCATTGCTCTTCATCCGAGCGCTCAGAAAGCTTTGGAAACTTCTTCGCTAACCAGTATATAAACCGTCCCAAATAGTAGTTCGAATAATAGAGATCATAGAAAATTTCGCGGATCGCGCTGATGTTCGAAATGACATGTGGATTCTGGTGTTCTCCGTCAAGCGTGACGACATCGGGGGAAATCACGGAATGAACCCTTAATGACTGATCGTTTTCTTCGACTAAATCACAGAAGTTTGTAGGGAACTCCAAGTCGTTGTTACCAGCAACTACCCATTCAATGTCCGGACGTCTTTCACGCAGCTCTTTTAAGCCTATATTAAGCCCGCGAAAATACCCGACGTTTGTCTGGTTTTTAATTAGGTAAACAGATTGATACTTTTGACTTAACAATTGAAGCTTGGCTACCTCGACTTTTGATGAAGCGTTGTCAACGACGATCACCACTACGTCATGATCAACATTGCGCATTAAAGTTTCTACGGCAGCTAGCGTGAAGACAGAATTGTTGTAGTTAGTACAAACGTAAGCAATTTTCATTTTTGATCGACGGGATAACAAAAGAAGAATATTAAAAATAAATTTGGTCATCTGCCAAATTAGCCTGACTCGAGGCGTTAATTAACAAAGCATATAAATAAAATTAAAATCCTAAACTAGAAATAAGATCTAGACATACTAACGAAATAAAAGCAAATCAGTACTCATAGCGACCACTGCGCCCACGGAGTCCGTCACGCAGTCCACGAAATATGCATCTAATGTTCTCCATTCGATTTGCCTCAAGAGCAATCAAGAAAAAAAACTGAATTATCTGTCCAAGAAAAAGTTTCAAGCAGAATATAGGCGAATAAAAACCATATTCCTTCAACAATAAGATGATGTTTCTAAATTGATAGTAACGACGGACAGGAGAATGTTTAGTATAAAACTTATTAATGATCGTCAATTTTTTCGACGAGTCGCCAACGTCGTGAGTCATCAAAGCCCCGGGCACTTCGTGTATACGATATCCAGATCTGCGGATCCTTAAGCTAAATTCAAAATCCAAACAATCTACAAAATAACTTTCGTTATATCCGCCTACTTTCGAATAGAGTTCAACCAAAACCATATTTCCTGATGTGATAGCATAATTCACAGATTCCTTTCCACTTCTAGGTCCTTTATTGTAGGTCCTAGACACGCGCTGTGGCGCTAGGCAAACTGAATCAGCATTTAATGAGCTGAAGTTAAGCATATTTCCTACCATAGACTGGAAAGGCATGCTATCTTGATCAAATGTGATCATCCATTTAAATGATTTTCTTTCGGCATAGTCACGCGCTAAGTTTAGAGCCTTACCAATTCCGTAATTGTCATCTAAGAAGAGTATATCAACATCGTTTTCGATCATCTTTTCACGAAGCAAATCTTTTGAATATACCAGTGAACCATTGTCAACTACGTAGATAAAATCTACCATCCCATGAAGGCGTTGAATCAAATCAATGGTGGAAGTGCCACCATTGAAACTTATAATTGCGGCAAGTACCGACCGTGAGCTGCCACTCGAACAAATTGATCCTGTACCCACTTAATTGATACCTTTAAGAAAAGTCATTCATGAAAAACCAAACAGCGTGTCTAATAATAAATTCTTCTCTAATTCTTTTTTACAGCCATAACAAACAAGTCGAATTTTGACTCAGTAGTTACTACAATATCAAACCCGCAGTACTTCAAAATATTCACAAGTAGGTCAATGCTAAATACATGGTGGTGAAGTGTGCGATTTAAAAAATTCTGCTGGCTCCGCTCCTTAAACTTTGAAATTGATCCCGCGCGACGATCCCGAGAAAGATCGTGCAACGATAGGATTTCATCCAAATGAGTCAGATCATCCTCATTGATTTCATTATTGAAATCCATGATTATGTGTTCAAGTGAAGTTACTTGACGCTTGTGATCAAAATTAGAGTCTCGATTTGGCGCTACTAACACTAATGCACCTCCAGATTTCAACACCCTCTTCCATTCAAATACAGCTTTTATCGGATTTGCAATATGTTCTATGCAATTAGAGGAAAGAATGAAGTCATAACACTGCGTAGGAAATTGTGATAAATTAGTGGCATCTGCTACAAATTGCCGCCCCCGTTTGTTAGCAAAATAGTTGTAATTCTGACCAGAGGTGATTTCCCCCTCCCAGACGGTATCATCAGAAAAATTTACTCCATCTATCGTTAGAGCATGTTGATAGAGGGGAAGCGCACCTTTGAAAACAGTGCTGGGCCCACCAATCTCAAGTCCAGTCTTATTTTTTATATGACTAATGTATTCGTCTCGGTTATGTATTTTGAAATTTATGTTCTTTATAAAAATAATAGACTCAACTATCTGCCATGGCAATGCGCGTTTTATTTTTGTCTTTAATGCAATATATTTTAAATAAATCATAAATTATCTCCGCTCATACAAATAATGAAATGTCATAGGGATTTAGTAGCTTTACGTAGAATAGATTAAAGCTAAGATACAAGATGGAAATGACGAATACTACCAATCTGGATAGGAAACGGTTTGGCATCAATCGTGAAAATATTGCAATCAAGATCGGCTCGACAATTAGTAGCAATTCGCTTGCGCGACTGGCTAGAGGGGACCACCCAAAAGCAATATGCAAGAAGATTGCCACAATATATACTTTTAATAATATTCCAAAATGTGTTGATACGTGCATAAGTTGCCTTTGCATTGAAAGCAAACTTAATGCCAAAAAGAGTCGTGCAATTAGTAAAAAATTAAATACATTGTTATCAAATGTTTTTTGCTCTTCATAGGTCTGAAGTTTGAGCGCAATCAATTCAATCGGTACAAAATCAGAAATAGTAGCAATACTAAATCCCGTAGAATAAATAAACACACCTATTGGGATTAGTAGCAACATTCTCCCGGCATATTTTGCATTTCCATTAATTGGAACAAGTATGTACAATACCACTGACAAATAGTGGAAAAATAATGCTGATGTAACAGCAACGATATATGCTACACGCTGGTTTTTCGCCAAATACACTAATGAAAGTAAAAAAATGGCTCCAGCTAATCCCACGCGAATTTGAGTCATCGACCAAAGTAGAAAATGGCCTGAAAAAAAGAACATCGTCACAGTGAGTCTGTCCGTTTCGATACGCGAAATCGCAATCCCTAGTATAAGCAATCCTAGCAAATCATATATTATAAATAACCATCTGGCATTTAATGATAATGCGTCGATAAAGCTAGCTATTAGCAAGAATGAAGGCTCAACGTTCCAAAAAATGCCACTAATCGCGTCATAATAGTAATCTAAATAGCCTAGATAGTCTTGATCTACTGTGCTAGAACGTAGCGCTGCGAATAAAAATAAAAATCCGAAAATAGGCCAATAAAGTGACCTTGCAATGTGCTTAGGTGATATGCTTGCAATAAAGATCGCAGTTAGAATTATATAGTATATAGCCATTGTATTTAAACCAATTTGAATGATTCAGCTTCAAACTACAAAGAGAGCATATTATTTTGCTGCATAAGCCTGAAGCCATCCAATTAATTTACTAGCCAACTTATATAAGTGGCTTCTGTTTTGATGTGTTTGGATGTGCCAAATTACTGATTTAACTTTGCCCATTTTTTTTATGGCATGAGGCTGCAATGTAAAATAACTTGATAAATACCTTGGGCCTTCTTCTATTAACCCCACGACTATATTTAAACGCCATAATACAAACGGCAGACTTAATTGATCTCTCTTGACTCCATTAATATATTCACTCCACCACTCATCCATCAGTAATTTAATTTTGCTACTAGAATTGCTTCTAAATATAATTCCATTTTCCGTAAGTCCAAAATTTTGCGGAAATCCAACCGCTTTGTAGCGCTCAATTTGTAAGCTAACTTCCGTATTATTGGTTATGCCAGTCTTTATACAATATGCAGCTTCGTCAAAAACACATGTTCGTAAATGGTGAGGAGGAATTGCGATATCGTGGTTAGATAAATATTTATCGAACAAAAAAGTTGGATCGCAATTAATCCGAACATGTCCATCAATGTAGAGACTTTGATCATATTTTTTAATTACATCAGGTATATTTATTTTTAGATACCTATTCAAGTCAGCTTTCGATAAATTCAAGTCATCGACTTTTTCAATTAGAACGGTCTTCCAGCCGTCTATATTGCAATTTCCATTATCGGTAAACACATAGAAATCGCACTCTGATTTAAATGAAATGGGTTCAACATTATCATATCCACCAAAAACAGCGGTATAAACGACTCTTTTCATTTGCCCGCGCCTTCAGTAAACTCTATCAGCATAATGATTGACCATAATTTCTCGGTGTTATCCCTGCGTCCAGAAAGGTGATCCTTCCAAATTTGGATTATTTCTTCTTTATTATATATTTCTGAGTTTGTTGAAATTCTATTCAAATTACTCTCAACCCATGGTCTTAGTTCATTTTTCAACCAAGCTGCTAATGGAATTGAAAATCCCATCTTTTTACGATCTACTATTTGTCGAGGTACCTGTCTGTACAGGACCTCACGCAAAACTTTCTTACCAACACCTTTACTCATTTTGTAATTCAGAGGCAATTTGTAGGCAAATTCAATAATTCGATGATCGAGTAGTGGAGCACGTGTTTCCAAACCATTTGACATTGCTGCGCGATCTACTTTGACCATAATGTCGTCTGGCAAGTAGGTTCCGGCGTCCCAGAGGCCAGCCGTTGATGCCACATCAGTCAGAACAGGAAAGTCCAACATATTTACACCGATCTGCTCAGCCAAGGGAACATCGGTCTGCCGATAGCGGTCAAACCAATGGCGAGCCAGTGCTTGTGAATTAGGTTGATACCACGCGGAAACTACTGATTTCGACTTGCGGAGAACAGCTGAAATGGGTTTACTGTTTGAGTATGGTGCCATCAAATCAAATGCTGCATTCCAGGGTAATTTTCCTAGGTGGCGCATGCGCCAAAGCTTTTGGTAGAACGAGTACTGCGAGTAGCCCAAGAAAAATTCATCCCCGCCGTCGCCAGACAAGGCGACTGTCACCTTCTGCCTTGCCAAATGGCTGACCAAGTAAGTCGGTATTTGCGAACTGTCGGCAAAAGGCTCATCCCAAATTTCTGACAAACGCGGGATTAAGTCTAGTGCCTCTCGTGGTTGGATAATATGTTCGACGTGGTTGGTGCCTAGGTGACGTGCCACCGCTGCTGCGTGCATTGATTCGTCCATCTTCGCATCTGGCATGCCAATCGAAAAGGTGGTGACCTTTGACGTGGTGGCGCTCTGCATCATGGCCACCACGGTGGATGAATCAATACCGCCTGACAAAAAGGCACCCACCGGCACATCGGCCACCGACTGCAGCTGCACCGCTTGCCGAACCAGAACCTCTAAAGAGTCCACAGCATCGTTAAAGCTGCCTTTAAATGGATTCTCTTGCCCTTGGATGGCCGCATTGGCTAAAGACCAATAAGGCACGAGTGACGGGAGCGTTTTTTGACGAATATGGTTTTGCGTTAGGGTCAGCACCGTGCCTGGCACCAACTTGAATACATTTTGGTAAATGCTCGAGGGTGCCGGGATGTAGTTCAACCGCAAAAAACTGCTGGCGGCGTGCCAGTTCATCTGTCCTACAAAAGCTGGGTGTGCTCGTAAGGCTTTTAACTCGGATCCAAACAAAAACGCATTGTCCTGCCAACCGTAATACAGCGGCTTTTCGCCGATACGGTCACGTGCTAGGGTAAGGGTGTGGTTTTGATTATCCCACAGTGCGAGCGCAAACATGCCAACGGTGGCTTGAAGCGTCCTTTCAATGCCCAAGACAGTAAAGCAGGCCAACAAGGTTTCGGTGTCTGAGTGGCCACGCCAGACGCGTGTAGACTGATCTGTTTCAAATAGAGGCTCAGGCAGTGCCGACGGATGCATCAGAACGCTTCTTCTTAATTCTTGATGGTTGTAAATCTCACCATTAAAAACGATGACATAGCGCCCACAAGCGCTGGTCATGGGCTGATGGCCTGCGGGTGATAGGTCAACAATCGACAGCCTTCTGTGGCCAAGTGCCATACCGTACTTTGCATCCACCCAAGTACCCGCGTCATCGGGACCACGGTGATAAATGGGTGCCAACATGGCCTGTAGGCGCACCAAAGCATCGTCAGGGCTTGTACCTGGATGAATAAAGCCGGTAATGCCACACATAAAGAAATATCCTTATCAAAAGCATCAGGTCACACTGTGTGCCAGATAGTAGATTTGAATTGCTTGGCAATATGGTTGTCTTGATTTGAAATGTGGGGCAATTCCTTGAAAGCACGCTGTACCCCACCGGCCACCGCCAGGCACGGTATGATGTGAATAGCGTTCGAAACCAGCCGGGGGCTGACCATGTTCAACAACTGATAACATATTTTGTCAATCACCAAGTGACTGGGCAATTGGTCGGAACCCGTGCGTTCAAAGCGGTCACTAGAGATAAACAACTTAACATTTGGAATTCTATAAGAGGCATTAAATAAGTTGGATAAATCATCGAAAATTATTCAACAATGGAGGACCAACAACTTCCTTAACAAAAGCTGGGCGCATATGATTTCCGTCCTTATATAAAGGCGAACCAACATTATCGATCGCTTTACAGATACCACCAGGACAGACGATATCAATCAGACCGAAGTAAATAGCGCTCGACGCAGTGGAAATCAGTAGCTTATCTTCCAACTTGAGTTCTTCCTTGGAGACTTGAAATTCCCGATGACTAAAATTTGGATAACGAGCATTGAAATAAGCTGAATCACCGCGAAGTACATAAGACAAAATTACAGAAGGGTTAAAGCTTTCGGATGAAGGATTGTCACCAATAAAAATCACCTTGTATCTCGATGATAGACTGTTGAGGAAAGTTTTTAAACTTACAAGAGACTCTGACTGTCCTTTGCCTGACCTCAATTGAAGCTTCTCCTCACCACTCAAGTAATAGTAATTATAATTATCACCTGGAGTAGGTACTGAGCGTGATTGATCGATGAAGTAGCAGTTAAAGCAGCCAGAAACTACAACTTTACTAATATTAGTTTCAATGCTTAGAATTTTATAAAGTCTATCAAATAAATTGAAGCACCCAGGATGTAAGTCTTCTAATAAGTTTGGCACTGGCGGACAACCGCCTTCGGTTAAAAACCCAACATTGAATCCTAAAGCCTCAATCTCTGCAGATAATGGAGCGAGTTGTTCTGCGTGAGAGTCGCCAAAAAACAAAACATCTATAGGTTTGTTGACGTGTAACTTGTAGTATCCATCGATATCGGTTTTATTAAGTTGTCCAGGATATTGCCAATCATCAATAGCCTGACTAATTGAAATTTGACTTCCCGGAAATCCATTACTAACGTGCCCTGCAATGCCAACGGAAATAAAAAAAAGTGCGCCCAGAAGAGATAGCGAAAAAATACTCTTACGGCTTATCTTGCTCTTAAATCTGAAGGGAGACTCTACATATTTGAAACTTAACAAAGCAAGAACAAAGCTTAGAAGGACGATTATTGTAGTTAGTTCTACCGCAATCTGATTAAATGTATATTTTTTAGCAAAAACAAACAGTGGTTGATGCCAGAGATATGCGCTGTAGCTTATTAAACCTATACCGACGAACGCCTTATTGCCCACAAACTTACCAACTGTAGTCTGCTGTGTAGCGAACAATATGATCAATACAGCACCTAATGTCGGAACAAGAGCGTGAATACCAGGAAATGGCGTTGCTTTACTGTATACGAAAACAGCGTAGAGAATTAGCGTAACTCCTAACCATCCACCCACTTCACCAGCAGCTTTGCTAAACTCTTTTCGATTAGCATTGGACAAGTAGAATGCTGCGAACGCACCAATTAACAATTCCCAGCCACGTGTCGGCAAAAGATAAAAGGCAGCAGCTGGATTGTCGTAAGCCGCCCACTGCGCTACAGCAAGACTAGCGACGAACACAAGTGCGAGTGTAACCAATAGCCAGCGCTTGCCTAACTTCCAAAACAACATAAGAAAAATAGGAAATAGAACATAGTACTGTTCCTCAACCGCCAAGCTCCAAGTGTGAAGTAACGGCTTAAGCTCGGCTGCAGTGTCAAAGTAGCCACTCTCACGCCAAAACAAAATATTAGACGCAAAGACGGAGACGGTGACCAAGCTTTGAGAAAAATCTTTCATATCGCTTGGAATCAACAAGAACCAAGCGAAAGGGATGCAGGTAAGCATTACCAAGAACAACGCTGGCAGAATACGCCTAGCACGCCGTTCGTAAAAATTGACAATAGAAAAATTGCCTTTCTCAAGTTCAGCCAAAATGATTGTTGTAATAAGATATCCGCTGATTACGAAGAACACGTCAACGCCAACGAAGCCACCACTAAATATCTCAAAACCAGCGTGAAAAAGTATCACTGGCAGCACGGCAATCGCCCTAAGTCCATCAATTTCTCGTCTGTAGTCCATAACGGCTTGTGTATTTTCAGTTGTTGGTAGTGGTTATTTTCCAAGAGCGTCAACTACTTGGTCCAATACCACCCATGTCGCAACAAAGAGCACAAAGCTAAGGTCAAGAGTTCTTTGCGCTAGAACTTGATCTGATAACGAGTTAGAAATATGCAAATTAACTAATACACCATCACTACCTGCAATCAACCCACGAAAGTCAATCTCTCCCGCCAAATCGTTTTCGACCAGCGGGCACAATCGACTGCGGACCAACTGCTCGAAGCCAGCAGCACCTTTGAAGTGAGTAATGGTAAAGAGGTACATTGGGTAATCGTTGACTATCTTTGCGGTCGGAGCTTCAGAAGTGAGGGGAAGTAAGTAGCTGCCAGCCAGTAAAAAACTCTCCATGATATCCAGCGTGAACGCAAACTCAACAATAAAAAACTTCTTCCAGTTACTCCATTTCCATTAATAATATGTCTGATACCATAACGGTATCTTATTTGCGCCCAACTCTTATTAATACTTCTTACAAAGTGAGGATATTTATCCTCAACAATCGATAGTGTTACGTATTCATCTGCTGAATATTTATGTCCAGCGGCAGTAATGTTCGCATCGTGCATGCGATATCTAGCAAATATTTGTGGAATGAATGCAACTGTAGCATCGTTGTTACTTTTGGCTAAAATCTCTATCCACATTAACCAATCAGATGCTACCGGTACACGGGTATCGTATCCTGAGACTGGAATAGCATCGCGTTTTGTCATAACAGACAACGCTGCCATAAATGCTGTACCATCTTGGATAACCATTTTAGCTACGTTTGAAGCCAATCCAACAACTGGTTTAGCAGAATTGTCTCCTTGATTCCAATATCGAATTAAGGAACTGTCTTTTGAACGAAATACTTCGATATCATGATAACTTAGAATAATTCTCTCATTACTTTCCATTAGTGCGACTTGGGTTGTTATTTTTCCAGGCAAAAACAAATCATCACCAGCAGTAAAAACCACATATTTACCTGTGCATCGCTTTAATACTTCATTGCAGTTTCCAGTAATTCCCAAATTTTTTTCATTTCGGAATGCTCTAATTTTATTTGGGTATATTGACTGGTATTCCTGAACAATCAGCCATGTATTATCTTGCGAGCAATCATCGCCAATCACAACTTCAAGATTTTTGTAATCTTGACTCACTACTGAATCAATTGAAGCAGCAATAAATTCTTGTTGGTTATAAGTCGGCAAAAAGACCGATACCAATGGTTGTACATCCATCTTCAAGTAGCCTTGTTGTGTTGTATTTGGCAATGCCACGCCATAGCGCCATTGCCAATGACCGAAAATATAAAAGTCCCTAAAAACGCATAGATTGCGCCTGTTATGCCGTAGAGCGGAATCAGCCAGAAGTTAGCAGCTAGGTTAATTCCACCCACCAAAAATGACAGCCCCGCAGCCTGCCAAAAGTAGCCCCGGCCTATCCACTGTGGGGCCATCGTCGTTGAAAATGTCATGCCTATCAACCCCAGCAACATCCATTGAAACGGTTCTACGGAGGGGCGAAACTTTTCGCCTGCCAGCAGGGTAATGCCCCAAGGGGCTAATATGGCGGCAACGACGCTCAGCACCATCATGCCCAGGGTGATTTGAATCAGCAGTTGTTTGTGAGCAGGCCAAGCGCCATTAGGACCAAGGCGGGTAACCTTGCCAAAAATCACCATGCTTGCAGACGACGGAATGATCATCAGAATGCCTAGTAACTGGGTGGCCAGTTGAAAATAGCCCGTTTGCTCGGCGCCATGGTAGTTGTTTAAGATCAGCACGTTGACAGAGGTGAACAGAAAGGTGCCAATGGCATTCAGGTGAAGTTTTGCCCCTCCCGCCAGGAGGGCACGGGTTTCCGTTTTGTCCGGTCGGCAAAATGTTCCCTTGCTATGCGCAAAATTGACTAAGAAGCCGATGCCGCCCAGCGCCACAACGATCTGCCCTAGCAGAGACGCTTGTAGCACCCCAGCGACACCTTGTCCAAGCCAACCCACCAACACAAACACGCCTGCCACCGACAGGGTGCGGCCCACCACTTGGTAGCGGTTGTAGGTGCGAATGCGTTCCAGCCCCATCAGCAAAGAGCTGCCGTATTGCTCCCAGATCATGAAGGGCAATGCGATAAAACCAATCAGCAGCGCAGTGGCGGGCAGGCCCTTGAAGGTGCCTTGTGGGTTGTGCCAATACATTCCCCACGCCACTAACCAGCCCAGCAGAGTGAGGATGACGGTCATCATCAAAAGCGTGCCCAGTAGGCTACCAAAGCGTTTGTGGGTGGGGTCGCTGGCCATGCGGTGCAGGGCCACTTGGCCCAGGCTAAGGTAAGC
>Ga0247839_1007113_pt1 | contig 12470 bp, 15 predicted proteins | sample LaCruzMarch2015__6_FD_192405 | JGI IMG/M metagenome (GOLD analysis project Ga0247839, IMG submission 192405) | Freshwater microbial communities from meromictic Lake La Cruz, Castile-La Mancha, Spain - LaCruzMarch2015_16m | ecosystem: Environmental > Aquatic > Freshwater > Lake | place: Spain...
GATGATATTTTTTATACACCAAATTTTATAACTGGTGATAATAATAATGGTGTGCCTATATCACAAATTAGTATAGGCACCTATAATTTCGCAGGAACAACAGCAGAAACAAGTTTAAAAATAGTAAAATTTCAAAAATTATTAAAAAGTATGATTAATAAGTATCCCAAATTAAATTATCAACAAAAAATAAAATTACAATTATTATTATATCATAATATTTATATTGGAGATTTTGGAAAAGACTCAATATATCAATTACCAATTCTTAAAGAAATATTTAGTGATATGGTAGGTTATAAATGTGTTACTAAAAATGTTAAAGATATATTTGGATTAAATAATCTCCAATATCTTAAAGAATTATTATCTAATGTGACCGGTGTCGACACACCAGCACAACAACAAATATTTAATGATATTAATAGAATAATTAGAAAGAGTATTTATTTTACTATAAATGGTGATATTGCTGAATTTGAAAATTATACAGGAGGACCAGTAGATATACAAAATAGACAAATTAATATAAAATCTTTTACAGATTTTAATCTTCAAGCAAATGTTGATAAAATTCAATATGTATTGGCATTCATAAATGACAAATTAAGATTTGAAGGTGGATATAATAATAAGAATGGTAATATAGATTATCATTTATGTAAATGTAATTTTAAGCAAAGTTTTAAGAAGGTTTCGGCGAAATCTTCAAGGGAAGCTGCGAAAATGGTTGCGATGAAGGTTCTTAAAGGAAATAAGAAATCCGCTACATTCTCATTAAAAAGAATGATAGGAAAAAAAGAGAAGTGTTATGATTATAAAGCGTCTCTTGATAAGAAAGGAAAGATTGTAATTAAAAATCAATAATTCATTCAATCGTTTTTATATTTATATTTTTACGATAAATATCTATGTATTGATATTTATTTGTTCCAAATGCTCGTGATAATCCTGTATCACAATAGAAGATTTGATTATCTACGATGGTTATTTGTTCTAATGCCGTATGACCTAAAAACATAAATCTAGCACCAATTTTCTTAAACATCTCATCCGTCTCCATTTTATTATTCACATTTCTATTCCATAAAATTCCTCCATTACCAAGGATTATCTTATCAAAAATCTCTTTATCTTCGATTGTTATTCGTCCATTCTCCATATAATTCTTCCAAAGATGATTAAGATAAAAGATGTCTTTATTTCTTTTCATCAATAATTTCAAATGATTTAATTCTAATTTGGCATGACAGAAGATTAAATCATTTATTTTAACTATCAAAGGTCGTTTTGCCAAGATTAATCCAAGAGACCCTGTTTTAGATTTAAATAAATCAATTCTATTTTCATTCCTATTTTGTGGAGATACATAAGAAAAATCACCAATTATATTCATTAATTCATGATTTCCTATGAGAGATATAACAGAACCTCCTTTAATCTTCGCGAGGTCGTTCAAATGTTCCGTGAAATAAATCATCTCAAAATCGCTCAAAACCTCCCAATTTTCATTCGATAATCTATTTAAACTATCGATTTGGTCGCCTAATTGAATGACGATAGTATTAGGAGGTTCAGCAATCCATTCAAGATTTCCATTAATAATCTCACTTTTTATAAGAACCTCTTTAAATCTCTTAATATCACCATGAACATCACCGATGACAATAATCCTATCACTATCATTTCCAATTTGATTTGAAAAAGAAAAATACATTTATAATAATTAGATAAAATAATTTGTTAAATAAATGACAAATGATAGTGATTATTTAAATGAATTATTAGATAAATTAAAAACAAAATTACCTGATGGAAGTTATTTTTCAGTTTTCATAGAATTTTATAAACAATCTACAAATGAAAAAGGAAAAATCTTTTTAATTCAAAATATATCAAAATATTTGAGAATACCTCTTGAACCACAATTTAAAGAAATTCAAAAAAAAATTATAAATGAAAAGAATTGTAATGTAAGATTGAAGATTTTAATTGATAAAATATTGGGAAAAGGGTTTATTGGTGATCAATATGAAATAAAAAAAGGATTAGAACAATTGATAAGATATAATCATATAAATCATATAGTAATTAATAAGATTGCGATATATGTAATATTAGAAGAATTGGTGAATTATGATATTTTTAATGAATTTAAAGATGAATTCGATAATTTGCTAAAAAGATGTAATATGACTTATGCTAGTTTAAAGGATTACGCTGTTGATTTAGAACATTTTAAAGATTTTGATGAATTCAAAAATAAATATAATTTATATTATCAATTTTATTTAAGAGGATATGGAACAAAAAATAAAGATAAATTAAAAAGATTAGTTGAAACTTTGTTTGAAATTATTAAAGAAAATTTTCCATTTTTATTATATAAAATACATCAAATATCATTTAAAGATTTAAACATAGTAAATGATGAAAATGATGAAATTAAAATACTTGATGTATTTAATACAGAAAATTTACTATCTATATTAGAAAATTTGATAGAAATTATAAAGAGAATACGAAATGATGAAAATTTATTTCAGTCTTTTTTTAAATTATTATCTGTCATATTTAAAAAATATGATAATGAATTAACAGCAGAATTAGAATCTAAAAAAAATACATTAATTGGAATAATAGATGATGGGGTAAGACTACAATTAGAAGCGAAAGGACTTAATAAAAAAGAATTAGATTTAGAATTAGAAAGATTAAAAAAAGAAGAATTAATATTTTTTTTATCAAATATTAAAAAAAATTATTAATGAAAATATTAATTTTTATTTTAAATAAGCATTTAATTATAGAAAATGGATATTTTTATAGATAAATTAAAACAAAATCAAAATTTAAATGATTATCAACAAATTTTTTTAGAATATGTAAAAGATAAAGATGATAAAATGAAACAATATGTAGTTCAAAAATTTGCAAGTTTTTTAAAAGAAGATATTCCTAATGATTTAATTTCAACTGAATATGAATTATGTGAAATAAAAACTCAAAAATTTATTAATGATTTCTTAACTATAGTTAAGGATGATAATAAAATTAAAATATATTTAAATGAAAGAAAATATTTTCAAATGTCTTTAATGGAAAAATTAGTTATTTATGTTGTTCTTAATGATATGATTAATGATGATAGTATATATATTAATCATCCAGAAAAAAAAGAAAAAATTAAAAAAAAATTTAAGGAATTAGTTTCGAAATGTAAATTTAAAAGTCATAAAGGATTTCTGGACTAATTTATAAAGAAAAAATGAAAAAAATGATTTTAAATTATAAAATATCTTTCAAATATGTTTGAAGAACAACTCATCCAGTTATTTCAAGGAAACTTGCTCTTGGTCGAAAATCAAATGGATATAGATGATGAAATGGAATATTATGAGGATTATGATGAAATGGAATATTATGATGAAATGGAAGATTATGATTAAAAAATGATTTTGTTTTTATTAAAGAAGAATAATGAATGAAATAAATAAAATGAATGAAATGAATGAATATGATGAAATGGAAGAAATAGATGAAATGGATGAAATAAATGAAATGGAAGAAATAGATGAAATGGAAGAAATAGATGAAATGGAAGAAATAGATGAAATGGAAGAAATAGATGAAATGGATGAATATGATGAAATGGAAGATTTTGAAAGGTGGTATTATGGTAAGATGAAATTGGATGAATTTGATAAAGAAATGGATAAGATTTTTGAAGAGGAATATGAGAGACGGGAGGAGAGACGATGGTCTATATATTAGGAATATTTAGATAATAAGAAGGTTTTATGAATATTATCTTCATAAATATACCAAGATTTTTTATCGGCATCCCATCGTGCTCCTTTACTTTTTGCATCATCTTTATCGGCATATTTAACTTTTAAATAAATACGAGGTTGAGATATTTTAGGTTTTTGATGGTTATTGATGGATTTATTTGCTAATAAGTCAGCATTATAATTTCCTATGGAATGTCTATCATTATTTCCAGTATGAGCGAGGATATGTTGATATTTGATATTATATTTGATAGTTAATTCATATAATTGTTTAACTAAATCTAAATTAGGAATATCTTTTTTAGATTTCCAATCTTTTTTTTCTAATTTGGTTCCATAAGTAGTAGCACATTTAATCGCATATTCAGAATCAGTTATGATAATTTTATTAGGTTTTTTATTAGATTTGATGATATTAATAGCTTCTATAATTGCGGATAATTCGGCAATATTATTCGTTAAATTTTCACCAATCAATTCTCTTGAAACATTATTAGAATTATCTTTTGAGAAATAGATGCCTATTCCTGCTCGAGCTTCTCTTGTTCCATTATTAGAACATGCTCCATCGGTATAAACATAGAGATTATTTTTAAAATCGTCGAGAAATTCGGTTGCTTCTTCGATAGTTTCAAATTTCTTATAAATAGGATTATCAAAACCTTCAATATATCCTTTACATTCATTCCAAGATGTAAAGACACCTGTTTTATGACCTTTTGCGATGGCGTAAAATGAACTCATTTTAATTAATTAAATAGATATAAATAATAACGGATAATTCGCTTAAATAATAAATATAATTCCATAAATTATAATTGTGAATATAAATGAAAAGATAATAATTATAAGATAGATGAATAGGATTATTATATAAATTTAAATAAATCCAAATGAAGAAGAAATAGCGAAATAGAAGATGTGCAAATATTTGATATTTAAAATTTTTAATAATAATGAAATATTCGCTCAAATAAAAGAAGAGGATTATTAAAGGAATTAATGTAATAGATAATTGAATTGATGGAAGTGAATATAAATTTTGAAATGTAATTGTCCAAACTAATAATTTATCTAATTTATGAAATATGGAATTAAGTTGATAATTATACCAGAATATAGGTGATATAATTGAAATCATAATAATATTTAAGGAAAGAAGTAATGAAGTTTTAGGAAGTATAGTTAAAATCCATAATGAAGATATACCGAGAATGAATTGATTTTGTAAAGGAAGTGGTGTAGAATTATTAGAAGTAGTTAAAAATAGAAGCTTTAATAATTTCATAATAATTTCATAATAATATCATAAATAAAAAATGATTTAAAATGTTTATATAATTAATTAAATAATGCAGACTGGTATTATTTCATTTGGGGATAGAGTTGCTTGGAATATTAAATGTAATAATACCAAGGATCAGATTTTAAATGAAATTTATGAATTATATGGAATACGAATTATTCAAAAACATTATTTTAAATTGGATGAGACGAATATTCATCATTTAACGAAAGTTCCTCATATGATTTCATTAAGAACAAATGGAAATAGATATTATATTTATATGACGAAATATATTGATATTGAAATTATTTATTATATTGATATGAAAATACATACTGGATATGAAAAACCTCGTATAATACTTGCGAGAGGTTTATTTAATCCATCTTTATTTTTAAATACCCTTTTGGAAGGTGAAATGGTAAAGACGAAAGAAAATAAATGGATATTTATAATTAATGATATTATTGCTTATGAAGGAAAGAAATTGGATAATTTGAATTTATTGGAGAGATTAAAAATCGTTTATAATCTATTAAATGATAAATATACACCTGATAAGATATGTGATATATGTTCTTATCAGGTTAAAAATTATTATTATTTATCGAAGACTTCTGTGAATGAATTGATGGAAAAATCAAAAACGCTTGATTATACTTGTAGAGGACTTTATTTCTATTCATATTTCTTAAAACATAAACCAAAATTATTTAATTTTGATGAGAAGATGATAGTGGATGTGAAGAAGAAGGTGAAGGATATTACGGAATTTAAATCACTTCAACAAAATCCATTAGAACAAATAACATCTAATTTCATAATAACTTCAAATATTCCTATATTGAAAATGGATATTAGTGAGGAATTCAGGGAATTATGGATTTCCAAAACAGATGAAGCAGATATATATAATTTATATGATAATTTCAATATCATAACCTCAAATAAAATAGGAATTGCGTTAATTCCTACTTTAAAAGAAAGTGTGCGTCTTCGTGAATTATTCAAAGATAAGAATTTAACCTTCACCATTAAATTCAAATGTAGATTTAATGAAAAATTTAAGAAATATCAACCCATAGAACAATTATAGATTTTATTTTTATGATTTGTTTAAAGAATTGTTAAAGAATTGTTAAAGAAATAAAAAATGATTAATTTTTATTACACCAACCGAAAAAATAAATAACAAAATTATTATATTTTTTATAATAATCTTGTCCCATTTATTTTTTCGGTTGGTGTAATAAATATTTAAAATGAATTTTGATTTATATACACACGAAATTTTAAAAATTTTGTTAAAGATACAAATGAAATTAAAAATAAATATAAGATTAATATTAGATTACCTTGTTTTCCAGAAGATATTAGTGAAAATATTATCAAATTTATTATCCATAAAAACGGAGATAAAAGTTCAAATTGGAATTGTAAATCAGGTGATTTAATATCAACAAAAGAAGGTATTCAAGAATGTAAATGTTTTTCGAGTGATGCACCAATATCATTTTCACCAACTCCAAAATGGGATGTTATATATTTTCTTGATGGAAGAGAATGGTTAGAAAATGATAAATTTAAATTATTTAAGGTAGATTTAAAACCAAATTCTAATGAATGGAAAAATATTAAATTTAATAAAAATGAAACATTTGAAGACCAAATATCAAAAAATCGCAGACCAAGAATAAATTGGAATTCTCTTGAAAAAAATCTTGGAAAAAATTGTATCAAAATATTTGATGGAACTTTTGATGAGATATTTAAAGACTAATAATTTTATCTGCTATTAATTTTATTACTGGAATTGATACAGCATTTCCTGCTAATGAATATAATTTTCCAGATGATAATGAAGGTAATTTATAATCTTTTGGAAAACCTTGAATATTGAAACATTCCCTAGGTGTTAATTTACGAATTCCTTTATCATCTAATATTATTGGAACATTATGACCTCCTGTTCCCATATTTGCAGTCAAAGTAGGACAAACACTATTTTTATTTTTTCTAACATAATATCTTCTATATTGATAAACTGAATTAGTAGATATATGTTTATCAACATTCTTTTTTAATTCTTCGTATATATTAGTAGAAGCATTATAATAATATTTATCAGGAATATTATCTTCAAGAAAATTACAAATAGGTTGTAAATCTACATCAGGAAAATCAAATTCAAATTTATCAAACATCATTTTATCTTTAAAACCTATAATATAAATTCGTTCTCTATTTTGAGGAATTCCAGTAATTTTAGAGGTATTAATAATTGAATATTTAATATGATAATCAAGATTTTCTAAATTTTCTATAATAATTTTAAATGTTTTTTTATTATCGTGAGTTTTTAAGTTTTTTACATTTTCTAATATGATTATATTAGGACTATTAGATTTAATAATTGATAATATTTTCCAAAATACATTACTTCTTTCATCATCAAATCCTTTTTTCATTCCAGCAATACTAAATGGTTGGCAAGGAAATCCAGCAGTTAATATATCTGCTTTTGGAATAGTATCATTAGAAATATCATTCAAATCTTTTTTTACCAATTCAATTTCATTATTTAAGTTAAATATTTCAAAAGAACTATCTAAAATATCATTTGCGAATATAGTTTTAACTTTATTGGTTTGATGAAAAACATATGAAAAAGCACCAGTTCCACTAAATAAATCTATCAAAGTAAGCATTTATAAAAATTATTTATAAATAAAAATCATTTTTTTCCAAAAATATATATAAAGGTTTGTTTTTCATTATTCTTAAATCTTTTTTCGTAAAAAATGATTAAAAAGTATTTTGTGAAGTTTTATTATGATGACGAAACCTCTTTTGAAGTGGATTGGAGGTAAGACACAAATTCTAAAAGAGATTTTAGATAAATTTCCAAAGGAGATGAATGATTATCACGAAATATTTTTAGGAGGTGCGAGTGTTTGTTTAGGATTGCTTGAATATAAGAATAAAGGTTTGATAAAAATTAAAGGAGATATATTCGCATATGATATAAATGAACCTCTAATATATTTCTATAAAAATATTCAAGATAATCATCAATATTTTTATGAAGAATTGATAAAAATAATTGAAGAATTTAATAAAGAAAATGATAAAGAAAGTTATTATTATTATCAAAGAGATATATATAATTCATTAAAAGATAAGAAATCTATTCAAGCATCTTCATTATTTCTATTCCTAAACAAAACTTGTTTTAGAGGTATATACAGAGAAAGCAAAAATGGATTTAATGTTCCATACGGAAATTATAAAAATCCGGAAATTATAAATAAAAATCATTTAGAAGAATTTAGAAATCTAATTAAAGATGTTATATTCATTCATCAAGATTTTAATGAAAGTTTAAAAAAATCATTTTATACAAACGATTTCATTTATTTAGATCCTCCATATTATCCTGAAAAAGATAATTCATTTGTTAAATATAATAAAGATGGATTTAATCTCAATAATCATAATAATTTAATGGATATTCTTAAAGAAAATAGATTTAGATTTTTGATGAATAATGCGGATGTTGAATATATTCGTAATAAATTATTTATATATAATATAGAAGAAATCATTTGTAAAAGAAAAATAAATTCAAAACATCCACAATCAAAAACAAATGAATTGATTATTATCAATTATTAATAAATTCATTTATTTTTATAAAATAGTCCATATCATCTCCATATAAGATAATTATATTATTTTCATCTAATATTTGTTTAAGAATATTAAATTTATTTTTGAGGAAATCACTTATACATAAACAATATTCAACATTAAAACCTTCGCCTAAAATGATTTCATATTCTCTTTTTAATGAAGGAGAACTCCATAATTTAGTTTCAATAGAACCTTCAACATTTTGTTCTTTTTTTTCAATAATCTTAATTATTTTTCTACCATCGTCATATTCTATAATATATGCTTCATCGGGACATCTAAATAATTCAATATTATATTTAACTTTAATGAATTTCTTCAATCCATTTTGTAGAGTGTAATATATAGTTTTATTTTCAAATTCTTTTGAAAGATAATAATTGAATTTATTTTTTATATTAGCATAATAATTGAATTTATATCCATTCTCAATCAAAATATTTTCATTATTCGTTTTTTCTTCAAATTTCTTACCATTTATATTTGTATTTCTTCCACCTGCTCCAATTCCTTTATTCATTATAAATAAAAAAAATGATAAAGGATAAATCATTTTTTATTCATCTTCTTCGTAATCTTCATCATAATCAATATCAATTTTATAATATTTATCCATATAATTCAATTCTTTTTCGTATTACTACAATTGATTTTATAATCACTTTCTTCAAAATTAAGATAAGAAATGTTTTTTGTCTTTTTATTAGCATATGAATTATATCTAATAGAGTTGTTTGAATAACAACCTGACTTGAAATTTCTACGCATCCTTTTATAAATCATTTAATTAAAAACAAAATCATTTTTTATTTTTCTTAAAATTATTATGATTTATTATGAATTTATATAAAGATTTGTTCGTTAATAAATTAACTTGTTAAAAGAATTGTTAAAAGAATTGTTTAAAATATTTGTTAATTGATTTCTTAAAGATTTGTTAATTAATTTATTAAAGAATTGTTTAAAATATTTGTTAATTGATTTCTTAAAGATTTGTTAATTGATTTCTTAAAGAATTGTTTAAAATATTTGTTAATTGATTTCTTAAAGATTTGTTAATTGATTTCTTAAAGATTTGTTTAAAATATTTGTTAATTGATTTCTTAAAGATTTGTTAATTGATTTCTTAAAGATTTGTTAATTGATTTCTTAAAGATTTGTTAATTGATTTCTTAAAGATTTGTTTAAAATATTTATTAAAGAATTGTTTAAAATATTTATTAAAGAATTGTTTAAAATATTTCTTAAAAAAATTGTTAATTAATTTCTTAAACAATTAAAAGATTTGTTAATTAATTTATTAAAGAATTGTTTAAAAGATTTATTAAAGAATTGTTAAAAGATTTATTAAAGAATTGTTAATTAATTTCTTAAACAATTAAAAGATTTGTTAATTAATTTATTAAAGAATTGTTAAAATATTTATTAAAGAATTGTTAAAAGATTTATTAAAGAATTGTTAAAAGATTTATTAAAGAATTGTTAATTAATTTCTTAAACAATTAAAAGATTTGTTAATTAATTTATTAAAGAATTGTTAAAATATTTATTAAAGAATTGTTAAAAGATTTATTAAAGAATTGTTTAAAAGATTTATTAAAGAATTGTTAAAAGATTTATTAAAGAATTGTTAAAAGATTTATTAAAGAATTGTTTAAAAGATTTATTTAAGGAATTTATAGATTATTTTAAATAAAAAGATGGAGAGGAATGAGAGAGGATATTTGAATTTATTAGAGGATGTTTTTAATAATGGGATTAGGAAGGAGACGAGGAATGGTTTTACATATTCTTCATTTGGTTCTTTATTAAAATTTGATGTTAATAATGGACTTTCATTTCCTTTATTAACGACGAAGAAGGTTTTTTTTCGTGGAATTGTTGAAGAACTCCTTTGGTTTTTAAGAGGTTCTACGAATTCGAAGGAATTAGAAGAGAAAGGGATTAATATTTGGAAAGGAAATTCTTCGAGGGAATATTTAAATTCCGTTGGATTGATTAATAATCAAGAAGGAGAATTAGGAAAGATTTATGGATATGAATGGCGTTCTTTTAATGGATGTTTCGACCAAATTAAATATATCCTTCAAGAACTTTCCTTAAATAATAGCAGAAGAGCACTTCTATCCGCTTGGAACCCTTGTGATTTAAAAGAACAAGCACTTCCTCCTTGTCATCTTCTTTATAATTTCTTTAAAATAGATAATCAAAATCTTAATTGTATGATGTATATGAGGTCAGCAGATTTATTCCTTGGTGTTCCTTTCAATATTGCTTCCACGACTTTATTAGCGATGATTATAGGAAAGGTTATGGGGATGAAGGTGAATGAAATCTGTGTTTCTATATGTGATTGTCATATATACGAGGAACATTTGGAAGCGGTGAAAGAACAATTACCGAGGGTTATTTATGAAAGTCCTATTGTGGAGATTATGAAGGATATTGATATAAATTCATCAATAGACGAAAAAATAAAATGGATTGAGGAATTAAAATTCGAGGATTTTGAGATAAGGGATTATTATTATCATCCAACGATTAAGGCGATTATGAAATAAATCCAAGTTCAGTTAAATAGAAATTATTGGATTTAAGGGATAAAGAATATAAATTGCCTGTGAAATCGACTTTTTTAATATATTTAATTTTATTCCAAACAAAATTATCATAAATAAAATTATTTTTATCTTCTTTAAGGATTTTAATATGGATTTTACCATCTTTGAAATAAGAGGTGAAACCAATCCCTAGAAATTGACAAGTGAATTTAATGATTTTGAAAATCTCATTATCCGTGATATTAAATTCATTCGAATTTTCAATAATTCCATTCATAAATTCCATTAATTCATCTTTTGTCATTAAAAAAATATCATTTATATCTATCTTCCGTTGATTAGCAAATTCAAAAGAAGTTGAAATAACATCTTTCTTAATTTCATAAGGAATTTCATTTGATTTTAAATAATTTTCAAGAAATTCAATTGAAGATTTATCATATTCATTATTAAATTTTAAATAAGATGTTAATATTAATCCTTGAAATCTATAAAAATCATTATTATTTGATGATATAGATGAATTATTTAAGGAGATATTTAGAGGAAATCCTATGAAATCGAAATCACTCAATTCTCCTACATTTGTTTTTTTTAAACATTTAAATTTATTATCATTAAGATAAGATTGGATATTCTTAATTTCATAATTAAATGGAATATTTTGAATTGCCTTTATTTTAATATTATCATTTAAAAAAAAATTATCAATCTTATTTAATTTATATTTCTTCTTAAAAATCTTCGAAATTTCCTCCACTTCCTCATAATGATAATTATTATCCTTATCAAGTGTTAAAATCATATCATCTTTCGTAATCGCATCCATACGAATAAGACCTCTATTCGTAAAAACCAATAATTCGCCTCTCAATAATTTATTCATATAAATAAAACTTAAATGAAAATCCTTAAATAGAATTTATATCTCATATTTATCACAATTCATATCACTCCAAGGAACTCCACACATCTTGGAATAAGCACATCGTAAAATATTCTCATCATATTTCCCACTACTTTTCTTACTCAATTCCTTATCCTTCGCAGCTAATAATAATGGATATACTCGATTACATACAAGAGGAAAATTACTTAATTTAGCGTTAGTGTTGATACTTGTACCTGATATGG
>Ga0247839_1007117_pt1 | contig 12464 bp, 8 predicted proteins | sample LaCruzMarch2015__6_FD_192405 | JGI IMG/M metagenome (GOLD analysis project Ga0247839, IMG submission 192405) | Freshwater microbial communities from meromictic Lake La Cruz, Castile-La Mancha, Spain - LaCruzMarch2015_16m | ecosystem: Environmental > Aquatic > Freshwater > Lake | place: Spain...
GCCAATCCTGCCATGAAAATCACCGCAGCCATACCCGCACTGAGCCCCACGGGATGCTGCACCATAAACTGCACGGGCGATGTATAAATGGCAGGCACCCAGGCCAAGCATCCCCAGCAGATGTAAAACCCCGCGCGGTCTACAATAATGTCCATAGATCGCATGTAGCCAGCTTCCCACACAAAAAATTTGGCGAGATAAATAACGATAAGGGCTGCCGAAATAATGATGCTCCAATCTGCCGTGCCAAACATTTCGTGCTGCGCAAATGCGTATGACGTTACCGCTATGGCCCAACCCGTCATGCCAAAGCGGCAGTTGGTAAACATTTTCACATCCCACCCCGCAATGCGCGGATAAAGCTCTGTGCCCCAATAATAATCGAAGATAAAATTGCCACTGGTGCCGCTATCTGTGGTGCTTGGGGCATATTTTCCCTTAAAATAAAGCAACAAACAAAATGCTAATGCCGAGATGTTTAACGCAGCCAGCAACTCCCCAAACTCGTGATACACAATGCCCGGGCTAAACCAACCCAACCCCACCGATGCCCCAAGAAACAGCACAAAGGTGATGATGTACGAAGCCAAGCCATTGTTTTTATACACCGGTAGGTTGCCCATTGGGGTAATGGTTCCGGTAAAAGGTTTGCCGGGCAGCAGCTTCATCATGGCCAATTGTAGCACTGCAAATACCCCAATCATGGCCCAAGCGGTGGCGCTGCCCCAAAAGCGCACAAACCAAGCATCGTGCAGCACCTTATAGATGCCATCGTTTAGAATAGTTTGCCCCAATAGCACAAACGACCCATCCAAATAGGCATTGGTATACCACATAAGCATAGCAAAAGCTGGGCAAAGCGTTACGAGCAGCAATGGCACCACCGTGCGGGTAATAAAATTCTCTTTGGCAAGCGACAAGGCCATGGCGTTCATTTTGCCGCCAAAGTATAGAAAGCGCCCTTATTTCGCGAAATGAAATTTAGGAGAGAAGAAATTGGACGTGCTATATTTTACCGGAACAACAAGGATAGCGAAGACGCTACCGAATAACAGGCCCTAGGGAAAGACCCTAGTGCCAGCTTCGGACACCCTCGCTCGGGCGGGTCAAAAATACCTAAGCCTCACCTTTTTCATGCCCATAATTGGGTGGTTTGACCCAATTATTGGGTCAAAAATACCTAAGCCTGACCTTTTTCATGCCCATAATTGGGTCGTTTGACCCCATAATTGGGTCTAAAATACCGAAGTTTGACCGTTTTCGTACCCATAATTGGGTCGTTTGACCCAATGATGAGACTAGAATCCCTCATTTATATAAACTGATATGAAGTTGTTGCCAACTCCTGCTCCCAACACAGGCGAAATGATGGACAAACACATGCGTCAACACCGGTATCACAAAGCGGCATTAGCTCGAAAAATTGCTGTGAATTATACCACCGTGGTCAACTTTATGCGCAGCCCAGACAACAGAGTGTCGTATATCTGGAACATTTGCCACGCCCTGCGCTACAACTTCCTATCTGACCTGGCAGCCCAACTGCCCCCCGATATGCCATGCGCACCCACCCCTAAAAGACCAGCGCATAGCCCAACTAGAGCAGCAGGTGCAGCAGCTTACCCAAGAGTGCGCCACCCTGCAACGCGTTATAGAGACCCTACGACCGAAATAAGGGGGTATTACAAACAGTTCTCATTGCTGATTTTCAGCTTTCCTCAAAACGTCCTTCCAATTCCCACCACCCACCGCCATTGCCAAGGTTCGGGTTGCAGGGCGGCAGGGCGGCTTAGGTAAAGGGGCATATCGAAGCGAATGGTGAGGGGTTTTAGTTTTTCGATTGGCCCCCATTGTTTTATGGTGAGGGCAATGCCAAGGCCAGCATCGGCACGCGGCAGAACAAATTGGGGCGCGGTGCCATCGGCATTCACGCTCAGTATGCCCACATCGCCAAACAGGTAGGTGTTGAGTTGCACATACTTGCGGGCAGGCCATTTATCGCTGCCCAACAGGCGGTCAAAATCCAACTCTGCACTAATGGATGCTCCATTGCTGCCGCTGTAGGCCAAAAGTTGTTGGTCGCCAAGCTGCTCGGGCGAGAGATAGCCCGCATAGCCGCGCAAATTGAGGCCTCCACCTTGATGAAAATGATTTGTTACCAAACCATACGTTCCCCAACTGGCAGGGAAAATGCCCGCAGCACGGGTAAACTTGCTGTCCATCATTTCCTCGGGCGAGGCTTTATCTACAAACAGCGAAGATTCGGCTCCCCAATTGGTGCCATAGCCCAATTGCAAAAACACCCGTGAGTGGAGGGTAAGCAACCACATATCGGTATGGTTGGCAGCCATGGCGCGCAGGTAGTGGTAGTTGGTTTGGCTGCCCAACGCACTGCTGCGCAAGGATACATTCACTGCGCCCGTTCCGCTGGTGTAGGCATAGCGGTGGTCGAAGGTGAGGTTGAAGGAGTTGTTCCATTGGCCCGCGTCCCAATTTTGGCGGTCGAGCAAATAAGGGATGCCATTGGTTGCACTTCGAATCATCGACTTGAAATAGAACCCATAGGTGGTGGTGCGCTTGGCATTTTGCTTTTCTACCCCAATTTGGTAGCCATACAATCCATCAAGGGCACGGCCAGAAAGAGCGATAGCGAAGTTTTTCCAAAGCTTAGATAGGCTCGTTTTATAGTCGGTCATGAAGGAAACGGGCATAAAGCCTCGCGTGTTGGTGCCTTTGGGCAAGCCGTATTGCCCAACACCCGAATTTCCCCAAGCAAATACATTGAAAACATGATGGGTGGTGCTTTTTCCACCGCGCAAATGCAATCCAAATTTGAGTCCATCATAGGCGTTATACCACAAGTCGGGACTGGCCTCTAGCACATAGCGCAACGAATCGGGGTTGGGCGTTGGCGTGTTGGGGTAATACATAAACCGCACACTGATATTGGCCGAGCTGGTGTCTAATGCTTCAATGGAATCTTGAGCAAAAAGAGCCCACGGAAGTCCAAGAATAGTAAGGGATATCCAAAAAAATCGACTCATGCTTTTTCTGGGTCGCCTTGCACAATGGCTTTCTCGAGCGATAGGCCCAGAGTGGGTTTGCTATCTTGCTTGCCCATGCGTTTGGCTTTTTCAATGCTGGCATTAAGTTCGAAACCTATGAGCAGCACGGTGGAATTGATAAGCATCCACAGCATTACCACCAGCAAGGTGCCAATGGAACCATAGAGCGTATTGTAGGTGCCGAAATTTTCTACAAAAAAGCGAAACACCAGCGATGTGATAATGAAAAGAACCGTTGCCAAAGTGCCGCCAGCGGTAAACAGTCGCCACTTGGTGGTTTTGGCAGGGCCAAAGGAATACAGCACCGAAAGCCCGAAGAAAATGAGCAGCAGAATGGCGCACCACCGCGTTATGTGCAGGGCAATAAGCACACCCATGCCTCTGATGTAGCCTGTAGATTCCCAAAACGAAAGGCCCACCTGCCCAAAAAGAATTAGCCCGATGGTGATAATGGTAATGAACACCAACACCAGCATAATGGCTAGTGCAATGCCTCGTTGTGCAATAAACGGGCGTTTTTCCATGGTGTGATACGTGGCATTGAAGCTGTCTATAAGCGAACTGATGCCATTGGTGGAGAAATACAAAGCCGAAATAACGGTGAGCGACAGAAGTCCACCGCGCTGTTGGGTAATGACGTCTTCGAAGGTTTCGCGCACCACTTTGTAGGTATCAGAAGGCAAAAACTCCTGCATAAGATTGAGCAATTGCTCCTGAAAACCCGCATAAGGAATGTAGGCCAGCAGGGTAAACAAGAAAATGATTGCGGGAAAAATGGCCAGAATAAAATTGAACGCCACCGAAGATGCGCGGATATTGAGCGAGCCTTTTTGAATGCCGATAATGAAAAAGGTGAGCACATCATAAAGCGGAATGCCATCGAACCCAGGAAGGCGCACTTGCTTGCTAAAAGCAATTATGCCGCTAATAATGGGCAAATGCAAAAAACGTACAATCCACCTACGCACCATCTTAGAATGCTTTGAGGCTCAAATCGAGGCTCTTGATGTTGTGCGTTAGCGCCCCAACCGAAATATAGTCTACCCCAGAGCGGGCGTGGTCTGCAATGGTGGCTTCTGTAATTCCACCAGACGATTCCGTTTCATATGCTCCGTTGATGCGTTTTACAGCTAGGGCAAGCAATTCGGGAGAAAAATTATCGAGCATTATGCGATGAAATCCACCAAGACTTAACGCTTCTTCCAGTTCGTCCATAGACCTTACTTCCACCTCAATGCGCAAGTCTTTGTTTATGGCGAGCAGATGCGCTTTAACGCGGTGTAGCGCATTTTCCAATCCGCCCGCCATGTCGATATGGTTGTCTTTTATCATCACCATATCATACAAACCAAAGCGATGGTTGTGGCCACCACCCAATTTAACCGCCATTTTTTCCACTTCACGAAGTAAAGGCGTGGTTTTTCGGGTGTCTAAAAGCTTAGCGTTCGTGCCTTCTATAAGGCGACATAAGTGGCGCGTTCGGGTGGCAATGCCGCTCATACGCTGCATAAAGTTCAGCACCAAACGCTCGGCTTTCAATATGTAACGCGAGCTGCCTTCTACAGTTAGCACAATATCGCCCACATGAATATCGGAGCCATCAGCAATAAAGGTTGTAACCACAAGGTTGCTATCCACCCGATTGAAAATGCGCAGGGCAAGGTCAACCCCTGCGATTACGCCATCTTCTTTCACCAAAAGTTTAGCTTTTCCGAGCGCATTTTCAGGAATGCAGGCATCAGAGGTATGATCTCCATCGCCAATATCCTCGCGAAGCACCTCGTCAATAATCTGATCGAGGGTCATAGGTTATTCGCTTACTTCGAAACGCAGTTGTTGAATTTTGGCTTTATCGCCTTCGCCTTTGGTAAGCACATAGGTGCGATATGTACCCGTGGAGGTCACTAGACTACCAATAACGTATTGCGCACCATCGCGCGATTTGCCACGGTGAATGACCTGATAGCCCGACACTTTATTTTTCTCGAAGAAGTTTTTGATGATAACCTCGGCTTGCGACTTGCTGTAGCTGTTCTCTTTGCTGAGTACAGCCATGTCCACTTTCGCATCGAGGTAGCGCGATACATCTTTGAAACTACCAACGCGTATGGCGTTGGTAATGTTCTCGTCTGCCGATTGGGCAAATGATGCTGCGGTGATTAGAATGGAAAGAAAAAAAGTGGTGAGGATATGTTTCATGGTGTAAAGTTCAGCGCATTATTCAACAATCAAGCCACAAATAGCCTTTTAACGTTGGACAAAGTAAGGGCTAAAATAGATGCGGACGTGTTGCAATTGGGTAAATGTCCATTTTTGAAGCAACCGACATGCGCAATTTCCTAGCCAAAATCAATTTGAGTTGCCGAATTCTTGCGGAACATAAATATCCCCCGTAAGTTTGGACATTGACAATCGGACAACGCATGGAACCAAATAAGCTTCTGGAAATACGCAATCTTGTCACCGAATTTCGCACCGAAGGCAAGGTGCTAAAGGCCGTGAACGATATCAGTTTTACCCTAAACAGGGGCGAAACCATTGGCATAGTGGGAGAATCGGGTTCGGGCAAATCGGTAACTTCCCTTTCGGTAATGCGGTTAATTCCAAACCCACCAGGAAAAATTTCTGGAGGAGAATTGCTGTTTCATTCAGACACACGGGGCACTATCGACTTGTTGAAATTATCGGAAAGCGAGATGCGCGCCATTCGTGGCAACGACATCGCCATGATTTTTCAAGAGCCAATGACCTCCTTAAATCCAGTATTTACTTGTGGTGACCAGGTAATGGAAGCCATCTTGTTGCATCAAAAGGTTTCTAAAAAAGAGGCCAAGGAGAAAACCATAGCGCTGTTCAAAATTGTTCAACTACCTAGGCCTGAGGCGATATTCGATTCGTATCCACACCAAATTTCAGGTGGGCAGAAGCAGCGGGTGATGATTGCAATGGCCATGAGTTGCAATCCAAGTATTTTGATTGCTGACGAGCCAACTACCGCACTTGACGTGACGGTGCAGCAAACCATTTTGGACTTGATGCTGAAATTGCAGCAAGAAAACGATATGGGCATTCTCTTCATAACCCACGATTTGGGTGTAATTGCCGAATTGGCCGATAAAGTGGTGGTGATGTATAAGGGCAAAATTGTGGAGCAAGGCCCTGTGTTGGAGATATTTCAAAACCCAAAACATCCCTACACCAAAGGATTGTTGGCATGCAGACCACCACTAGAGGTGCGCCTAAAACGATTGCCCGTTGTATCCGATTTTATGGATTTGGATGCCGAGGGCAACATTCGCGAAATTGACCAAAGCATAGCAGATGTGCGAAATAATGCCATAGAAACAGATGCAGAGCGAAAGTTGGCCCACGAAAAGCTGTATGCCCAAGAACCCATTCTTCGCATCAAAAACCTGAAAACGTATTTTCCTATGAAGGCCAACTTCTTTGGAAAAACAACCAATTGGGTGAAGGCCGTGGATGATGTGACCTTTGATGTTTATCCGGGCGAAACACTGGGCTTGGTGGGCGAAAGCGGCTGCGGAAAAACAACATTGGGCCGCACTGTGCTTCGGTTGATTGAACCTACAGGAGGTGAGGTTATTTTTAACGGACATCCGTTGCATAGCATGACTCCCACGGAGCTGCGGGCCATTCGCAAGGACATCCAAATTATTTTTCAAGACCCCTATTCATCGCTCAACCCGCGCATTACTGTGGGCGATGCGATAATGGAACCTATGCAGGTGCACAAGCTTTATGCAGACGATGCCGAGCGTAAAGCCAAAGTGATTGAACTGCTGGAACGCGTAAATCTATTGCCCGAGCATTTCTATCGCTATCCGCATGAGTTTTCGGGCGGGCAGCGGCAGCGTATCTGCATAGCGCGGGCGTTGGCGCTTCGACCTAAGTTTATTATTTGCGATGAAAGCGTGTCGGCTCTGGACGTGAGTGTGCAGGCGCAAGTGCTCAACCTTTTAAACGAACTGAAGCGCGACTTCAATTTCACCTACATCTTCATTTCGCACGATTTGAGCGTGGTGAAATTTATGAGCGACCGCATGGTGGTGATGAACCAAGGGCGGATTGAAGAAATGGGCGATGCCGACCAAATCTATTCGCATCCAAAAACGGAATACACCAAAAAGCTCATTGCTGCTATCCCCAAAGGTCGATTGGAGGATATTATTGCCTCCATCAAACTGAAGCAGGACTACAAGAAGGAGTTGGCTTAGGCCAAATCTACTCTCCAGTTATTATCAGTTTGGTGGTTTGCACTTCGCTGGCTGTGGATACGCGTACAACGTAGTTTCCGTTGGCAATACCACCTACCAAAAGCATATTTGGAAGTGCTGGCATGTTGCGTTCCCAAACCACTTTGCCCAGCACATCTAGCACATCAATGCGGGCCGTTTGCCCTTTCAAATTTCCTAAAGCGATGGAAAACTGACTGTTGGTAGGGTTTGGATAGACCGATATGCTGCTCGCTTGTTCCGATTGTGAAACACCAACTGGAAATACGGTGCATCCTTCAATTTGCGTGGAGTCGATATTGAGGCAAAAATCAATGTGTTCGAATGTTAGATTTGGTCCAGCTACCGCAATTTGATAGTCGAAAACTCCCGGTACACCTGGAATATTGACGTAAAACTCATACACTTCGCCATCTAGTAAAATGGGCAATCCGATGAATTCATATTGACCAGCAAAGTCTGTGGTATCAGATGTCAGCGCATTTCCGGGTGGAACTTTTTCTACCACTACATCAACTCCTGGTATCGGGTCTGTTAATTGCATTTTTCCGGTTATATTGCCATATACACCGCCAGTTATTGTGCAGCTACCATTAAGTGCAATAGGTTCAATAATGTTAATGTCCTTATCCAATACTAACCCACAATCGGTGTTTATAGGGCTGTTTGCAGCATCAATCCATAGGTGAGAGAATACGCCTAGGTCAACAAAATAAGTGGGAATTGCTCCGGAAAAAAGGATTGGGTTTGGGCGAGCCATGAGGGCAAGCGCTGAAAATGCGGGGGAATCACCAAGGTTATAACCTCCACTACTGTTGGTAGTTTCGGTATCTTGAAGTGTCCACCAACCGGGCAGTGGGTCATAGACATACAAATCCACTTCGCAATCATCACAAGGTGCTGCGCCAACCATAACGGTGCCCGAAACATTGCTAGGTGTGGCCAATATATCAATCTCATCCGTTGTCTGGCACCCTTTGTTGTCCGTTACTGTTACAGTATAGGTTTGGTTTAAGTTTTCTAATGAAGGCGTGAAAAGTGGTGCGCCACTATTTGGATTGTCTAACCCCTCTTGTGGTTCCCAATTGATAACATAACCTGATACAGGCTCAACTCCACCCGTGATGCTTACCGATAATTGCACTTCGTTGCCCAACCCCGGACAGGTGTACACGGGAGTCATGTTGTCGATATCCGCTACCAATTGTTCGGGAGCTCCAATAAAAGCTACCTCTCCGGCATCTGCGGCTGCAGAACATCCGTAGTTGTCGGTAACTATGGCATTATATGTTCCATCACACAAACTGAATACATCCAAGCCTGCTTGCCCCAGTGGGTCGTCCCACGAGGCGGTGTAGAACGGGGCGCTACCTACAATATTGATGATGGAAGCAAGCCCATTGCAATCACCAAAGCAGAGGGGATTGGTAGTTGAATAGTCAAATGTGGGCGGGGAGATAATGTGCAGTGTAAATTCTACCGCACTTGGAAAACAGGCAAGATCATCGTCCACCGTAAGTTGAATGGTGATATCGGCATTATCATCCTCCACAGGAAATGTATATACAGGGTTTTGGACGTTGGATGAAGGGCCATTTTCAAATTGCCAATTCCAGAAAACCATGGGTCCATCAGGCGAAGTAGATTGATCTATGAATGTGACCTCGGTGCCAAGACACACCGTATCCAAATCGAAAAGTTCGAGCCCATCAAATCGGAACATTCGAAAACTGGCCTCGCAGGCAGGCATGGCGGTTTGTGCCTTTAGGGCACTGGTGCTTACAACACCACTAGCAAATGCCACAGAAATTGAGAGAAATCGAAGGATAGTAAAGAATTTCATTTGCATACTTTTAGACGGTTCTAAAGTATAACGTTTGGAACCAACATGGGCTGACTTTTTTACTTTATCGTGATTTTTCTGAACCGCTTGCTTTTACTTCGATTTTTTGCCGCTTTGTTGCTCTGTTTCAGCGGAATAGGAGCGATTGGGCAAACCTACGATTTCCAGAATTTCACTACCGAAAATGGCTTATCTAAGTCTCAAATACTTGCGCTTTTCCAAGGCGAGGAAGGCGAAATGTGGATGGGAACCAACGCGGGTGGAGTGAACCGCTACAACGGAACGGGCTTTAGCTATTTGAACAAAGAAAATGGCTTGACCGACAACACCGTTTTCGCATTTGCAAAAGACAACCTTGGGCGATTGCTTATAGGCACCAACAATGGCCTAACGGTGATGAATGGCATCCGCATCGACACCGTTACTATGGCGCAAGGGCTAACGCACGAAGCCATTCATAGCCTACACGTGGCCAAGAACGGAACCGTTTGGGTGGGCACACGCAAAGGAGTTTGCACCTTAAATGGACTAAAAATCACACCCTTTTTGGGCGATACCAATCTCCTTAACTCTACGGTGCTCAACATAAGAGAAGGTGCAGATGGCAGCATTTGGTTTTGTACCGTTCAGCATGGATTGTTCCGATTTCAGGGAGGGAAATTGAAGCAATTTAACGTTGAAAGTGGGCTGCTTCGCAATTACGTGTATGATGCAATGCCGCAGCAAGGGGGTAACGCTTGGATTTTTGGATACGATGGATTGTACCACACGGAAGGAGACACCGCCAAGCTACAAACCGTGGCCGAAGTGCCCATGGGCACTTCGTTCTATACCTATCAGCGCGATCGCTCGGGCAATATCTGGATAGGAACATCGCGCGGAGTATTGAAATACAAAGACAATAGCTACACCTTATTAAACGAGTCGAATGGGCTTGTGAACAACGATATATGGAAAATACTGCAAGACCGTGAAGGCAATTTGTGGTTTGGGTCGAAGGTGAATGGCGTTTCAAAATTGAATAGCGAAAGGTTTAAGCTTTTTGGCTTGGATTCGCTTACCAAACAAGATGTGAATGCAGTGCTTAAAGACAGCAAATCGAGGGTGTGGCTGGGTACTAAAAAAGGGCTTGTGCTTTGGGGCGACAATAAAGTGCAACGGGTGTTTAAGTATGAAGATGGGCTATCAACCGAAATTGTAAATGATTTGAAGGAGGATGTTGGCGGCAATATTTTCATTGCTACAAATTATGGCCTCACCATTTATGACGGTAAAAAACTTAAGGCTATTGAATCGCCTGATAAAATTCTGAACGAATGCTACACCATATTATTTGAAGAGTCGAATGTGTGGGTGGGCACCAAGGGAGGAGTTGCACGCTATGAAAACGGAAAGCTAGAAGCGGTAAAAGAAGCTGCCGCATTTAGGCGCGAGGTGTTTCATGCCTGCAAACGGGAGGATGGAATTTGGTTTGCCTACGAAGACGGTTTGCTGCATTATGATGGTAAGACATTTCGGCAGCTGAAGGCCAAAGATGGCTTCACCGATGGGCGAACCCGAAGTGTAATCAATGGGCCAGATGGCCATCTGTGGATTGGCAACACAGATGGAGTTTTTAAGTGGGACGGAAAAAAACTAACCCGATTTGACCAAAACAATGGCTTGATGGCCAATGGCGCCAATTCGTTGGTGTTTGACGCCAAAGGAAATTTGTGGATAGGCCAATCGAAGGGATTGTGCAAAATGACCTTTAGGGGCGATAGCCTGCAATCGGTGATACGCTACTCGCGCGAACAGGGATTTTTGGGGCTCGACTGCAGCACAAATTCGATAATGATTGATGAAAATGGTGTGCTTTGGGTGGGCACATCAAACGGGCTTATATCTTTCGACCCACGGTTGGACAAAGGCGAATATCACAAGCCGTTGACCCGCATCAACGAAGTGAAGCTGTATTCGCAATCGGTAAACTGGCAGCTGTTTACCGATTCGCTAACAGACACTGGTCTTCCAAAAAACTTGGAATTGGACTACGACAAGAATCACCTCACTTTTGTGTTTACGGGAGTTAGCCTTACCACACCTCAAAGCATCAACTATATCTATTTCTTAAAGGGATTTGATGATGAGTGGTCGCCTGTAAGCAACAACAACGAAGCTACCTACGCCAACCTGCCGCCCGGAAGCTACACCTTTATGGTGCGGTCGGGCTATGGCAACGAGATATGGCAAAACGAAGCCGTTGAATTCAGTTTTACCATTAAGCCTCCCTTTTATCGCACCACGTGGTTCTACATGCTAATTGGATTGGTGGCTTTGGGTATTTCCTATTCCTATTATGCCATTCGAAGGGCTAATGTGAAAATTACGGCTCAAAATGCATTTATCGAAGGGCAAAAGGACGAGATTGAAAAGAAGAAGGACGAGATTGAGAAGAAAAACCGCGAGATGACCGATAGCATCAACTATGCGAGCACTATCCAATCGGCCATATTGCCATCGGACGAACTTTGGTTTAAGCTATTGCCCGATTCGTTTGTGTTTTTTCAACCGAAAGACATCGTTAGTGGCGACTTCTATTGGTTGGAAAACCGCGATGCGGAAGTGTTTTTTAGCGCGGTAGACTGCACTGGGCATGGGGTGCCAGGGGCACTGATGAGTATTATTGGCAACAATGGATTGAACCAAGCCGTGAACGAACACAGGCTTATAAATCCTGCCGAAATTCTGAATTACCTCAGCGTGAGCGTCAACGAATCGTTGCGAAAATCGGAGCGTAGCAATTACGTGAAAGACGGGATGGACTTGGCGCTTTGTCGGCTCAATTTGCAGACCCGGGTGTTGCATTACGCTGGCGCCTACAATCCGTTGGTGGTCATCCGAAATGGAGAATTAATGGTAACCAAAGCCGACCGCTTGGCCATTGGCTCTATGGACAATGTGGAGCGAAGTTTTACCAACCACGAGGTGCAATTGCAACCAGGCGATTGCGTGTATGTGTATTCGGATGGCTATGCCGACCAGTTTGGCGGGCCACTGGGCAAGAAGCTGAAATCGGCTCCTATGCTTAATAAACTTATAGAAATAAGCAGCCTCCCCATGGCCAGGCAGGGCAAGGAACTGCGTAGGTTCTTTCTAGAATGGAAGGGCCAGCTAGAACAGGTGGATGATATCTGTATTATTGGGGTGCGGGTGTAGTTTTCCCCCTTAAAAACCTTTACGCATACCGTTCATCAATAGCAAACCTTTCGGGATGCTTGGGGGGAATGTATTTGTAAAACGCCACTATCTCGCGCATGTCTT
>Ga0247839_1007120_pt1 | contig 12462 bp, 12 predicted proteins | sample LaCruzMarch2015__6_FD_192405 | JGI IMG/M metagenome (GOLD analysis project Ga0247839, IMG submission 192405) | Freshwater microbial communities from meromictic Lake La Cruz, Castile-La Mancha, Spain - LaCruzMarch2015_16m | ecosystem: Environmental > Aquatic > Freshwater > Lake | place: Spain...
CCCGAAAGGATTCCCGGTTGTTCCAGTTTCTCTTCGATCCGACGGAGACTTTCGGTGATCGCCTCCAGACACTTCAGAATTTTTTGTTCAGTTTTCATGGTCGCTGATTTAATTTGATTCAAGTCAACAAAAATAAAGGGGCCACGCGGGCCCCCATATTCCAACATGTTCTAATAACTTGCTGTAATAACATTGATAATCAACCATTACCGTCGCTGGCGTTCGATGAGTTTTTCCAGATATTTCGAAGCAATTCTCATTTCTGCCAGTAGTTTTTCAATGATCTCGGGAGTGGGATTGTCAAAATATTTCCTGAAAGCGAGTGGGCTTAGTTGTAATTTCCGGCTGGTGTAACAGGTATCGGTCATCTGCCGGCACAATTCGGAGACAACTGGATTATCGAGGATGTTCCGGTCATACAGCAAACGAACCAGCATGGCCATGAACTCCTCGGTACAATTGATCCGGAACCTGTATGCATGGGTCTTTGGCCGTCCTTCGGCTGAAGCGGGCACATTCACCGATACCCCCGAATAGCGCTTTATGCGTGATTTCAACCGTTTCATCACCAGTAAAAAGATCAATGCATGCCGCTGCGACAGGGCTATTGACTCTTCAATGATCCGTTGCTGCCGGGTAATTTTACCTTTATGGCGGCAGGTAACATACCGCGGGTTCCAGTAAAACCGGTCTGGCGGCGATTCTTTTAATTTGGTCCAATCCTGAACATTTACGCAATGAACCATGATCCGGATCCGCCGCAGAACCATGTCGATGAACGACTCCGTGTATTCGGGGGCCACTTCACACATGGATTCCTTAAGCTTCTCCATGACCTTTTCCCGCTGGGTTCTCATGAAGTTCAGGTAGTTATAGGCTGTTTTAAATCCATTGACGGTGGTGATCTTAAGCCGGTTTTCGTTTTGGCCGGTCTCCTCCGGATCGGCCGTGGCGCTGTCAATTTCGACGTGTGAAACCTCTTCGAGTTCGCCGAAGATGTTGTCGATCATATAGGCAAATGAGTCTGGTGTTTTCATGATGTAAAGTTTTAGTATTGTTTCTGCTTAATCAGGAAAACAGCCAAAAGGTGAATCACTTTTTCCACTTTTTTTTACATTTTTCTCATATATTCTCATATGAATATATGCATCAAATTGATTTTATGTATGTTGCAATCATTGAATATTTTCCCGGGCGCTTTTCTATACCTTTTCTCCATCTTTTCTATATCTTTTTACGCGCTTTCCTATATCTTTTCTCCATCTTCGCTATACCTTTTCTCCATCTTTCCTATATCTTTTCATGCGCTTTCCTCCCATTAAGCAGGCATTAAGGAAGCAGATAGCCATACCTTTTCTGGCTCTTTTCTATATCTTTTGTCCATCTTTTCAAGGGAGTGTGAAAAAATTCAGTGTACCAGTCAGTTTTAGTTGGAATATGCCGGTTACTGCCGAGTTAGTGGTATATGGGTTTTCATGACTCGTCATTCAAAAGCAACCATTTCCATAATGGGACGAATTCAATTTCACCTGCGTGTCCAAACCAGGTGTGCTTTTCGGTAGCCTCAAAATCATTGGTAACTATAATCAATGTATTGCATTCCAGTTCTGCGCTTGCTTTTAGTAACGCTCTGATCTCCCGTTCTTTCACCTTCGGTTCTGAAAGTGAATAGCAAACCTGGACCAGTTGTGTTATTTTCAATTCCTGTTGGATGACAAAATCGACCTCTTCCTGCTTTTGATTTTTATAATAAAATAACCTGCATTTTCCTTCCATCTCTCTTCGCCGTAAAGCAACGGCAACGGCGTTTTCGAATAGTTTCCCGGTATTCTGACTGAACCGGAATGCTTTAGCCTGAAAATACCCGTTGTCGTAACAATATACTTTTTTACCGGATTTTTGCTGCTCTCTCACTTTAAATGAAAACCTCGGAACAGTGAAAAGTAAAAACGCCTCCTCAAGGTACCCCATATATTTTTCGGCGGTGTGCAGACTATTGAATTTGGCCAACTTTTGAATGGAGGTAGAAGTGAACTCCCCTGTCATATGCGTGATCAGGGTTTGAGCAAGATCAATCAACGCGTTGGGGAATCGTACCCGGTAACGCTTTACGATATCTTTCAGGATGATCGAATCGAACAAGGTAGAAAGGTACTCAACCGGATCGTAATTCTTTACCCAAACCTCCGGAAAACCTCCTCTGGTGATATATTCAAAACACCGCTGCTGTTTATCGGAAACAGTATCATTATTTTCAGTCAGGCGTATGACTTCCCGGAATGAAAACGGGAATAGACAGGTAGAAAAATGTCGCCCGGTTAGATGCGTTGCCAGATCACTGCCAAGCAGGCGAGAGTTACTCCCGGTGAGAATCAGCTTAAATCCATCCCTGTGAAGACGGCATATCCAATTCCAGAAAGGGTTTCGGAAGAATGAATGGAGAAAAGGATTTGCCGGCCCTTCTTGGTCCGATCACTTTGTCCGGTTAAAATATTTTGTATCATTTTACGCACTTATTAACTCATACTGCACAAAAACATTCAAAAATAATCAAACACGTGTTATTCAAATCAAGGATTTTGTTTTCTATGAACAATTGTCTGATTTCAACTTGCATTTTTGTACTTTTGTAATAGAGTTAATCCTTGTTTTCCTTCGATTAAGTGAACGATTAATAAGAATAATATATGTCACAAATAACGCGAATCGGTGTATTGACCTCCGGGGGCGATTCTCCCGGAATGAATGCGGCCATCAGGGCGGTAGTGCGTACCTCCATTTTCTGCGGCCTCGATGTTTTCGGTATCTACCGGGGCTATGAAGGCCTGATTGACAACCAGATTGAACAGATGTACAGCAATTCTGTTTCCAACATCATCCAGCGGGGCGGTACCATTCTGAAAACCGCACGAAGCAAGCGCTTCATGGAATACAACGGGCGGTTACAGGCATACAACAACCTAAAGGAACACCGCATCGACGCCCTTGTGGCCATTGGCGGGAATGGTACGTTTACCGGGGCATCCATTTTTGACAAAGAGTTTAATTTTCCCATCATTGGTTTGCCCGGAACGATCGACAATGACCTGTATGGCACCGATGCCACCATTGGATATGATACGGCCGTCAATACGGTTGTTGAAGCCGCAGACAAGATCCGCGATACCGCCAATTCGCATGAACGCCTGTTTTTTATCGAGGTGATGGGGCGTGATGCCGGATTTATTGCCCTTCGCAGCGGAGTGGCCTGCGGCGCCGAGTTCATCCTGGTACCTGAAACCACCACGTACATCGACAACTTCGCACGCCTCCTGAAACACGACTGGCGCCGAAGCAAGACCTCCGGAATTGTAATTGTTGCCGAGGGTGACGATTCGGGCGGAGCCTATGAAGTTGCCAGAAAGGTAAAGGAAAAACTTCCCGAGATGGATGCCCGTGTAACCATCCTTGGCCATATTCAGCGCGGCGGATCGCCAAGTCAGTTTGACCGCGTTCTGGCAAGTTCCCTGGGATTCCTTGCAGTGAAAGGCTTGCTGGAAGGTCATCGCGGCGAGATGGCCGGCATTGTGAACAAAGAGGTTGTTTATACTCCTTTCGACAAAGCCATCAAACATCACAAGGATATTAACAAGGATATGCTGGAAATGTCGCGCATCCTCGCACTTTAAAGCCTTTAACGCCTTCTTTATTTGGAACGGATCACCCTGTTTGCTGATGTTTTATTGCCGCTTCCGGTAGGCGCCACATTTACCTACCGCATTCCCTTTGACCTGAACTCACAGGTGAAGGAGGGAATCCGCGTGGTGGTTCAGTTTGGCGCAAGGAAAATATACACGGCGTTGATCCTTCGGATCCATCAGGAGGTTCCAAAAGAACATATTCCCAAATACATCCTCTCGGTATTGGATGAAGAGCCGATTGTATCTCCGGTGCAATTCAAATTCTGGCAGTGGCTGGCCGATTATTACCTCTGCTTTAAAGGGGAGGTGATGAATGCGGCATTGCCATCGGCCCTTAAATTGGCCAGTGAATCTAAAATTGCGTTGAACCCGGTGCTTCCCGATGATCTTTCGACATTAAATGAAAAGGAGCTGCTCTTGGTTGAGGCCCTGCACAATCGCAAAACGATTGCCATTTCAGAGGTCGCGAAAATCCTGGACCAGCAGAAGACCATTCCTGTGATTAAAACCCTGATCGAGAAGGGATTTATCCTGCCCGAAGAGGAGTTAAATGACCCCTATAAACCAAAACGTGAAGGTTTTGTGAGGCTGATGGCCCCCTATGCCAATGACGAAGATCGTTTGAAGATGTTGTTTGACCAGCTTGAAAAGCGCGCAACAAAGCAACTCGAAATTGTCATGACCTTCCTCCGGATTTCGCAGTATGGATTTGGGACACTGAAAGAGGTAAAACGGCTTGATCTGCTCAGGCAGTCGAAGGGTAGTTCAGCCCAGCTCGAACTCCTCATCAACAAGGGAGTTTTTGAAACCTACGAAAAACTTGTCAGCAGATTTAATGCATCCTGGGAGGAGTCCGCCACGGAGCTGATCGAACTCACGGATAGCCAGCAAGAGGCGCTTGACAAGATCAGAACGGCCTTTGAAACCAGGGAGGTTGTCCTGTTGCACGGCGTGACTTCAAGCGGCAAGACCGAACTCTATATTAAATTGATCCGTGAAACCATTGACCAGGGAAAGCAGGTGTTGTTCATGCTGCCCGAAATCGCACTTACAACACAAATAGTCAGCAGGTTGCGAAAGTATTTTGGAAACAGGGTCGGGGTATATCATTCACGTTTCAATGTGCATGAACGGGTCGAAATCTGGAATGCCGTTCTCGAAAAGGAGCTTCCGCGATCCGATAACCGGCAATTTAGTATCATTCTTGGGGCCCGCTCCTCCCTGTTTCTTCCCTTTTCGAACCTTGGCCTTGTTGTGGTCGATGAGGAGCACGACGCCTCCTTTAAACAGATGGATCCTGCCCCGCGTTACAACGGACGCGATGCAGCCATATTCCTGGCCCAACTCCATGGCGCCAAAACCCTGTTGGGGTCAGCCACACCATCGGTCGAAACCTATTCCAATGCCGTGCAGGGGAAATATGGCCTCGTGGAATTATCAGAACGATATGCCAACATGGAGATGCCAATGATCCAGGTGGTCAATGTGAAGGAGTCGATGCGTCAGGGATTGATGAAAAGCCATTTTTCCCAGGAATTACTAAGCCAAATGGAGACAGCTTTGTCAAATGGGGAGCAGGCCATTCTTTTTCAGAACCGGCGGGGCTTTTCTCTGCGGCTTGAGTGCGATGTATGTCATTGGATGCCCGCTTGCAAAAACTGTGATGTCTCCCTGGTCTATCATAAAAAAATCAACCAGCTGCGTTGCCACTATTGTGGTTACGTGGCGCAGATTCCTGATCGATGCCCAGAGTGCCAGAGCGTTCATATTAAAATGCGGGGTTTTGGTACCGAAAAGGTGGAGGAGGAGCTGGGCGCAATCTTTCCGAAGGCCAGGATTGTGCGCATGGATCTGGATACAACACGAAGCAGACATTCGCTTCAGCAGATCATCGGTGATTTTGAGGCAAAGAAAATCGATGTCCTGGTTGGAACCCAGATGGTAACCAAAGGGCTCGATTTCGACAATGTGAGCCTGGTTTGCGTGCTGAATGCCGATAACATGCTGAGTTATCCCGATTTCAGGGCTGTTGAACGCAGTTTTCAACTCATGGCCCAGGTCAGTGGTCGCTCAGGCAGAAAGTATAAACAAGGGAAGGTAATCATCCAGACCAATAACCCTGACCAGATGGTGATCAGGTTTGTTGTGAAAAATGACTATCAGGCCATGTTCAGGCAACAGCTGGTTGAAAGGCAGAAATTCAAATACCCGCCATTCACGCGCCTCGTGTTGTTGCGGCTGAAACACAAGGATCCTGATTTATTGAACAGGGCTGCAGATGAACTTGCATCCTCGCTGCGAAAAATATTCGGGAAACGAATTCTTGGTCCTGAATTTCCGGTCGTATCAAGAATCATGAACTATTATATAAAACACATCCTTTTCAAGATCGAACGCAGCGTCTCTTCAGGATCAATGAAGCGCAGAATGGTGGAGGAGATCGGAAAATTTCAGCAAAATCCGGAGTACCGACCGGTGAAGATCATCATGGATGTTGATCCGCAGTAGTGTCAATAACAAGAAAAACGTCCTCTTTTGCCTTTTTCATGAGGTAACGCTCCCGGGCAAATTTTTCAAGCTGGATGCTGTCACTTAATAACTGATGCGTTAACGTTGAATCTTTTTTTATCTCTTTCAGATAAAATTGTTTCTCGACATTTAATCCGTCTAATTTTTCCTGCAAAACATTCCTCGTCAATAAATTGTTACTGTCGAAAAAGACCATCCATACCACAAACGCTACCGTGGTCAGGAAGTATTTGTTGATCAGGATTCGAAAGATGGCCTTGAGGATAGACAATGGAATTTAAGATTTACGATGTATGATTTATGATTTCCAAATTTGATTCAATTTACCACTGCTCCATTTCGCTACTTCGCTACCTCACTATTTCGATACCTCGTTAAACTTGTGCCTTCAGATAGTTATAGATCTCAACCTGTGAACGAATGGCAGGCCCTGCGATTTTTTTATACTGGTTTTGTTTATTTGGCCCGATGATTCTTGCCTTGACATTGTCCGACATCTGGATGTCGAGGATTCGTTTAAGCTGCTCCTGTATCCCTGGATCGTTAACGGGGGTTGCCACCTCGATGCGGTTGTCGAAATTACGGACCATCCAATCAGCAGAGGTAAGGTAGTACTTGTTATTTCCGCCATTACAAAAAACCAGAATACGGGCATGTTCCAGGAATCGGTCAACAATGCTGATCGCCTCAATGTTTTCGCTCAGGCCGGGAATCCCTGGAACAAGCGTGCAGATTCCCCGGATGATGAGCTTGATCTTAACACCCGCCTGGCTTGCCTTGTAAAGTTTTTTCACCATGACCTCATCGACGAGGCTGTTAAGTTTGATAATAACCCAGGCCTCTTTGCCTGCAGTGGCATGGGTCATCTCATTCTGCAACATCTTAATATAAAAGTTACGCATATTGACGGGAGCTACAACCAGCGATTTGAACTTAAAAGGGCGGTAACTCTCTTCGATCAGGTGAAAGGCGTTCACCACATCATTGCAAATCGTCTGATCTGCCGTAAGCAAACTTACATCTGAATAAACCTTTGCCGTGTCCTCATTGAAATTTCCTGTTCCGATAAAGGAGAAGAAAAAGTTGCTGTTGTTCTCCTTTCGCCGGATCAGGATCAGCTTGCTGTGTACCTTAAACCCGGGGATGCTGTGGATTACCTTCACCCCCTCCTCACGCAGTCTTTCAGTCCAGAAAATGTTCGCCTCTTCATCAAAGCGAGCCTGGAGTTCCATGAATACGGTCACATACTTCCCATTCCTGGCTGCGTTGATCAGGGCATTGATGACACTCGAATTTTTTGCTGCCCGGTAAATCGTCATTTTGATCGATCGAACCTTTGGATCAATGGAGGCTTCGCGCAGCAGGTCAATGATGTATTGAAACGATTGAAATGGATAGTGCAGCATGATGTCCTTCTGCCTGATGGAGGAAAGTATGCTCCGGTTTAGCGGCAGATCTTTGTGCATCAGCGGCACCAGTGGCTCATATTCAAGTTCACGGTGTCCAAGGTTTGGAAATCCCATAAAGTCCTTGAAGTTGTGGTATCGGCCGCCGCCCCGCATGGGGTCATCCTTGGTAATTTCAAGTCGTTTGGTTATGATCTTCAGCAGATCCTGGGGAATTGATTTATCATAAACAAACCGCACCGGGATCCCGCGCTTCCGCTGTTTCAGACTTTCGGTCATCACTTCGAGAAAACTCTTGGAAACATCCGTATCAATGTCAATTTCGGCATCACGGGTAATCTTTACCGTATAAGCTGAAAATGTATCATAACCGAAGATGGAGAATATTTCGGAAAGACAGTACCTGATGATGTCATCGAGCAGGATAATGAATCGCTTTTCCCCTTCGGTGGGCAGGATCAGGAACCTTGAGATGGTCTTTGTCGGCAATTCAATCAGCGCATAATCATCCTTGAGGGCTTTATCCTTTCGTCCGATGGTAACGGCCAGGTAAATGGACTTGTCGCGAAGGGAGGAGATGTCGCGTAAACTGCTGATCATAATGGGAAACAGTCCGACGCGTACCTGTTCCCTGAAATATTTACGCACGAATTTACCCTGGGATTCTGAAAGTTGCGTTTCGTTGACAATGAAAATATCATGAAGTGCAAGATCCCCAAGGATTTTCTCATAAGCCTCCATAAATTCCCGTTCCTGGGTCTGAACCAGGGCACTGATCTCCTTCAGGGCTTTCTTTGGATTAACGGGCGTATCATATTGAAACCGTTCCACATTGAGCATGCGGTTCAGGGTGGCCACGCGAACACGGAAAAATTCATCCCGGTTGTTCGAGAAAATTCCCAGAAACTTCAAGCGTTCCAGCAAAGGATTGCGCGAATCTGCCGCCTCCTGCAACACACGGCCATTGAAATAGAGCCAGTTCAGGTCGCGGTTCAGGATGGGGACTTTCTGTTTTACAGCCATGTTATTTCAACATCTTTGGAAATACAATAAACTCGCGGACGGCTTCGTTCGATGGAATTTCTTCCCACTTGTCCACAAGGAATGAAAGGCAAACGATACAGGATGTAGGCATAGCTTCTATCCCGGGATGTAAAAAAAGGTTCGCCAGATTGGTTATGGTCGGATTGTGCCCGAAAATCATCAACGAGTTGAGGTCGTTGGATGTACCGTATATGATATCAAGTATCCGGTCATAATAACCATCGTAAATTTTCCGGTCGATCTTGATCTTATTAACCGGATAGTTCAATCCTTCAGCCACGATTTTTGCTGTTTCGAAGGCACGAACAGCCGGGCTCGAAATAATCAGATCGATGGAACTCTCCCGTTTCAGAAGAAAATCCACGATCAACTTTGTATTTTTGACACCCTTGGGGATCAGCGGTCGGTCGGCATCCGAAACCCCCGGTTCATCCCAGGAAGCCTTGGCGTGGCGAACTAAATATATAGTTTTCATCAATAGGCAAATAACGGGAATTCAGCCATCATCTCATTGACCTTTTTGCCCACCTTGATGATTTTGGCTTCATTTTCAATATCACCGATAACTTCATCAATCAAAGTGACAATTTTGCTCATATGTTTTTCCTTCAATCCACGGGTGGTGATGGCGGGTGTGCCGACACGCAACCCTGAGGTCTGGAAAGGCGAGCGGCTATCGAAGGGAACCATGTTCTTATTGACCGTAATATCAGCTTTCACCAAAATGTTTTCAACCTGTTTTCCTGTGATGTTCGGAAATTTCGTCCTCAGGTCGATCAGCATCAGGTGGTTATCTGTTCCGCCTGAAATGACATGATAGCCTTTGTCGATAAATGCTTTGGCCATGGCTGCAGCATTTTTCTTCACCTGGATGATATAGTCCATGTATTCATCCGACAAGGCCTCGTAAAATGATACAGCCTTGGCAGCGATCACATGTTCCAACGGCCCGCCCTGAATGCCAGGGAACACGGCTGAATCAAGCATCTGCGACATCATTTTGATCTCGCCCTTCGGGGTGGTCACCTTCCATGGATTTTCAAAATCCTTGCCCATCAGGATCATGCCGCCCCTGGGGCCGCGCAAGGTCTTGTGGGTTGTCGTGGTCACAATATGGCAATAGGGTAACGGATCGTTTAAAAGTCCCCGGGCGATCAGTCCGGCCGGGTGTGCAATGTCGGCCAGAAGCAACGCCCCGATGCTGTCAGCTATGCTGCGCATCCTGCGGTAATCCCAGTCACGCGAATAGGCAGAAGCGCCGGCAATGATCAGTTTGGGCCTGATAGACAATGCCTTCTCCTCCATTTTATCATAATCGATCACCCCCGAATCCTGCTCCACCTGGTAAGCTACGGCTTTGTAAAGGATTCCCGATGAATTCACCGGGGAACCGTGCGAGAGATGGCCGCCATGTGAAAGATCCAGCCCCATAAAGGTATCGCCTGGTTTGAGGCAGGTCATCAAAACCGCCATATTGGCCTGGGCGCCGGAATGAGGTTGTACATTGACCCACTCGGCATTAAACAGGGCCTTGGCCCGATCGATGGCGAGTTGCTCTGATTCATCCACGTTCTGACAACCTCCGTAATATCGTTTGCCTGGATAGCCCTCTGCATACTTGTTGGTCAGGCATGAGCCCATGGCCTTCAGCACCTGGTCGCTGACAAAATTTTCCGATGCAATCAACTCCAGTCCGCTGGTTTGTCGATGCAATTCATGCTTGATGACCCTGAAAATCGCACTGTCTTTTTTCATAAAGGGTAAAATTTGGAAGATAAAATATCGTTGAATCTATTAAAGCTCTTTCGGAGGAACAAAAGTAGAATTATTTCAGATAAAATTGGGATATTTGCCGTGAAAAGTCAAATCTAAATGCTAAACTTCCATTCCCGACGGTTTCACTCCTCATTTGTCACGCGTCACGCATTATTTGTCATTTGTCATTCGTCATTTGTCATTCGTTATGCGTCATTGCTTTTCCTCTTCCTTTCCTCATCCCTCTTCGCTCAGCCCGATGCAAGCCGGAATATTCGGATCAAACTCGGATCAGATCCATCAAAAGCAAGTTCAGCCCTGAGCGGCCTTAATCCCTTCGTGCCAGTTACCATTAATCCCGGAGTACCAGTAACGCTGACAGCTGAATATGGATTGGTCGCAAATGAAATACCTTTGAATGACAATGGTGTTTCACCTCTTTTCGAAATCGAGTTCCCATTTATTTTTTTTGGAGATACCTATTCTCGGTTTTTTGTCGGGGCCAACGGATGGATAAGTTTTGATGACCCTCCAAATTCTTATTGGGGAGCAAGAAGAACCATTCTTATTCCAACTACACCTATACAAGACCCAGGAAGTCCTCAAAACTGCATTTTGGGAGCAATGGAAGATTATGATCCTGGAATGAATGGTGGGCCATATATTTTTTACAGAACGATTGGGGACGCCCCAAACCGCAAGCTGGTGGTAATGTGGTGTCAATGTCCGATGGTCGGTTGTACAGATTCAGTTGTCACCTTTCAAATTGTTCTCCTAGAAAATGGAGGTGCAATAGAAAATCACATTTTAAAGAAGCCAAAATGCGATAATTGGGATAATAAAGCAACCCTGGGTATTCAAAAGTATGATAATGCGAATGAATTATTTAAATTTGTTATAAACCGAAATGCACAAACATGGAGTGTTTTTCCATCCGCTCCTGAGGCGTGGCAATATTCCCCAACTACAGCCACGACCTATGATGTAAGCTCTATTCCTTTTGTCCTCGAGCCCATTACCCCCGGTGATAAGATCGAATACCGCTGGTATGAAGGATCCAATACGGAACCTTTTTCCTTTGATCAAACGGTGGTGGTGGTGCCCAATGAGACTACAACGTATCTTGTCTCCGCGACCATTTGTAATGGAGAAACCTTCACCGAAACGGTTACAGTGACCGTTGAACCCGATATTCCCAATGCCTTTGCTCCCAACAGCATTGCGGGTAATGATAAATTTGATATCAAGGGTATTCCTCATGAAAGCATTACCAAGTATAATATAAAGATATATAACCGCTGGGGTCAGATGGTTTTCATCTCTAACGACATTGAGCAGCCCTGGGATGGATCGATCAACAACAATGAGATTGATAAATGCCCTGAAGGCGTTTATGTTTGGGTGATCTATTACGAGAATGTAAATAAAACAAAGGTTACCAATAAAGGAACCGTAACACTTTTTCGATAAGCCGAATCCGGCACATTCACCGTTTCTGTGAAACAGCCACCCTGAGTGCCCGGTGTTTTCAAATTGTTAATAAAAACCCCCAGGATTTAGTATTACCTTTTGCTGTTTTTCCAATTAAGCATAAAACAGCAATATGGAAACACCAGTCGGCATTCAGGAAGAAAACCTGGCACAGCGAATATATCTTTTACGGGGAAAAAAGGTCATGTTTGATTTTGATCTGGCGAAACTTTATGACCTCGAAACACGGGTGTTAAAGCAACAGGTAAGGAGAAACATGGAACGATTTCCGGAAGATTTTATGTTCGAACTGTCCAGGGAAGAATGGGAACAGGTTATCACAAATTGTGACAACCTCAGTGTTTACAGTCGATTTAAACCATTTCCACCATTTGCTTTCACTGAACTGGGGGTGGCGATGCTTTCAAGTGTGCACAACTCAAAAAAAGCAATCATGGTGAATATCGCCATCATGCGGGCCTTTGTGAACCTCCGCCAGTTGATTGACACCAACAAAGATTTGATCCGGCGCATTCTGAGGATTGATTTCGTAATAGTTTGTAACTATTAGCATTTTT
>Ga0247839_1007123_pt1 | contig 12460 bp, 16 predicted proteins | sample LaCruzMarch2015__6_FD_192405 | JGI IMG/M metagenome (GOLD analysis project Ga0247839, IMG submission 192405) | Freshwater microbial communities from meromictic Lake La Cruz, Castile-La Mancha, Spain - LaCruzMarch2015_16m | ecosystem: Environmental > Aquatic > Freshwater > Lake | place: Spain...
AGACGGCTTCCCCGCAGTTTCATTTATAATTCCATCTCTTGGCCTGGTAGCTCAGTCGGTAGAGCAGAGGATTGAAAATCCTTGTGTCGGTGGTTCGATTCCGCCCCGGGCCACCATTCATAAACCTAGAGTCACTGTTTCTCGACGCTAGGTACGCTGTAAACACTCCTTACTCTGTGTACGACTGTGCATAAAGTAAGGAGTCTCCCCCAAACCAACCCCACCCTCGTACTCTCAAACAAAGCCTCACTGGCTAGCCTCAGTTATGCGCCGCCTTCAAGCGTCCATTTAAGGGACGGTGAGTGTGTTGTTTATAGAAGGCACAACAGCCCCGTTTGGTATTGCCGCTACAAACTCCAAAATGGAAGCTGGTATAGGACTAGCACTCGCAAGGCTTCTCTTGAATACGCAATACAAGTAGCCTGTGAGTTGTATGACTTATCCAGATTTCGCCAACGGCTAGGCTTAGCACACAACGCCCCCGACTTCGCAGAAATTGCACACGCAACACTTCAAGAGTTACGAAAAGACTTGGACGGCGGCATTGGCAAAAGCGTCTACTACACGTACATAACGTGCATTGAGAAATATTTCTTGCCGTACTTTGAAGGCAAGCGCATTGAGGAGTTAACGTATACAGACATGAAAGAATTTGAGTTATGGCGTAACAGGCAAATGGGCAAAGCGCCTAAAGCCTCAACGCTTAACAATTTTTCAAGTACATGGAGTAAGTTACAGCAGGTAGCTGTAAACAAGGGCTGGTTAAGTGACAAGGTAGCTATTCCCAAGTTGACTAGCAGGGGGCAAAAAAGTACAGCACGCCCAGCATTTAGTCGTGAAGAAATGGACAAGCTAGTCACGTTTATGAAAACATGGGCGCTTGAGGGAAGGCTGGCAGTTGAAAGAGAAATGCGCCCTTTATTGCGCGATTACGTTGAAATGCTTTTGTTGACTGGCATGCGACATGGCACAGAAGCGCTGGGAATTAAATGGCAACACATAGAATGGCATACAGACAAAGGCATTCGTTACTTGCGTATTTGGGTAAGCGGAAAAACAGGCGGACGCTGGCTTATAGCAAAACACTCTGCAGTTGAGGCATTAAGACGTTTGCATGCAAGGCAACAGGACATTAAAGACATTGCATTTGAAGCCCTGTTTCAACAGCGCATACCTCTGGAAATATTTCGCTTTAGTACAGGCTATCAACCCCCAAGTTTGAATGGAACTTTTAGGAGACTTATGCGTGACAGCGGACTGGTAAAAGACAGCAACGGGCAAACCCGCACTCTTTATTCTGTTAGGCACACATACGCAACACTAGAATTGTTGGAAAAGGGTACAGACATTCATACACTTTCCAAGCAAATGGGTAACTCTGTGGCAATGATAGAAAAGCATTACAGCAAGCTAACAGCAACAATGGCGGCGGATAAGCTAGCTTGAATGTTGTGAAGCGTCTATTTAAATGACGCTTGATTTGTGACTGGTTTAAGTAGGCTTAGGCAGTTTTGGATATAAAAGCTAAAATAATAGAAATAAAAAAATGAAATATAAAGGCAATCATGGCTGAAAGAATGAATAACTTGACTGGAAAAGAGTGGCTACAAAACTCTTTCAGTATTTGGCGTGAAATTTCAAAGACAACCGAGGAAAGGGCTACTAAACACCCCGCCCTTTTCCCTCAAATTCTTGCAGAGAAATTAATTCAGATTTATACAAAAAATAATGGTGAAGTCATACTTGACCCTTTTTTGGGTATAGGTTCAACTCTTAAAGCGGCTTATAGTTTAGGCAAGCAAGGTGTTGGAATGGATTTGAATAAAGAGTTTGTTTCTATTGCTAAGAAAAGAATAAAAGAATTGAAGCAAGGCGACTTGCTTACTGAAGATATTCAAAGGCACGAACCCAAAATATATTGCGGCGACTCGCGGAATTTATTAAAACATGTTAAACCCGAGTCTGTTGATTTAGTTGTTACTTCGCCCCCATACTGGGACATACTTAATCAAAAACGCACAGTAGACAACAAAGAGATAAGGAATTACTCAGAGTCTGAAAACGACTTAGGCAATATACATAGTTATGAAGAATTTTTGCAAAACTTAAAAGAAGTTTTTCAAGAGGTTTATGTCGCGCTTAAAAAAAATAAGCGTTGTTGTAGCGTAGTTATGGACATAAGGAAAAAAGATAAATTCTATCCTTTGCATGAGGACCAAACTCGGATAATGCGTGAGATTGGTTTTGAATTAGAGGAGTATGTAATTTGGGATAGACAAAAAGAGTACAACAATATGAAAACACTAGGTTATCCATGGGTGTTTAGATTTAATAAAGTACATGAATATATTTGCATTTATTGGAAACGTTAAAACATTTCTGCTTGTAGCTTCTTTTTGCTTTGCGGCTTGACTTCTTCTTTTTGAGGTTTTGCTTTACTTGGTTTTTTAACTCCAACCTGAAGCATTCCATACTCATTACCCCAGCCGTCAAAGCCTTCTCTTACTTGCCTTGCAAAAACGTCGAGTTTCTTGCCTTCAAAGTGCTTTGAAATCTGCTGGTAGAAGGAGTCTGGCTTAACGCTATGTGCTGTGGCTGACTCGCTGAAGCAGGTTTTCATTTTGCCAAGAGACGCCTTGTTGAAAACAGCTTTACCTTTATAGCCAAACAAAATATGTTCCGTTGTAATTTGATAAGGGCCAAATGGGCATGGGCCAGTTTTTTTATCCCAAGTAACCATTGTGTAAAAAGTGAATCCCCAAGTTTCCATTAACTCAAATGCCATTCTTAAAATTGGTTCGCCTGTCTTTTTGTTTTTACTATTCGTAGCCCATAAAAAAAGAAAAGATTGTTCCTCTGCCCATTCTTCAACAGGCAATGCGACTAATTCTTCTTTAGTCATTGTTGGGTAATCTAATTTAGTACCTTGATTAGGGCGTACGTCGCGCTTGCCAGTTTTACTTTGAGGCCAAGGGGGGTCAATTACAAGTACTTTGTATTTTTTTGTGGGATACAAATTTTTCTTACTTACTTTGGTTGTCACTTAAAACCTTACTAAAATAGATTACGCATTTCAATTGGAAGCACAGAGTTTTTGTCTGCGGACTTGGTATCTTCATTCCAAGTAAAAATTGTTATTGTTTTGTCCTCAGCAAAATTAAGCAGTCTGTCTTTAATCGGCTTATCAACTAGGAGAATGTTAACCTCGTTGGAAACGCCCGAAGTTGAAACCAAAAATGCAAAATTAGCTTTTGCAAGTTTTGCATAGCAATGCAACTCACCAATTTCTTTAAGACTCAATCCTGAAACAGCGCGATTAATTAACACTAACGCTATTGTACTGTCACTTTTTTTTCTTAACACGCCTAGTATGTCAGGACTAAATTCCCAAGAAGAATAATTTGGCAATAACTTAATGTAATGACTATTCAGCTTAGAAAGCATTGTTGGCGACTCATGAATTTCAAGGACTTCATATTCAGCGACGTAATGCTTTTGAATAAACTTAGGCAACCAAGTTACAAGTTCTTTAGATAGTTGATTTTTATCCATATCAAATTTCTGTAAAAACAACATTGTTGTTTGACTTCAAAGTGGCAATTTGAATTAATTTCCCAGTTTCGTATTCAAGCAATTGCTTATTTGCTTTGAGAATTTTTACAAATGTAGGAGTAGGTTCTTTTGTAGAGATAAGTATTGCCTCTATAGGTTTTGCTACTAAACAATATCCAACCAATTGCCCCAATGCCTTTAAATCTAAGGAAGTGACTTTTGACTCTATGAATACAAGCCTTTTCTCTTTGCTGAGAAAACTAACAACGTCGGGCCTTATTCTAAATCTTTCACAATTCTCAAATGTGTCTAATAAGTCTGTCGCCTTATTTTTAAGAAATGCATTTAAATTGCCTGCAGAAGTGTCAAATGTTTCAACACTTTGCGAATATTTCTTTGTTAAATGATTCCCAAAAAATTCAACAAGCGGCGGATAGGTTTCTGCTTCAGGCGTAGTGCGTTTTTTACGTGCTACTGTCGTTGAAGATTTTTTATCTTTCTTTTGCTTATACGATTCAAAAATATCGTCGTGGAGTTTTTGACTTTGCTGTTGATAAAATAAATTTGTTGTTGAGAAAGCATTGATATCTTCACCATTCAACTCATACATTTCGGGGTATTTACATTTACTTCTTATGGCGTTAAGAAACTTACAACCCATAAAAAGATTCAATTGCCAAAATGCATTGACATGACGCCTTGCTGGTAAAGGTATTCTGGCGTCTTCTTCGCCTGGGTGAAATGCCTTAACTTGTTTAATTCCAAATTTAGAAGGCGGGAACCAGTCTTGCTTATCTTTGAATACGGCATGAAGATTATGTTGCAGTAACTCATTAAAAAGACTTTGTTTCGTTGAAACTCTAAACTTAAATATTCCATAATATTCTGGAAAAAACTTTACTTGGTGTTCCCGACTCCAGCTAGCCGTTTTCTCGTCCCCATAAAATTCAGCAAGGTTGCCGTCTCTTATATTTGGGTGCCCCCAGTCAATTGTTTGTATAGGAAGTTGAAAATATTCTCTAAGAAAATTATCAATTTCAACAGGCATACTCCAATTTCTAACAATTTGAAAATAAGCACGCATTCTTCCGTGCCCTTTTTCTCCGTCTCTATTCAGCCAGCCGCCTGCATTTGCAAAACCAGAAGTGTCCAGAAGTCCGTTTATAAATTCTATTTTGTTTATTTGCGACGCCTCGTGAATTGACTTTGGAATGTGAAATGAGTCAAAACTCTGTGCCGGACTAAATGCCTCACGCAATTGAGAAAAAAATTCTTTGTTTTCATAAAAGTCTATTAATAAAAGCGTCATTGCCTTATTTCCAGAAATTTCGTAATTACCTTTAATAGCGCTTTTTAAAAATGGGATTATTACGCTTAAAAGAGACTCTAAAGTGCCTTCCGGTTGGTTGTACCGCTTTTTTACGTCCCCGTTTACTATTGAGGCGCAAGCAGGGTTTTTACAAACTAAATCTTTATTATCTTTATCTGAGGATTTAGGCTTTGTAGCTAGAAATCCGCATTTTGGGCAATGTGCAATTCCTTCTACGTATTCATTCGTATGAGAAAACTCAATTGCTACCATAGAGTTTGCGGCAAATATGTGCCCCCTGCCTGTCATTAATCCATAAAGGTAGGCTTCTTGTGTATTCATATATGCCTGTTTTAAATAAAATTAAACTGAAAAGTTGCTTACAACTTCGCCGCTATAGTTGCGGAGTAATTCATATTTGTTATTAAGAGTTATGTGCGCCCAAGTTGTGGCTGGCTTTCTGCCAAACCATAAGACTTTCACTTCAACCCTTGTTTTGCCGTCAAATGTGTCAAAAGGCTGTTGGCTGTCAGCAACTTCAAAGTAGCAGTCATTAAATGTGCTACCTCGCAAGAAGCCTTCGTGTATGAGTACAGCAAGCACATTCTTAACCTGTCTATATGACTCTGGCTTGGCGTTAGAGTGCGTGTTTGGCACGCTATTCCAGTCTGTGTTGTACTCGCCAGCCATAAATTCTCCATTAGTGCTAAAAGTTACATTAATGGTAGTCGAAAAAAAGCCTACCGCATAGGGTAGGCTTTAAAGGCTGTTGCTACAGAGGGAATGAATGAGTAGCAAATTCCTTTTGAATTAGACTTCTTCTATGCAACACACTTCAAGACTGTCTTCAAAGTCTGCGTTGTCTAACAACTCTCTTGTACAAACTTCATAGATTAATTCTTTAGCCGCATTTTTGCTTGTTGCTTTAACTTCAATAACGCCGCCAGCCAGTAACGAGTACATAACTTGGTAAGTCTTCATTTGTATTCCTTTCTGTTTTATTAAGCTAGCGTAGCTAGCATTTGTTTTCTGTCTTCTTGTGCCAAGTGAAAGTCCCTAAACAAGCCGTCTAGTACTTTGTAATAGCCCCTGTTGTCAGGCGCTATGTCATAGCTAGCTTCTAATGCCGCCAAGAGTGCGCTGTCCTCAATTTCAATACCCTCTTTTTCCATAATGCGTTTTGCGTGAGGAAAAAAGACTACTGGAGTACAAGCAGGCACCTCTAGCACTTCACAACGACTTCTAATACCTTTGTCAATTTGGGCAATTTCATTCGTTGTAATAATGGTTAAGTCAGTACCCATGTATTTGTCTAAGGCAATACGAAACGCATTGCGCCCCTTAATACAGCTATTCATTTCTTCAATAACGTTATAGGTATAGCGTTGCCCATTGACTGTAAAAAACATGTCAAACATTTTGTTGCGTGAAAATAACTCGTCTACCTCGCTGTCGCTATTCAACTTGTGTGCCTTAACATGTGTTACTTGCACGTCTTCCATGCCTTCAATTGCTTTTGGCAGTAGCCTGGCAATAAGTGACTTGCCTGTGCCATTCCTACCGCAAAGAATTAATGGACGGCGCACTTCTCCGCTTGCGTAGGCTGTCACTACACTTTTGACATGTGCATTAGGGAAAATTAAGTCGCCAATGAATGCTGGCGAATATTTTCTTTCAGTGTCAATAAACTTTCCGTAGTTGTTATGTTTGTACATATAAATTCCTTTAATTATGTTTTGTGTTGAATGAGTAGGGGTTGCCAGCCCCTTATTAAAATTAAGCCGCTTCTAATTCTTTTACCGACATGCTGGCTACAGCAACGGCACTGGCTTTGAGTTTGCCTTTCTCTTTGCTAGAGTCGTTAGCGGCTTCACGTTGCTTTAACAAGTCCTTAGCAACTTCTTTCAAAGCCGCGTTTTCCATAGCCTTAGTTGTCGTTGGCACAGTACGCAACAACTCCAATTCGTTATTAGCGTTTTGTCGTGCCAATACAAAGGCGTATGTACAACCGTCGTTAAAATAGACACTTGAGTTAGGTAGTGCTACTGTTTCTTTAGCAGACAAATTCTCAAGCGCCATAAAAGAGTCCGCAATAGCGTCCTTTAGTGCAATTTCCTTTGCTAACGTTTCAGGCTTCTTGGCGAAGTTTTTCTTGCACTCCTCTACGCCGCCCTTGCTTTCAATAAATTCAGCCAAGGTTTCGTTTGTCTTTTTGTCTTTAATAGCCGCCATTAAAGTGCGTGTGTAGTTGTAGGCACGCTTTCTGTCGCTGTTAAACACATAGCGGACAAATACAGTTAGTGCAGGCGAGTTGCTTTGTACTTTGATATTTCGCTTAGACAGCACAGCCTTCATTGCCTTGACTGTGTCCTTTAAGCACTCAGTACTGGCGCAGGCAGAAATAAACAAGTCGTGTACTTGCCCCAAAATGCCGTACAACTCCTTATTACTACGTGCCAAAGTTGTTGTTTCAAACTTTTCACGTGCGGCTACTAACTCATTAGCCTTCTTAATTACAGCGTCAGTTGTAGGCGCTACAACGGCGTTTGCATTAACTTCTACAGTTTTGTTGTTAATTTGTGTCATTTTGAAGCCTTTCAATTTATGGTTAAAAATGGCTAAAACTTGTTAAGAAACAATGCCTTAGCACAGTTATGACTATACGCCGTTTACCCTAAAATGACGACGAATGGTAATTTGTTGCAAATTACTTGATAAGATATGTGCTATGAAACAAACCTTTTTAGCCGCCTACCCGCGCATTGGCACAAAAAATAAGCGCACTCCAGTTAAAGAATTGGAGAAAAGTCCTTACTACTGGTTTTGGGCTTACATGCGCCGCAATAAGGAATACCTAAAGTGTTGTGACAAAAATGGCGCAGGCAAGCTAGCAAAGTTGTACAAAGACTTTGGCGACATACGTAACGAGGACTTTGCGGAATGGTGGGGTGGTAGCAGTCAAAAAGGCGGCTACTTATTTGGAGAAACGCCAAACGATATTAACCTTAGGCAACTCAAAGATAAGAGTGAATGGAGTGAAGACTGGAATGAAAACATTGCCGTCTTCGCAGTTAACTTATCTATTGGTAGACGTAAGCTACAGCAATACTTTGCCGCACAGCTTGAAACAATTCATAAAGGCAAGCGTGGACGCAAGTCAATGGGCGGTACAGCAACTACAGCACGTTACAAGCTATATAGAAATTACAGCGTGAGTAATTTAAAGAAAATGCTTGAAGCCTATGACGCTTGGGTTAAGAATGAAGCCCTGCCCAAGCCAGAAAGAAAAACTATGTGGGAATTAGGCGAGAGTATTAATCTAGTGCCAGTAGCAATGCCGACTACGCACAAGGACTTCCAACTTCAAGATAACGTAAAAATGCGACACAACACAATGACAGTCGCAATGAGTCGCTACGTTAAGCAGGCCCAAATAATTATTGCCAATACGTCTTTGGGAGTTTTCCCAAAGAGTACTGTCGATTAAATGGACGCTTAGACTAACTCAACAGCCGCTTTGAGTTGGGTTGGACTTGAGTAGAGGTAAGAAGCAGTTGTTGAAATATTTCTATGCCCCGCGAGGGACTTGAGAATATGAATGGCTGTGCCTTTGTTGGCAAGTCCTGTTAAGAAGCTACGTCTTCCGCTATGGCTACTTGCGCCTTCTAAACCAACTTTGCGGTAAAGAAAGAAGAAGTACTGGGTAAGTGTATTGGGACTAAAGCCTGCACGCTTCTGTGTATAAAACAGAGGCTTGGTAACGTCTTTGATTTTTAGACACTTAATGTACTGGGCTAATTCCTTTTGCATTCTTTCATTAAGGTAAACAGTACGTGCGTGTTTGCCCTTGGTTTGGTTTGGCATTAAACGAATTTCAGCCTTAATAGTGTTGTCGCCGCTTAAAACGTCGTTTATGCGTAGTGCGGCTACTTCAGCTACTCGCATACCAGCGTAATGCGTTAAAAGCAGTGAGGCGCGGTTACGTGCGCTGTGCCTGCGTGTAGCAACGTAGTCTAGTACGCGGCGTAATTCAGTTGGGTTTAAAACTCTTGCTTGTGACATAACTCTCTCCATAAAGTAATAAATACAGAGTTAAATTATGTTTTCATATATTTGGTTTGGGCAACCGAAAAAGGCAAAACAAAGAGACATTCAAATTCAAAGACTTAGCTAAAAAATATAAGAGAAGTAGAGTTCTCTTATATTTATCGTGGCAGAAAAGCCACGACGTATTTAAAAGCCCTGCAAGGGTCTATTTAAAGGGCGCTACTACTTGGGCATTCACTTCTGGCATTGCGCCGCTTACACGAATGATTTGAACCCGAATTGGGTATACAGCCCTGTATTTTCTTGCTTGCGGAATTTTTATGCCAGCTACTTACACTTTCTCGGGCTTGATTTTTTACCTATACCCCAGTGTTTAGCACTATACAAAAGCGTAGAATTGATTATGTTAATTGAAAATAATTAAGGGCAATATGGCAACGCTTGGAAAAATTGAGAAAGTTGACTTAAGGACTGTGTGGAGTAATGAGGCAACAGACTTTACTCCTTGGCTTGCGAAAGCCGAAAACCTCGAAGCTTTGAGTGACTTGCTTGGCTTAAATTTAGAAGTTGTCGCAATGGAACAATTTGTTGGGCCTTACAGGGCAGACTTGTTGTGTAGAGACACTTATACGCAGGCAATGGTTTTAATTGAAAACCAATTAGAAAAAACTAACCATTCTCATTTGGGACAAATATTAACTTACGGCGCTGGGTTGAATGTCAAAACTATTATTTGGATAGCCTCACGCTTTACAGACGAACATAGGGCGGCATTGGACTGGCTTAATGAAGCTACCGAAGAAGGCTATAGCTTTTTTGGAATAGAAATTGAGTTACTGAAAATAGACAACTCAATTCCAGCGCCGCAATTCAACATAATTTCACAGCCTAACGCATGGAGTAAAAACATTCGTGAGACAGCACAGCATAGTACAGAGTTAACTGGCGCTAAACAGCAACAACTTGCATACTGGAGTGCTTTTAGAGAGTATGTGAAAGAACATGGAAGTCCTGTACGCCTACAAAAACCTCTACCTCAACATTGGACTAATTTAGCTATTGGAAGAAGTAATTATTGGCTTTGTGGGCGAGTTAATACATTGGCAGAAAATATTTCTGCTGACTTGAATATTAATGAAAAAACTAAAGCTGGATTTAATGCCCTTTATGCACAAAGGGAACAAATTGAAAAAGAGTTTGGTAGCCCCTTGCTTTGGAATGAATTGCCTACAAAGATTATGTCAACCATTGGGATAACAAAAGACAATGCAGACATAATGAATGAGGACGACTGGGAAAATCAATTTGCTTGGCTTGTAGATAAATTAGAAAAGCTAGACAAAGTATTTAGAAGGCGTGTAAGGGAATTGCCAGGTAACGAATAGTATGAAAGGGAGTAAACACTCCCTTGTGTTTCGTTGTCACTCACACATTTCTTTCTTCTTTATTGAATGGCTTGCTTTTGGGCAATACGACGGCTATGTCCAATTAAAAAATTGAAACATGTCCGTCGCAACGTGTCCTTGCTTCCGCGCCAACACGACTGTAAATTGGTTTGACAAGAGACGTATGTATTAAAACTCTCAACTCACTTCAGCATTGGTTTGCTTTGTGAGTAACCTAGCGGCATACACTTATAGCGTAAGCAGTCATTACAGTAACCGCTTAACAAGTGCGGGGGCATTAGCCGTTTCCTTATTTCACCCCGCGTTTTTGTCCTTTTAAGGAGTGACTTATCTCTTGAGTGCCTTGTGTGCCTTGAATAGCTTTCTGTTTACAGCCTTACCTATATTCATAATTTTGTAGCATTCAGCCTCAGTAAGTTTTTCTCGCAACTTTGTAAACGACATTGCGTTTAAGAAGTTGTTGACTATTGCCGCCTCGTTTTGCCCTAGTAGCCTAGCGTTGTGTTTGAGTAAGTTGTGTGCAATTTTTTGTGCCTGTACTAAATGGCTAGGCAATGAGTAAACAGTATTGGCGTTTAGCCCATTGTCTTTAAGCCATTTCAATTCTTGCGTGTAAACATTCATGCAAATATTTAGCTAAACCTAATAAAAGAATGTTAAATGTGGCAAGAATTATTAGGTTAAAACAGATATTGGCAAAAAGAGGTTGCCCAAAACAAAAGAGTGAAATTAACGTGCATGTACTCAACGCACAAAGGAGAAACGAATGAGTACATTAAACAGTTTGAAACTCAGCACAGCAAAGCGCCCTACAGCTATGCCGCCCATTCAACATAGACGCAACAAGTTGTCTACAAAGCTGTGGGAACAAATGCAGTTGGCTAAAGCACAGCAAGCAGGAGAAACATTCAATACGAAACGTTTTAAAACCGTGCGCGACATTGACGGCGCTACGAAAACAATTGAAATGCAAAAGCGTGTCCGTCCATGGTGGTTTGTTTCGGAAGGCGGCAAGGTTTGCCTCAACGTTAAGTACGGAACAAAAGTTTTAGAAATTTCGAAAGGAAAGCCCAGCATTGAAGTTGCCAGTGCCGCCGAATTAATTGGGACTTTAGAAATTATTAAACGTGCCGTTGAAGGCGGCGAGTTAGACAGTCAAATTGAAGCGGCAAGCGGCGCAGTCCGTGCAAGGTTTGGCAAATGAATGAAGTGGGACTAATACTTTTAGGAGTGTTAGTCCTGCTTCTTCTTGTGGACTGAGTGTCTATTAAATGGACGCTTTAAAGAAAGGTTAGTTATGAAAACTTTTGAAGCTTATGTGCGTGCCAATGGCTATGTGGTTAAAACGAGAATAGTTGCCGAGAATTCTCAAGACGCTTACTTCCTCTTGCAGGGACAATACGGCGCTGACAATATTGTCCATTTGCCGTGTGAAGTGAATTAATGAAAGCCTCTCGCTAAATATAAGAATAGGAGAAAGCCATGAGAATAAGTGAAATAGCAAATGCAGAGGAACAAGTCGGACTTTTAAAAATAATTATGGATAAGACTTGGGAAGCTATAACAACCCAACAACGCCAACAGGCACAGCAAGCACAACAGAAGGCGGCTTCTAAGCCTCGTGCAGTAAAGCCCCGCAACCCCAAGGCGCCATATGCCCCGCCGCCGCCAAAACTACCAAGTCCTCATAAGCCAGTAGCGCAAGCAAAAGCCTCTCATATACAAAAGCCATTGCCAGCACATACAGCCCAACAGGCTAGAGTAGCTACCCTCGGTAAGAGTTTGCCTACGCTTCAAAAAGCGTCTAATGACTCAAAAGACGGGTTTTTACAGCAGAGAAGTACGCCAGTAGAAAAGTTAGACGGCAAGGAAGACAGGTATAGCTAAAATGATTTCTACTGTAGAATCCGCGCTTGGCACGAAATACAAAAGCACTCTGTACTCCGCAAACTGTGCACAAAGTTTTCAGTCGGGGGTACAACCTCTTGTTTTTAAAGTGAAGTCGAGTCTAGCAAGGGAGTTGAAAATCCTTGTGTCGGTGGTTCGATTCCACCCCGGGGCACCAAGAATCTTAATAGCCCATTTGTTGGGCTATTTTCTATTAAGGATTGGACCCCTTAGTCTCAGATATCCCCATCATGAACTG
>Ga0247839_1007155_pt1 | contig 12417 bp, 14 predicted proteins | sample LaCruzMarch2015__6_FD_192405 | JGI IMG/M metagenome (GOLD analysis project Ga0247839, IMG submission 192405) | Freshwater microbial communities from meromictic Lake La Cruz, Castile-La Mancha, Spain - LaCruzMarch2015_16m | ecosystem: Environmental > Aquatic > Freshwater > Lake | place: Spain...
CTGCCCAGAGGAGGACCAAGAACTTCTTGCTATAATTTACGGCTTAACTGGGTCGGTAGCTCAGTCGGTAGAGCAGCGGACTTTTAATCCGTTGGTCGCGAGTTCGAATCTCGCCCGACCCACCATAAGTATCTGATTTAATTAGAAATATTTCAGAGTATTTAGTAAAAAAGTATATTAGTGTGAATTATTATACTTTTGCATCAAAAACCTAGAACCCGCATATTCATTAGAGTTGCGGGTTTTTTGTTGTCTGTTCACAGTAGGAACATTCTTGCCAATCCCCTGCCTTCCTTTACCTTCCAGATACCGAACCACCATTTCTGAAAGGTATCCAAAGTGAATAAACGAGTCGCACTATACGCACGAGTTTCAACAGACAAACAAACTTGTGAGAATCAACTCACAGAACTACGAGCATTAGCGGAACGAATGGGTTACACAATCGTTCAAGAATTTATCGATGAAGGCATCTCAGGAATTAAAGCAAGGCGCCCTGCCCTTGATTTAATGATGAAGATGGCGACACAACGTAAATTCGACATGGTCATGTGTTGGTCAATAGACAGACTAGGCAGGTCACTACAAAATCTTATTGAACTACTGAATCAACTTGAATCGTTAAAAGTCGACTTATTCTTTCATCAACAGGCAATAGATACATCTACACCGATGGGAAAGATGATGTTCTCAATACTAGGAGCGCTGGGTGCGTATGAACGAGAACTCATCAGGGAGCGTGTAATAGCGGGACTTCAAACGGCAAAGTCTAAGGGTGTGAAGTTAGGCAGACCAACTAAAATGAATGACGGCATGAAAAACGCCATTCGACTACTCAGAGGCAATGGCATGGGAATCAAGCAAATCTCAAAACAACTAAAAATTGGAGTCGGCACGGTCTACTCCGCCCTTTAGGTCATTCCCAAACGTTACATATCTTGAATTTAATTTTCTCGGTAAGTGCTTCAATTTCTGCGTATTTAAGGGATATTTCCTCTTGATCTCTTTCTATTTCCTCAACAATTACTTTTTGCTCTTCAATTGTTGGAAGTGGGATTTGAATCTTTAATATATCTCCGCGACTAATGCTGTCGAATACAGATCCATCTATCCCATTGGCGGGATTGGTATACCTGAAAAAATAGAACAAATACATCAGATCAATCTTTTCCGATGGTCTTATGGCGCACAAACCCCTACCGATACATATTTCAAAAGGAGTAAGGTTAACTGGACCAACTGGCGCTCTAACGGACATCACCATGTCGCCCTTAAAGGATCGTTTTGTAATTTGAGATGTGAATGTATTTGAACTTTGTAAATAAAAGTCTCCAAAATCAGTTTTTCCCTGATAGAAGGGCAAACCATCACCATCAGAGTTATAAAACTTACCTGCCGGAGATTGTCCAGACACAATTTCACAAACATCACCTAAATCAACAATCTCATACACCGACTCCGAGATTATTGTTTTAAAGTACCGCTGGTATGACAAGAAGAAGTTATCAGAACTCGATATCTCCTTCTTTTCTACCAGTTTGTAATTTTCACCTTCGGTGACGGATAAATTTCCAGATAAAAATTGCTTAACAGCACTAGCAACAAATGGAAGATCATTTTCTTTTATTGGTTTTCTTTGATCACCAAGTTCAAATCCATCGTTGCTCACTTTTGCGAATAAAATCTTCTCGGTAGATCTTGATAATTTTTTATCGAGAATCAGAATATTTGTTTTCACCCCTGAATAGGGTTTAAAAACACCCGCAGGCAAAGAAATAACCGCTACTAATGCGTCATTAACGAGCATTTTTCGGAGACTTTTGAAGGCGTTATGCTGGGTGGAGACTATTCCCTCAGGAACTACAATGCCTGCCCTACCGTTTGGTTTCAGATGCTCCGTAATGTAATCGGTAAATAGGACTTCCGCCTTTGAAGAGGCAATACTAAATCTGTTATGAGGTCGAATTCCACCCTTTGGCGTCATAAATGGTGGATTTGCAAGAATCACATCAAAATATTCATTCCATCTATCTTCAGATGTAAGAGAATCGTATTCATAAATCTTGGGATCTGTGAAGTTATGAAGATAAAGGTTCACAAGGGCGAGTCTCACCATATCCGGAGAGATGTCAAAACCATTTATATTTTTTACCAACTCATTTCTATCTGAGGCAGACAAAAGATCTCCCTCGGACTTCTTAGTGTTATTTTTAACAATGTGCTTATAAGCAGAAACTAGGAAACCAGCAGAACCACAAGCGGGATCGAGAATGACTTCGCTTTTCTTAGGGTCGATAATTTCGACCAAAAAGTCAATAATGTGTCGAGGCGTTCTAAATTGACCTGCATCCCCCTGAGAACCCATGAACGAAAGTAGATACTCAAATGCGTCACCCAACATCTCTGAGTGGGTGTACTTAAATTCATCGATTGTTTTTAAAAATAATCTGAGTGTTTCGGGATCTCGGTAGGGTATATAAGCATTTTTAAATATATCTCTAAACAATTGGGGAATATGAGGATTTACACTCACTTTCTCAATTGCATCTCCGTATAGATTTACTAACTCGGCACCACCATGCCTTGGATTGAAAATATTTTTCCAACTGTACTTTTCATATTCATCTACAAAGAAAGAAGGCACTCCACCCATAGACATGGATTCATCATCCATATCATTCATAAATTTATAAATCAGAGAAATGGTAATTTGCTCGACTTGACTCTTGGGGTCAGGTATCTTCCCCACAAGAATATTTCTCAAATCATCAATTCTCTTCTTTGTCTCTTGATCTAGCATCTTTATAAAAACCTATTAAATTGGACATGATCTTTAATGTATTCAGGGATCAATTTTCGATAAATTTCTGGTACGTTCCTAACGACTTGTCCGTTGGGAATAGTATTAAGTTTGGCAAACTGCTTACTTTCTAGAATGCCTCTTATATTCTCATCAGTTAAATATGCCGCAAAAAATTGCTTTACTTCATTGAATTCTGATTCAGGAGGCAAATATTTACTATCGAATCGATCAAACTCTTCTTCAATGAGTTCATTCTTGGATTTGATATGATCAATATGATTGAAGGCATGCATTAATAACTCTTTAACCGTCAGTCTTCGATCTAAATTTATAGACTTACGTAGTTTATCCAGGGTGTAGAAATTATTTGGTTTATCCAGGATATGCTCTATTAAATATGACTCTGCAGCATCAAAATTCTTACCATGTACCAAGTCACCAATATTTTTATTGCTTTTTATTTCCTTTTCAAACGAATCAAAAAAAACTCTATCAATTTTCATCCCATCTGCATTAACGCTGCTAATGTTTAGAGTCTTGATGGGATCAGGAAGTATATTTTCAACTTCATCATCAATTCGCGGCAATGGTACACCACCCTTTTGAATTGACGAAGAAGGTAGTTGAAGCACCTCATCGTAATCAAATTTTTCCTCAAAGAATTCACAGTTTCCAAAAAAATCAAAAAGATAAAAATTTTCCTTTTTTGAGACAGCAATATCAGGTCTATCTTTTTCAGAAATCCAGTTGTACTTGAAATCAAATAATCTAGTTCCCCTGCCCTTCATTTGAACGAATTCGCTTGGTGAGAATACCGGTCTCATTAAGCATATATTGAGCAAGTCTTCGCAGTCATAACCTGTAGTCATCATGCCGACAGTAACGCAGACTCTTGTTTTTGAACTTTTATAAAAAGGGTCTACCGTTGAATTACCGCTCAAATGGTTATTTGCAAAATCAATGGTCATTTGTTGAGCAGAGTCAACGTTAGAGGTAACCTGCATAGCAAAATCAGATCGATATCTTCCCGGGTAAAGATTAGACGCAAATTCGTTGAGAATATTTGTGATCTTTGCTGCATGCGCCTGTGAGACACAAAATATCAGCGTTTTTCCAATCTCTCCCGTATAAGGATCTTTTTTAGAATTCTCTACAAAAGTTTTGCAAAAAATTTTATTGGTGGTCTCTGAAAAGAACGATTTTTCAAAATCTCTATGAGTGAATACTTCCTCTTCATCTCTACCGTCATCATTTGTGACTTGGAATGCGTACCCTTTATCCGATAAAAGTTGGGTTGTAATTTCAGTTCTAGCATCAAAAACTTTAGGATTAACAAGAAAACCGTCTTTTACACCATCAAGTAAAGAGTAACGAAAAGTTGGATTGCCACTCTCACAACCAAAAGTTGTGTAGGTGTCCAGTAGCATTCTTCTTTCAAGTTCCCTGGGATCATTTTGACCAATTCTATCAAGATCTACCGATTTCAAATAATCCCTTGGTGTGGCAGTTAAACCCAACTTGTATCCAATAAAGTATTCGAATACTTTCCTGCTTTGACCGCCTATTGATCTATGGGATTCATCTGAAATTACCAAGTCAAAATCATCAGGTTGGAACAATCTCTTATATTTATTTTTTGTTTTAAGTGTCTGAATTGTGGACACGACAATCTCTGACTTTTTCCAATCAGTAGTATTTTCCTTCCAAATGGAGGTTGTGTAATCATTCTTTAATATTTCGTTAAATTGTCTCCATGCTTGAGTTTCCAACTCAATGCGATCCACTAAAAAAAGTACCCTTTTAGCGTTTGACGTTCGTAGAAACATCTTCATAATTGCGCATGAAGTTATAGTCTTCCCCGTCCCAGTTGCCATTTCAAGAAGAAACCGGTTATTACCCTCTTGCGCTGAATTTTGAATACTTTTCAAGGCATTTAATTGATATGGACGCAAAAATCTTAATTTATTTTTTTTAACAAATTCTTCAGTAATTCCACTAGACAAATATTCTGGATCTTGTTTGTAATTCGGAAACTGGGTCAGCACTACAAAATCATTTTCAATTGAGTCATCGGATAATGATTTGACGTTTGGTTTAAATCCATCCTTGAATTCAAGTTCTTTTTGCGTGGGAAATGTATTAATTGGAATTGGGTTTCCAAGTTCGATATCCCACAAATAATGAGATTCGCCATTTGAAAGAATTACAAATCGACAGTTTTGGTTCGTTGCGTATCTTCTCGCCTGCTCTTTACCATCAAGCGGTGATTTAAGTTCTGATTTCGCTTCCAATACACAAATTGGAAAACCATTTGAATTTCTTAGTATGTAATCAGATCTACCCGTAGAATGCGTTAATTCAACGTCAACATTTACTCTGCCGTCCGATTCCTTGAGAATCCAACCTGCATCCATCAATAAAGAGTCGATAACTATTCGGGATTTTGCTTCAGTCATCGTAAAAGTATGCCACATCGTTACCAAAACAACTGATTCCCGAACTATTGGTAATCACCCCAAAACCATCACCAGACCCTCTAAAAATAGTGGGTCTTTTTTATGGTTTTCTGAACCCAGTACTAGGTGCTATGATTTCATCAAATGTGAGGTGAAATTATGGCAATTCTTAAAGAAAAAGATATTCAAAACTTACTTGAACGTCATCTCGAAATGGCATTGGCACTTACTGGAAATCAGAATAAAAAATATTCTGCAAAACGAATGGGTCGTGTAAATCGTTATGAATCTATGAGTGCAGGTTATTACATTCAAGTTCAAAACTTTGATAATTTAAGCGTTGCCAAGAAATCAAAAAATGATTCTTTTATTAGATATGCATTTAGATGCATTCTATTCAAAAACCAAAATAAACCGCTATATGAGATTTCAAAATGGATGCCATCTAGAGGTAGTGTTGACAATGATTATGTTATCTATAGAAGTGATGGTAAAAAATCAGATGGGAAGTTTCTAGAAAGATTAGTTACAGCAATTAATTTTATGGATCTTAATTTATCTCCACCTGCACCCGAACCAAAAAAATAGTTTTTTACTACTTTTTCTCTTCAACTAAAATTACCGCATCTTTTCTTGGCGTGATTTTTTTCACTTTTTTCACGAAATCATTAATTTTCTGATTAATAACAGACTATCACCACATTTTTGACCTTACAATAAATTCTTTAAAATGTTAATAATTAATGCCTTTGCATTGGATTTATGCAATTATTCAAATCAATAGATGAAGTCAATAATCGGATAGAACTCCTTAATCAACCGCATATGGTTGTATTAAATCAGTTCGTTGAAAGTTTAAGAATTAGTCATCCTGATTGTTTTGTGCCTGACTTTGACCCACTCGATGGTGGCATTCATGCAAAAGTCCTATTTCTATTAGAAAAACCTGGGCGCAAAACAGATAGAAGACACGGTGGTTCAGGATTTATTAGCAGAGACAATGATGATTTAACTGCAACTGCTACTAGATTATTCCTAGAAGAATCAAAAATTGATAGAAAAGATACAGTTTTATGGAACCTTATTCCGACATGGAATAGAACCCGAGACATCACTCTTCAAGAAAAACAACTTGGATTTAAATACTTACAGGACTTATTAGTTCTGTTGAATCAAGTGAAAGTTATTGTTCTTGTTGGCAATCAGGCACAAAGAGCAATTAAAGTTATTGATATCTCTAAGTATCAAATTATTGAATCGTTTCACCCATCCCCATTAGTGAGAGCATCAGCACCCGATAAATGGAATGGGATTGTTCAAGAATGGAAGAAGATTAAAGATTTTATTTAATCTTTAAGTATTGCCACCACCGTTACATTTCCTGTCTTATCTTTCTTTGCAGTTCTTTCCACTTCTCGTAGATAACCTGATAACTCTGTTGTCAGATTCTTTTCGTATAGATTGACATCTTTACGCATCACAGTCACTTGTTCCTTTGCATATTCTTTTGCTATTAGATCTAGTTCTCTACTCATTGATACCATCCTGATATGAATGATCTTGATATACCGATTCTTGAAAACGAAGAAATGTGGTCACAAAGAGTCATCGATGAACGACAGTCAGAGAATCGATTTGGATTGTGGTGTCTTAGCATTTGGTTTCTTTCGAATCTTATAGTTGTGTTTCTTTATGTAGTTCTCAAGTAGGATATTTCGTTTAATCGTCATAGTGTCATCCGAAGAATCTATTTCGAGTGTAATTAGGTAACTCTCTCGCAAGAATGACTCTACACAGTGAACTCGGTTTCATATGATTTTGATTAGCAATCTCTTGGATCATTTGTTGAAGGGATTCGGATACTCTCATATGTATATCTTTAGTTAATTTGGATTGGTTGGAACTCATTTATCTCCTTGATTGTTAAGTACTCGAAATATGGTTTTATCGACAATCATTCGTTACAACCACATTCGGATACAAGTATTTATAAGAAATAGGAATAGAACTTTATGGGGTATTGGTACTCTTGATACTTCGTATCAAGATTCACTTCACTTCGTTTCGTTCATGGTCTTGGTATTGTTTAGCAACTTATTACTTCTAGGTAACTAATACTTTTAATTTCAAACCGGACACCAATATGTAGGATCTTTTATGTCGCAAAATGATCTTTTTTAGGTAAAGTTGCTATTATTTTTTCATGTTTACCAGAGTTGAGAAAATGTAAACCACCCAAAACTGCTTGGATACTCCCCCATTGAATTAAGTCAAAAACTGACATAGGACTAGATTTGCGTCTAAAAAAACTTCATGGAGAGCATTTTGGGACGCCCTAACAGGTGTTTTGACTATTTGATAGGAGCAAAACAAAACTTAAATGAAAGAGTGTTTTACAGGCAACCTTAATAGAGTTAAATTGAAAGTTGTGTGCACAACTTCTAGTGGAGAATTACCTTGAATCAACTTGCAAACCTTAATTTAGTTTTACCAGTTAAAAATTCTAAGGTGGAATTTGCACTACAAGAAATTTATGCATCAAGTATTAAAGCAACAAATGCACTAATTGAGGTCGCACTTACGGTTAAGAAATATGAATTAACTGAAGAATGGTCTGCAATCAAAGAAAGATTGAAAACTGATAATATTTTGATGGACTGGCAACACAAATTTGTCATGTGTATTGTTCAGAATCCAGTTTTATTGGATCAAAAGTTTAATAAATCTTTACCGATGTATACAAATAATTTATATCACCTAAGCAGAATTAAACCGGAAACATTGAGAGAGTTAATTAAAACTAAGGAAATTAATTCAGAAACAACTTTAATGGAATGTAGAGGGTTCGCAGCAGAATATTCTGATAAAACAAAAACTTCTTCTTCAAAATCTAAAAGCATTGTTGAAAAAATAACGATTACGATTCATCTATCCAATAGTCGTGGAAAAAAGAAGATTGCAGAAGATGCGGTTAATACATTACAGAAAAAATATAAAGACTATGAGATTAGTTTCAAAATATGATGCCAAAAATTATTAAAAAATATCAAGGTATAGGATCACACTTATTAATTGCATCAGGTTACTTTGTAGTCTTTGGAGATGACAATAAGAATGATGATTTAATTCTTCTGGGTGATCTAAAAGAGAAAGTGTCACCCCTCCTCTTTAAGAATAAAATTAAAGAAAACTACAGCGAAAATATCATCGCAGAGTTATTGATAAATGTGCAAAAATTAACTCACTCATCTGCATACGCATTAATATCTCTTTCTCAAAAAGATGTCTGGATATTAAAAAAAGAAATTGTAAGGATTAATGCAACGCACCTCAGATTGCATAATCACGATGGTAATTTAAGAATCTCAATATTCGATATTCGTAGATTCAATGAGGTGGGCAGAATTAAACGCAAAATTAATCACAACACAACTTATATGGATTTTTACCAACCTACTGCAACCGAATACAGTTGCACTATATTTGCATCATCATTTATGAAATTAAAAGATGAAGATTATCGAGTCAGAATTAATACTAATGATATTTGTCAATTTGAATCCCGTAGTGATGATGTTAAATACTTAATGCGAAATCAAAAGATTGTAGAACCTATGACTGTATTTCACTTTAATCTTCTTAATTTGGATATTTCTTTTGTATTTCATCCCAAGACATTTGATTTAACTCAAGATACCAATCAATTCCTTGACCTTGAGTTGCAATAGTTCTTTCTTTTAATTTAGTATCAATTCGACCTTTTACTTGACCTGTTTGAACTTTTTTCATTTCTATTGCTTTGGATGATGAAGGTATTTTGTGTGCATTAGTTAAATCATAATTTCTATCATGTGTTTTTAACCAGTTGATGTATTGCGTAAGTTCAACGGAGGTAAATTTCTTCTTTTGAATTCTTTTTTCCTCTTTAGAAGGCACTAGACTTGTCTTTCTTAACCACTGAATATATGCAGAATGTTCTAAAGAAGATGCGTCTCCAAAAGAACCGAATCTCCAAAAATCAGTTAGTTCGTCTATGGAATTATTAAAGGCAGGTTGCAATTCATCTGCAGAAATTTCATCTCGTAAATATTCTTTTGAATTTGTATAAAGAAACGAACTGTAAACACCTCGTTCTTCATTTGCAATAAATTCATCTTTTTTTAATCCTAGTTTCGTATAGCAAAATTTTAATGCAATAGTTTTACTTTCTCTTACATTCAACATCTTTGTCTTTGCATTTTTTTCTACAAAATTTTTATAATAATCTTCAGGATACTTTGAATACATCCAATCTTTTAATCTTGCATATGTTGTGTTTGTTAATTTAATAGGTTGTAAAGATGAGGTAGACTGTAATCTATTCCAATATGGTGATAAGTTGTCATATTGAGTGCCTTTTTCAACACCATATAACGATGTTGTATGCACACTTACTAACTTATCACCGTAGTTTTTTTCCCATGCGTCTGCAACTTCTTTTGATAAACATAGCAATGAGAGTAATTTTCCGCCTAAGTATGCGGAACCAAATGGTTGGGTAGGAACAATCATTTGTCCATTTGCCATGCAATTCATTTTTGATTTTGTTGTTTTTTTAATTAGTTCTCTATCCCATCCGATTTCATTGTGAATAGAACGAACTCTATACAGTGCTGATGCGATACAAATAACTCCTAGATAAGTTTTCGTATTTTTATCTATTACAAGAAATTGAATCCTTCTTCCTACAAATCCATCGTTAGTTGCACTTGATACTAATGTCCTTAATATATCTAAATGTTTTGATAATGGTTCAGGATTTGCATAAGTTCGGGTTCTTTCTTCACCCCAAATGTTAAAAGATTGACTGGAAAATTCATTAGAAATTTCAACTAAAACAGGATTGATTCTTCTAAAGTCAGATTTACCAATTGGTTTCCAAATTAATCGTTTTACCCACTCAATCTCTTTATTAGTTTGTTTCGGTGCCCACTCAATTAATTCATTTTGTTTCAATCGCAATGCACGATGCTTTACTGATAGTTGTTTGAGAAAGAGAACCTCTTGTTTAATTTCTTCTTCTACTTCTTTGATTTGATTTACTGATAGTGACGGCGAATACTTAACTAACCACTTCTTATAGTCAGGATCTAAAGAAAGATTTCGCTTTTCTTTCATTTTATTTTGATTGGTTTAATCGTCTTTTGTGCAATTGAGAATGTTCCAAATTCTGCAAGTTCAATTTCTTCACCTCTTTTCAATCCATCTGACATTACATCTAGAACTGTTACAAGTATTTTGTCTAAGTCTTTCTTTGGTATTTTCTTATCAAGTTTTTCGTAGACTTGATGAACGATTTCAGTTTTATTCATGTAATTTCAATTTTTCATAAATTTTTCTAATAGTTACTGCACTCTTTTGGACTGCGGGAAATTCTTCGATCAATGTCCCACCGACTTCATCCCAAAATCGTCTAGTCAAAGGTGTTTCATGTTTACTCATAATCTTTGATTTCGGTGGTTTTCTTATGTTTTCTATCAGAGATATTACCTGACTTATCGAACTATATTAGTACTCGATTTAATCGTTTTTAAAATGGTTTCCGTTTGAATTTTGATATAAAATCACCCTTTTACTCAGTTAGTTTAGATTTAAGTTTCGGAGAGGTGGCAGAGTGGTCGAATGTACTGCACTCGAAATGCAGCGTAGGGTCAAACTTACCGTGGGTTCGAATCCCACTCTCTCCGCCAGAACTTAATATTCCCAACCTTCTTTGGCATCTACAGTTCGATTGATATTGGGCATCAATCTACCACCAAGATATCTTGCGTAACTTTGTTCAATCATTGCAACTGAAGTTCTGCAGTTATTTGCAACTTCATATACTGGTACTCCATTAAGCAACCGGAAACAGATGTAAGTTGCTCTTAATGAAACAAAGTCTCTTTTGGCAGGGGGGTTTGTCTTTGCAATCTTGAGTTTAGTTTTTTCAAGAATCACATTGAACATTGTTCTGTGATGAATCAAAAATAGTTTTTCTATTGATTGATTTGGTTTCTTGATATCTCTTCTTTCGATAATTCTTCGATACGCAGTTACTGCACCGTAATAACTCTGACAAGTTCCCGTACCTCTTTTTCCCTTGATATTACTAATGACAAGAATTTCTTTGCCTGTAAGTTTTTCTTTAACTATCTGCACATCACAGAATCGTATGTTATTTAACTCCCCTACCCTCATGCCTGTATTTGTGCCTATGATGACGTAGTCATATAGTTCCATTGCGTGCTGATACTGCCTTTTATCTTTCTTTTCAAGTTTCTTCGCATGATTCAAGATTGCATTATGTAATTTTGTATATTCAGTTGAAGTAAACCAAGGTCTAGCACTTTCTATTTTTCTTGCGTTGTATTCGTCCTTGAAAACCGGTACTTCTTTGAGAATACCTCTGCGATATGCCTCGTTTAATACCACTCGAATTGCATTTTTATATTGATGCAATGTACCTCTTGTTGCTAATGGGTATTTTTTGAGTATGTCTGCCTTGAACTTATGCCACATGGCATTGTCAATACTAGAGACTGGAGTTTTCTCAAAGTATGGAGTAACCCTAGATTTAAGAATGCTCTCTATGCCATCTAAGGTGATTTGACTTCGAATACCTCTTTTAACAAGAGTTTCATAATGCTCAAGTGCAAGATCCTTAACTTTGTCAAAGTTATATTTTGGATTGCCGATTACCCCACTAGCAATTTCAGACTGCTTTTCAAAATACCAATCTCTTGCTTTTGATTCGGCACCACCCTTATTTGATTCTTTAGTAGATGTACGGAAGTACTTACCTTTGAAGTGAAATCCACACCACCAATATGGACTGCCATCTCTTTGATAGATGTGGCATTTGCCATCCAATATCGCAAATTTCTTATTTTGGGGGGTCTGAGTAACCATGTAAAAAATGGTACTCCTTTTATAGAATTTTGTGTAGTCCTTGTGTAGTGTCAAAAATACTACAAAACCTATATTTTATATGACTTCCATCGATTTCCATTGTGATTTCGAGTCAGGTACATTCGACCACTCTGCCACCTCTCCGAACCAAACCACGATTATAGCTAGTCACTCTAGAAAACCCGCTTAAGCTCATAGCAATAGAAAAAGTTGCGGCTTTTGCAGCAG
>Ga0247839_1007157_pt1 | contig 12416 bp, 10 predicted proteins | sample LaCruzMarch2015__6_FD_192405 | JGI IMG/M metagenome (GOLD analysis project Ga0247839, IMG submission 192405) | Freshwater microbial communities from meromictic Lake La Cruz, Castile-La Mancha, Spain - LaCruzMarch2015_16m | ecosystem: Environmental > Aquatic > Freshwater > Lake | place: Spain...
CGGCCCCAACTCCATCCGAGTCGTTGCTCAATCGCGTAAAGGCAACTTGGAAGATTCCTGTGAATGGAAGCTGGGGAGTTCAAAGCCATAATCCCGCTTCACTTCATAATAGTTAAACTGGAAGCATGTCGAACAAGTTAGTCGTTCAGGTTCAATACCGACCCTCGCCTCCAAAATTTTTAAACTCTCCCTTGCAGGGAGATGCGGCTTAAGGGGGGTCGGGAATTGACCGCAGTTACAACACTTTTTTACAACAGACTCGTCCAAAAATAATCGAACTAGGAGTTCGATTCCCAATTCGCACGGCGGAATGAATTTCTCAGTTTTTACTTAAGCCGAGAAAATCAGATACAAACGGGTTTGCTGGTCGAGATTGAATTTCTTTAGGTGTTCCTGACTGTTGGATTTTTCCCTCATGGAGAATGACGACGTGATCGGCCAGTTCAAACGCCTCATCCTGATCGTGGGTGACGAAGATGGTGGTTAGTCCGGTTCGATCGTGGAATTCCCGTAGCCATTTACGGAGGTCTTTGCGGACTTTGGCATCGAGCGCTCCGAAAGGTTCATCGAGAAGAAGGATCTTGGGTTCGACGGCCAGAGCCCGGGCCAAAGCGATGCGTTGGCGTTGACCTCCCGAAAGTTGGGTCGGGAATCGCTTTTCCAAGCCCGGCAACTGAACCATGGCTAGCAGTTCGTGGATCATCCTTTGGATTTCTTGTTCAGAGGGGCGGGTCTTTTTTGGGCGCACCCGTAGGCCAAAGGCGATGTTTTCCCCCACCGTCATGTGGTTGAAGAGTGCGTAGTGTTGAAAGACGAAACCGGCACGACGAGCGTAGGCGCTATCCCATGTCACATCCCGACTATCGAGAAAAATTTTGCCACCGTCCCGACCGGGGAATTCCAGGCCGGCAATGATTCGAAGAAGGGTGGTCTTGCCTGAGCCACTGGGTCCGAGGAGTGCGAGAAGGTCGCCCTCCTTCACTTCCAAAGACACGCCATTCAAAGCGGGGAAGCGCTCAAAGACTTTGGAGATATTTTCGACGCGGATGCTCATGGATTAGGTGTCGCCGGATCACGTTGGCGGCGCCGTTCAGGCACTTCGGCTGGAAGACGCCGTGTTGTTTGCCCTTCGAGGTAAACTTTTAACATCAGAGTGATGATTCCAAGCAGGGAGAGGACGGACGCCAAAGCAAAGGCATGGGCGAACTGGTATTCCGAATGTAGGATCTCGATCTGGAGGGGCATGGTGCAGGTTTGGTTCCGAATATGACCTGAGACGACGGAGACGGCGCCGAATTCCCCCATGGCCCGTGCATTGCAAAGGATGATGCCATAGAGAAGACCCATCTTGATCCGGGGGACGGTGATCCGCCAAAAAACCTGCCAACCACGGGCACCAAGAGTGACGGCGGCTTCCTCCTCGGCTTGGCCCAACGATTCCATTAAGGGAATAACGACGCGAGCGACAAAAGGAAACGTGACGAAGATGGTCGCAAGAACCAAGCCGGGGTAGGCGAAAATTACCTGGATGTTACGTTCTTCCAGCCAACCGCCCAACCATCCTTGTAGCCCGAAGATCATGGTGTAGACCATGCCCCCTATGACGGGCGAGACCCATAAGGGGAGTTCGATCAAACTGATGAGGAAGCGACGCCCAGGAAAGGTGAAGCGGGTGACCGCCCATGCGGCTGCCACGCCAAAAATCGTGTTCAGTGGGACGGCCAAGGCCGCGACACGAAGAGTTAGGAAGATGGAGTTCTGAGTGACCGGGTCGCGGAAGGTTTCGAAATAAACAGCAGGGCCTTTTGAAAACGCTTCGGCAAAGACTGCCACCAAAGGGAGGAGAAGAAGGAACCCCACGGACAAAAAGGCGAGAACCGTTAAAGCATACACGATAGGTTTGGGATCGTGATTGGGGGTGTGGGAGGTGATGGAAAAGGCGCTCATGGTTTAAACCCGACCGCCGGAACGACGCGCATTCCATGTCTGGAGAATCTGAATCATGAAGAGGATGAAAAAGGAAACGATAAGCATAAAAAAGCCCAGCCCGGCGGCAGCGGAATATTGGAACTGCTCGAGCTTCATCACAATGAGCAGGGGAGTGATCTCGGTGTAATAAGCGATGTTGCCGGCAATGAAGATAACCGAGCCGTATTCCCCCACGGCACGACCAAAGGCCAGAGTGATGCCGGTGAGAACGGCGGGCAGGACGGCAGGAAAAAGAACTTTTGTGAAAACAAGAAAGCGGTTGGCTCCAAGGCAGGCGGCCGCCTCCTCGAGTTCCACAGGCAGTTGCGCGAGGACCGGTTGAATGGTGCGAACCACGAAAGGAAGACCGGTAAAAGCGAGGGCGATAAAGATGCCGAGCGGGGTGTAGGCGACTTTGAAGGGGAGAAATTTTCCGATCCACCCCTGCGGGCTGTAAAGAGCAGTGAGGGCGATACCGGCCACGGCAGTGGGAAGAGCGAAGGGAAGATCGATAAGTGCGTCCAATGCGCGGCGAAATGGAAAATCATAGCGGGTGAGAACCCAGGCGATGATCAATCCGACAATACCGTCGAAGCCCCCAGCCAAGAGGGAGAGGCCGAAACTGTTTTTGTAGCTGGCAAGGGAGCGTTCCTCAAAAATCGCATTCCAAAAAGTCGGGAAGCCTTCGGAAAAAGTTCGAAGTGTTAGTGCGACGATGGGGATGAGAACCAAAAGACCGAAGTAAAACAGGGTAAATCCCAGGCTGAGATGAAAACCGGGCAGGACATGGGTACGGGAACGGGACATGGATGACAAATGATTAGAGATTGGGACTGAACGAGAGAAGGTTGCGGTGCTCCTCAAGAATTTTATGAAGGGCGAGGACAGTAGATTCGATCTGATCCGGAATCGGGGCCAAGGCCGGAGTCTCTAGGACGATTTCAAAAGGCCGGGTGCGGGAATCGGGTTGAGGACCGAGCATGCCGGGGTAACGCTTACGGACGATGCTGTTCCGTGCAGGAAGGTTATCGATCCGGCGGCGACGGTTTCGCGGAAGAACACGAGAGGCGACTTCAAGTGCTGGAGAAAGAACGTGCTCGGCGTGCGTGTGGCCAAGCGCAAAGCCATACAGTCCGTCACTGGTGTCATCTGCGTGAAGAGAGAGGAAACCGTCAAAGTTCAGCTGCAGAATCTCCTGTTCGAGAAGGCGTACTTCCAGTTGACCGGAGTTTTTCCAGAATTCGCGGTTCAGATCTAGGCCAGAGCGACTGTGACGGGTGCCATCGGCATAACCGGTCGGATTGCAAACAGGATAGACAAAGAATTCATAACCTTGGGCGAGTTCCGGTCGTTCCACTAATTCGGTGAGAAAACGGACGGCGGCAAGGGAGCCCGCCACCTCGTCCCCATGAATTCCGGCAAAGAGGCCAAGCCGTTGATACGAGTCGCCGCCCTCTGGTCCGAGAAAATGAAATCGATGGAGGTAATGGGGATCGGTGAGGTGGTTGCGATAGATAAGTTTTTGGCCGTGGAGATGTTTGACTTTTCCGACCTGCTCCTCAAGAGGTGCGAGCATGGAGTGCAGGCTGGGCCCCCGAGGAAGGGAAGCGCTGGAAACTGGATGAAGGGCAGTCCCCATTTCAACCTGCCACGGCCTTGCGAGCTTCATCCGCCAGAGGGGTGGAGAGATAACGCTCCCCGGTGCTGCAACCGACGGTGACAATCAGCTTCCCCTTATTTTCCGGGCGCTTAGCCACTTCCAAGGCGACATGGACATTGGCCCCCGTCGAGATGCCCACCAGCAAGCCTTCTTCTTTGCAGATTCGGCGGGCCATGGCAAAAGCATCATCGTTACTGACGGTGATGACTTCGTCTACGATGTCGAGGTGGAGGTTGTCTGGTACAAAGCCCGCGCCTGTTCCCTGGATTTTATGCGGGCCGGGTTTGACGGGTTGACCTGAGCGGGTCTGGGAAATGACAGGGGAATCCCGCGGCTCCACCGCAATTGCCTGAAAGCCCTTTTTCCGGGTTTTGATCACTTCGGACACTCCGGTGATTGTTCCGCCTGTGCCGACAGCAGAGATGAAGATATCCACTTTCCCGTCCGTATCCGTCCAGATTTCCTCTGCAGTGGTTTTGCGGTGGATAGCCGGGTTGGCCGGGTTCTTGAACTGTTGAGGAATGAAAGAGCCAGAGATTTGCTTGGCCAAAACTTCAGCACGGGCGATGGCCCCCCGCATTCCCTCAGCTGCAGGAGTAAGCTCGAGCTTCGCTCCCAGAAGGGCGAGTAGGGTTCGGCGTTCCAGACTCATGCTTTCGGGCATAGTCAGGATGAGCTTGTAGCCCTTCGCCGCGGCCACGAAAGCAAGAGCGATGCCGGTGTTACCGGAAGTAGGCTCGATGATGGTGGTCTTGGGAGTGATGAGACCATCTTTCTCCCCAGCCTCAATCATGGCGGCACCGATCCGATCCTTCACGCTACCCAGCGGGTTGAAAAATTCAGCTTTCACAGCAATGGTGGCAGGCAGTCCGGCCGAAACCCGCTGGAGTTTAATCAGCGGGGTTCGGCCGACTGTGGCGATGACATTTTCGTAGATGGGCATAGAGGTTTTTGGGGATGGGTTCAGCGTTTGGTAACTTCGTCGTAGATGCCCCCGTCGTCGAAATGTTTTTTCTGTACTGCGGGCCATCCGCCAAAGTGTTTGATGTCGACCAGATCCAGCTTGGGAAACTGGTCGGCATATTTGGCGAGGGCTTTTGGGTCCCGGGGCCGGTAGAAGTTTTTAGCGGCAAGGTCCTGAGCCTCTGGAGAGTAGAGGTATTTCAGATAATCTTCCGCCAACTCCTCGTTTCCATGCTTGATCGCGTTTTTGACGACGACTGCGACCGAGGGTTCCGCCAGAATACTGGAAGGGGGAACGACAATTTCAGTCTCGCCGGGGAACTCTTCTCGGATGAGGTGCGCCTCATTTTCCCAAGCGAGGTAGACGTCACCGATGTGTCGCTTCACAAAGGTGATGGTCGCTCCGGTGGCGCCGGTATCGAGAACAGGGGCGTGCTGGTACAGCTTTTTGATGAACTCTTTAATTTTGACCGTGTCATTGTTGAATTTCTTTTCGGCATGAGCCCAGGCGGCGAGGTAGTTCCAGCGGGCACCTCCGGAAGTTTTCGGGTTGGGGGTCACGATGGTCACCCCGTCCTTCACGATATCGTCCCAATCCTTGATTCCCTTGGGGTTTCCGGGGCGGACCACGAAGACGATCGTCGAGGTGTAGGGCGTGCTGTTGTGAGGGAATCGCTCTTGCCAGTCCTTTGGTACCGATTTGCCCTGGGTGACGATTGAGTCGATGTCTCCTGCAAGGGCCAGGGTAACCACGTCGGCCTGAACTCCGTCGATGACGGAGCGGGCTTGTTTGCCGGACCCACCATGGGATTGATTCACCTTTATGTCTTGGCCTGTTTTTTTCTTCCAGTGGGCGCGAAAGAGTTCGTTATACTGATCGTACAACTTCCGGGTGGGGTCGTAGGAGACGTTGAGGAGTTCGGTGCCTGCTTGGGCTGTAAGTGCCAGACCTAAAAGTCCGGCGAGTAGGGTGATTTTATGTTTCATGTATATTTTTCCTTTGGTTGTTTTTTAGAAGGAGAAACCGACTCTAGCTGCAAAAGCGATCTCATCGTTGGAGATTGAGTTCCCTTGCCCAGGGGAGTTATTTCCAGATCCATTGGGAGAGCCGCCAACCGAACTTGATCCGAAGTTGCTGGAGTAATCCCAAAGGGTGTAGGTGGCGTTCAGTTGTAAGCGGACATTGGGATTCATCCACCAGCTCAAACCCAATGTGTAGGAGTGAAAGCCACGTGCATTCTGAGACGCATTCCCTGATGCAACGAAGGTATTTGAGCCTCCTGGAGTGGGTTGTCTGAAGAGATCGCTATCCAACTGGATTTGATCGGCGCGGAACCCGAGTTGCCATAGTCCAACGGCGTCCTCATCCTCCGACTGGAAGAAATCGAAATTATGATAAGGGATTGGATTATCAAAGGTGTTGTCCTCTCCCGTGATGTTATAGGTGACGTTTGCCTGCCAGCCCCAGCTGGTATCCCGAATCTGGCGTTGTTGGGTGGCGTTTCCTCCGCCCAGAGAGAGGCCCTGACTTTGAACAACGTACTCTGTCATGACTCCCCAAGGGCCGCAGTAGTAGTAGGCTTGGGGAATAATTCGGTACATGGCCCCATTCCGCTGTGCGTTAGAATTCCAGCTGAAGAATACGACTCCTGGGTCGGAGGCATAGGTGTTGAGACCATTGGAAATCGCAGTGCTTCCAGGGGAATAGTCATCGAGGTTGGAGTATGCTCCCGACACACCGAATCCGAGGCCCGTCAACTCGTCGGCATCATTGATAAAAGGGCGGGCAAAAAGACGGCCCATAACTCCATAACCGTTCCCTACGTCGGTGGTCTGGCTATAATTGTTAGGAGCGGAAGCGAAAACTCCTATGGCGTAGTTCAGAGTATCATCAAAGAGCAGGCCGTTGGGCATGAATCCTAGTTGTCGGTTGGGCTGAAGCTGTTGGAGTGGGCCACGCTCGATGAACATAATGTTTTGAGCCGCCTGTAGCATCTCCAAGCCCCCCGGGGGCTTCATTTTTCCAATTGTAATCTGAAACTCTTTTTGCACGTTAATGTTCAGGGTGGCATCAGCAATGAACGCGGTGTTGCGAGTGTTTTGCGCGTCTATTAAGCCGAACTCCGGCTGAAATCGAAAATCAATGTACTTCCAAATCGTCCCTGAGGCGTAGACTCGTGCTCGACGTACCAGAAACACATTATTCGCATCGTTATCGCTACCTACGAACTCGCGCTGATCGAGTTGTAGCAGTCCGCCAAGGCGCAAGGCATGTTGGCCGTCGGCAGATTTCACAACAAACCCCTTTTCATTGAAAGAGACGATTGGAGTTGTGGCTGCTTTTTTGGCCAGATCCTCCTCGATCAGCTCTTCTTTTCTCTCAACTACGCTGAGTCGTGCCTCATGATCTAAATTGGTACGCTCATCCTGGATTGCCGCCCCCTGCTGGTCGTCCCCAGGAGTTTTCATGCTTCTGCGTTCCCCACCGAGAAGGCTTTCCTGGGTGGTCGTTCCGCCAATATTCTGACCCGTGCCTTGTTGTTCCGTGTTCGGGTTTGCTGTATTGGGGCTTGCCCGGTTGGCATTGCTCTTGAGATCGGCGATCTCTTTACGCATGGCTTCGAGTTGCTCCTGAATCGACTGGTCCTGGGGATTCGCCGAGTTCTGCGCTTGGAGGATATGGAGGGGAGTCGTCACGATGATGAAGATGCCAAAGCGCATCATGAATCGGACGAACAGTTGGATGAGTTTATTACTCATGGAGGTTTCCTTTTGTTTTGGGCAAAGGGTTCCTCCGGTGGTCCGGTCAGATCCGCTTGGGCTATTTTCGAGGGTGTTGGGGTTTTTTAGTCCTCCCGTGTGGATTGGGTTATGCTGGAAGAGGGTTCGAGCCGGGTCTTTTCTGTGCGCTCAATCTGAACAGGGCGACCTTCGTGGACGGTGATCAGGATTTGGCCAAATTGAAGCCCGCCTAGCTTCTCCTTGAGCACCTCTATCCACCTATAGTCATTGCTTGGCATATACGATTAAAATAGTCGTTATTAAGACCTAATTTTTAGATGCCGTCCCCGTTCACTCCTTGAAGAGCAAATAGTTCTCTTGGAAGTACGGGTGTATTCAGCATGACTTTAGCCAAGGACGCTTGATCCATGACTTTGGCCACATAATTCCGGATCTCTAAAAGAAGCCGGCGGAAGCGGCAGACCGATTCCTGGGTGCAGGGGATATAGTTCTTTAATGAAACGCACGGAATCGGGGCAAGGAAGCCATCAAAATATCTAACAACTTCTCCCATAGATATTTGCGATGGGTCTTTAGCAAGAAAATAACCACCCTCTTTACCCGCCGAGCTATCAACCCAGTTTTGGGATTTGCAGTCGAGAAGGATGTGCTCAAGGAAGCGTTTGGGCACGTCATTCCGGCGAGCCAACTCCCTGATAGGGATAGGGCCGCGACCAGAATGCTCGGCGAGGGTGAAGAGCACCCTCAAGGCATAATCGGTTTTCTTAGAAAGTTGCATATACGACTAGAATGGTCGTTATATAATACAGGTGAACGTGGGTCAACAACTATTTTCCGCCGTGATGACACACGGCTGTGATTGGAGCCGAGTAGGTCGTCAGGAGATAAATATATTTTTTTCGATGGGTAGTGACCGAAATAAGCTTTTTCATTAAGCGACTGTGATATGTTCGGAATTCAGTGTGATCGCGACTAAAAAACAAAACCTGAAACATAAAACCTAAAAAAATGATTCACCGATCACTCATTCTCTTTCTGATTTCGATTTCGTGTCTTCATGCCGCACGGGAGGTTCAGCCCCTAACGCAGGACTGGAAGTTCATTCGTCAGGATGCCGATCTGTATGCAGATACAAAAAAGTGGGAGACTGTCACCATACCTCACACCTGGAACGCACTGGACGGACAGGCAGGGCCGGCTGAAATCAGCAGCAAACAGGAAACTCCAGATCAGGCTGCTGCCGCCACCCAAGCCTGGATGGCTGAGATCGAAGCCAGCAAAGCCAAGAATTCGCATACAAAAAAGGGTCTTTATGAAGGGGCTTGCTGGTACGCACGGAATCTTGAAATTCCCGAAGATTGGGAGGGAAAACGCCGTGTTTTTATCCGTTTTCAAGCCGCCTGTCTTGTGGCTCGAGTTTACCTTAACGATGCCTTCATTGGGGAGCATCGGGGGGGATTCACTGCTTTTTGCTTTGAGCTGACCGACTACCTCAAGTTCGGCAATAAAAACGAGCTCCGCGTGCAGGTCGACAACTCCCGCCGGGAAGATGTTCCTCCGCTCTTTGGAGATTTTAATCTCTACGGCGGAATCTATCGGCCGGTGGATCTGATCGTCACCGATGAGATCTGTATCTCCCCCCTCGATTATGCCTCCCCGGGAGTTTATTTGACCACGAAGTCCCTCAACGACAGCCAAGCGGTCGTCGAAGTCCGCACCCTTGTCTCCAATGGACAAAAGCCGGTCCTCGCGTCCAAAAGCGAGGATCAGACCCCGGGAGCCGAGACAACGAAAACAATCAAGGGCAAAAAAGATTATATCCGGCCACCCCCTGTCCGCATCACCCTTTCAACTCAGATTCAGGATAAGTCGGGTCAGATCGTGGCACAGGATTCGAAGGAAAATGATGTGCCCTCAGAGGAGGTCGTCCCCTTTATACAAACGCTGAAGATTAAAGATCCGCATCGTTGGAACGGTCGACTGGACCCTTATCTCTATCGCGTCGTTGTGACCGTACAAAGGGAAGGGAGTGCGGTGGATCAGGTCATTCAACCGCTCGGACTTCGGGACTTTGCCATCAAGGAGGGACAGGGCTTTTTCCTCAACGGAAAACCGTATCCGGTTTTAGGGGTCAATCGGCATCAAGACATCCGCAACAAAGGTTGGGCCCTATCGGCGCAAGAGGAGGAAAATGATGCCAAATTGATTCAGGAAATGGGAGCCAACGCGATCCGGAACGCCCACTACCCTCAAAGCCAGAACTGGCACGACATTCATGACCGGCAAGGCACTCTCTTGTGGGACGAAATTCCACTGGTCAACGTGACTCGCAACACTCGCGCTTTTTGGCAGAACACCGAGGAAATGCTGCGAGAGATGGTGAGCCAGCTCTACAACCATCCTTCTTCGATTTGGTGGGGACTCTTTAACGAGCTGGGCACCCGACCCATGCCCCCAAGCGATGAGCAGTTAAAGCACCTCCAGTCCGTCGCAAAGGAGCTCGATCCCCAACGTTTCGTGGTGGCGGCTTCCTGCAAGTACAACCAATCCTTCAACCTGGTTACGGAGCAGATGGCATTCAACCATTATCCGGCTTGGTATCACGAATCCGCTCCTTCCGAGATGAAGAACTTCGTCGAGAAACGTTCGAAAAGCGTGAATAAGCCTATTGCCATAAGTGAGTACGGAGCTGGGGGAAATATCGCCCACCATACTGAAGGCGCTCCAGTTCGGCCTGAGCCGAGGGGCTCCTTTCATCCCGAGGAGTATCAAGCCTACGTGCACGAGGGGGATTGGGCTGCCATGAAGGACGACCCCCTCATCTGGGGAACTTTCATTTGGAACATGTTTGATTTTGCCTGTCGCGGCCGAAAAGAAGGAAATGTCCCGTCGCTGAATGACAAAGGCCTCATTACCCACGACCGTAAAATCAAAAAGGACGCCTTCTACTTCTATAAAGCGAACTGGAATCCCGAGCCGATGGTTTATCTCACTTCCCGCCGAGCCACCGCCCGAAAAGAACCCATCACCGAAATCAAAGCGTATTCCAACTGCCAAGAGGTCGAGTTGTTCGTGAATGGCGTTTCCGTTGGAAAAGCTCAGCCCAACAGCTTCAAAATCTGCCGTTGGGAACAGGTCAAACTAAAGCCCGGCCCCAACTCCATCCGAGTCGTTGCTCAGTCGGGTAAGGGTAACTTGGAAGATTCCTGTGAATGGAAGCTGGGGAGTTCAAAGCCATAATCCCGCTTCACTTCATAATAGGTAAACTGGAAGCATCCCGAACAAGATAGTCGTTCAGGTTTAATACCGACCCTCGCCTCCAAAAATTTTGACTTTTTTTCGCAGACGAAGACAACTGGCGAGGCGCCAGAATCCCTTTAGGGTGAATGCTTTGAAATACTTAGGACCGTTCTTTCCGTCTCAGTAAAGTTTAGTAACTTTAAAAGATATGATAAATTGGATCCGATGGATTATTTTCCTGCCAGTCGCTATTCTTGGTTCTGCCTGGATATCAGGTCTAGTTATGATAATACTCGAAAGAATATCAATATGGCCAATCATCTATTTGCTCCCTGGCTTTATTATTGAAACAGTAAGTGGGATTGTTGCTGGAGGCGCCATTGTTTCAATCGGGCTATGGGTTTGCCCTTCAAGATCAGAAAAAACAAAAAAGGTTCTACTTTGTGTAACAATTATGATTGGAATTGTGGCATCTTTAGGATCATTGGTAGACGCCACTGATCAAAACAATCTTATTTTAAATATAATAATGTCTTTGACCCCGGTATTCTTATGGAAAGTTCCGCCCGAACGATTAACAATAACTAAGATGTAAAACTATTCCTTTATCGAATTGTAAATATCTGGGTATTGTTTTTCCACAAAATAACTAAAGGCGCTTTTAGACAAATAGGTGCTTGCAACATGACAGCGAATCATGTCCTTGTCTGTTTTTGGTGTTAACTCAAAAAACTTAGGCAAAGGAATAGCCCCCAAAGGCTTTACAAGATACTTGAAAACTAAGGCTGCTGGTCCATTCGTCGCTTTGATAACATCCTTTGCTGAGGCTGGGCCCAACGTTTTAGAAGTTGTGGGAAGAGCGGTAAAAAAAATGAGAGAGCTCAGCATGCACGCAAAAGGGAATATCAATAGCCAAGCCAGTCCTCTAACAATGCCAATTCTTTGGTCTTGTTTCTGAGAAAGCAGCATAAGGGAAAGAGCGGGGACTATGCAGGTAAGAAAGTATAAAAAACCAAACACCAGGGGAACGTATAAAGAAAGCCATAAAGTACTAAAAAAGGCTCCGAAACTTTGAACGGAATAGGAGGTGGCTGTAACAACCTGAAAAACAATATATCTAAATGGGGAAAAAATAAACACACATATGACTAGCCAAATTAGATAGAGACGTGAGAGATAAGGATAATCTTTATTCTTTTCTGCTAATAGAGGAATCCAGGCCAACAAAAAGTAAGCTATTGTCGGCATAGCAAAGAACCATGAAAGAATTGTAGAAAGCAGGCTTGAATCAAAGAAGGAATAATCCATTTTTAGCCCCCACAAATCTTGCAGGGCGTCCCATCGTTGGGTCCGCAAGAATAGGAAGAGTTATAGTATCTACACCCGCTGTTGTGTCTTTTTCCGGCTTTCGAGATGGAGTACCCAGATCCACTATTGGATGTAGATCTTAGTAGCCCGGAGGATTGTTTTCCTGATGCGGAATTGTAGCTGGAACCTCCTCCGCAGTAAGTTACTCCCAGCCAAACTAGGAAAAGCAACACTACCAATGTTACTGTTCTCCAGCTTTTCATTAGCCATTCGTCCATTAGCGAACCTTTTCCTTAAACACAGGAATTCCATTCCAATTCTTTTGCTTTCCAACTCCAATAATGTAATCGCCTTCGGAGAAATAATTCATCCATGAACGAGCAGCTGAACGAGCTTCCTCAAGATCTTCAAACACCCCTGCTGCCATCCCCTCATTATCGGCCACTTCTTTAGGTGACATTATTAGCGGCACATGACCCACTTTCTTTGGGTAAATGAAAAGGGAGTATTGTTCACGTCCAGAAAGAGGGCCTCG
>Ga0247839_1007167_pt1 | contig 12402 bp, 7 predicted proteins | sample LaCruzMarch2015__6_FD_192405 | JGI IMG/M metagenome (GOLD analysis project Ga0247839, IMG submission 192405) | Freshwater microbial communities from meromictic Lake La Cruz, Castile-La Mancha, Spain - LaCruzMarch2015_16m | ecosystem: Environmental > Aquatic > Freshwater > Lake | place: Spain...
AAAAGCCGTGTTGGTGGGGAGCCCCGAAGAACGTTCTTTTTTATTGGATTTAGCGCGTCATTTCCCCGGGCAAGCGGTGGTGGTCCCTCCGGGCGGGTTGCGTCAAGGGGCGGCCATTTTATCTCGATGCGACGCGGCCTTAACCAACGATTCGGGTCTCATGCATTTGGCTGTCGCCGTGGGGGTGCCCACCGTCACGGTTTACGGGCCTACGTCTCCCGGGTCTTGGAACCCCAACCGGCCCCCCCATCGCTGGGTTCAAGCCCAAGGGTTGGATTGCATCGTGTGCAACCGGGACCGATGCCCTTTTGGTCACGAGTGCATGGAATGGGTGTCCGCTTCCCGAGTGGCCAACGACGTGGAGATTGTTCTTAAAAAATGATTTTCTGGTCCGATCCTCTCGGCTTTTGGGGACGCGTGGGACGAGGGGCCTTTTTTTTACCGTCCTTGGCCTACGAAGGGATTTTCACCGTTCGTCGTTGGGCTTACAAGAATGGGGTGTTGGAAACGGTTCGAGTGCCCCCGCCGGTTTTTTGTGTGGGAAATTTAACCGTGGGGGGATCGGGCAAAACGCCGGGGGTGATCTGGTTGGTGCAAGAACTTCTTCGGCAAGGGCACCGCCCCGCTGTGGTCAGCCGGGGATACGGACGGAAAAGCCAAGATCCGGTGATCGTTGTCCCGGCGGGGGCTGTTCTTCCTTCGGCCGAAGACATCGGTGATGAGCCTCGTTTGTTGCTCCGTCGCTTGGGGGTTCCCTTGGCCGTGGCTTCGGATCGGGCCCTCGCCGCCGAACGGGTGTGGCGTGAGTGTCGCCCCGACTGTTTGGTGATGGACGATGGATTTCAACACCATCGGCTTCATCGGGATTTAAATTTTTTGTGCATGGACGCCCGATTGGCTTTTCAGGTTTTTATGGAAAAACACCCCACCCCGTTGTTGCCCGCGGGGCCTTGGCGAGAAAAACCGGTGGTTCAGGGGAATCTCCTCTTTTTAACCCGGGCCGAGCGTTTGGAAAAAGGTCCTTTTGAAGATCTTAAAAAACGTTTGGAAAAAGACGGCTTTCATCCCGTGGCTGTGACGGGACGTCTCTCGTTTTCTTTGGCCTCGGGGGAGCCTCTGGCCGTGGACGAATTAAGAGGGGGCAGGGTTCTGGCCCTGTCCGGGGTGGGAGACCCCGTTTCGTTTGAGCAGTCTCTCACTCGTTTGGGTTTGGAGGTGGCTCCGGCTCGTTTTCAAGACCATCATTGGTTTTCTCTATCGGAAATCGAACGAGTGTTGGCCCAAGCCCACCGGGAGGGACGTCGTTTGATCGTTACGGAAAAAGATCGGGAACGGCTTCCCGACGATTTCCCCGGAATTGTGACCCATTTGAATTGGGACGTGGATCAGGAGGCTTTATGGAAACCCGTCATCGCTTCCGTTTTTTCGTAGAGTATCTTTTTGCTCGAGGGTTGTTTGCTGTTTTCGGGCATCTTCCGTCCTTCTTCGGTCGACCCTTGGGGCGTTTTTTGGGGCGGACCATCGGGCGGTTTACCCCGCGTCGGCGGGCGGTGGCCTTGGACAATTTGACCCACGCGTTCCCCGGAGAAACGCCCGGAAACCTTCGGGGCTTTTTGGGAGAGGTGTGGGCCGGTTTGGGGGAATGGTTTTGGGAATTTTCCCAGTTGCCTCGGTTGACCCCGGTCCAGCACCAAGAGGCGGTTCACTTGGAGGGGGTGGACGGTCTTCACGCGTCCCAATCTCTTGGGCGGGGGGTGTTGATTTTTACGGCCCATTGTGGGAATTGGGAGTATGTCCCGTCGGTCCTCGCTCTCTCGGGTTTGCCTTTGGCCATGATCGCTCGTCGCACCAAAAACCCCCATGTGAACGCTTTTATAACGGCGATTCGCGAGCGGTTTGGGGCCCGGGTGTTCCTTCACAAAAACGCCGTGCGGGAATCGTTGCGTTGGTTGAAAAGTGGGAACGTGTTGGGTTTGTTGTTTGACCAACGCATCACGGACGGGGGGCTGATATCCCCGTTTTTTGGGCGTCCCGCCCACACCACGGGCCTCCCCGCCTTGCTGGCCCTGCGGGTGCGTTGCCCCGTTCATCCCATCGCCACGTGGCGGGAGAAAGGGAAAATTTTTATTAAAATAGGCCCCGCCATGGAAATCCCCGACGCCCCCCCCACCTCCGAGAACATCGCTGCCCTCACGGATCGGATGAACGTTTTGGTGGAAACCATGGTGAGAGACCATCCCACCCAGTGGCTTTGGATTCACAACCGATGGAAAATTTAAGAGGAGATTTTTTGTGAAATTGATTTACGTTTGTCGAAAGTGCAATTTGTTGGGAGGACAATCTCGCATCGCTTGGGAATTGGCTAAGGAGGCGGTTCGTGAAGGGCACGACGTTCACCTAGTGGCCAGACGATTTCCCGCTCTTTCCGAGGAGACCCCCACCGATTTAGGCGTTCATTGTCATTCCGTTTTTCAGCTTCCAAAAATGTTTGGGTCTTGGCGCTTCCGATCGTTCGCTCATCTCTCTTCGTCGAGTGCTTTCCGTTTAGCCGGGGACACGGGGGTTGTTCATGGTTTTGGGGACAGTTACCGTCAAGACATCATCACTTTGGGGAACGTGGATTGGAAGCATTCGGTGTACATCCCCGGGCGAGTGCCAGACGCCACAGCTGTTCAAGTAAAAACCCAATCTTTTTTAGATCCAAGGCTGCGTTTTCTGGTGGCTGTTTCTCAACAGATGCGTCGCGACATTTTAGAGTATGTCCCCACTTTAAATCCTGATAAAGTAAAAGTTATTTATCCGGGGATTGACCCGTCTCGGTTTTCGCCCGGTTCCCGAGAAAAGGTTCGTGAAGCCCTTTCTAAATCTTACGGAATAGATCGCTCTCTCTCGTGGATTGTTTTCGGTGCGGGCGGAGATTTTGAAAAAAGGAACATCGAAACCATTCAAAGGGCTTTGTTGCGATTGAAAAATCGAAAAGACTGGGCGTTCCTTTTTGTAGGAGCCAAAGAAAATCAGGTTTCTTGGTCAAAAGATTTACGGGACAGGACATGGTTTCTTGGTCATTTGGATGATGTTGGCCAAGTTTTTCCGGGGTGTGATTTGATGGTTTATCCCGCTTGGTTTGATGAATATTCCTTGGTTTGTCTTGAAGCCATGGCGGCGGGGTTGCCTCTCGTTTTGTCCAAGACGGTTGGGGTCAGTGAAATTGTTTCTTCTTCTAATCAGCAAATGGGTTTTATTCAGAATCCCGCCGATTTTAGCGAAATCGTTTCACGGATCTCTGAGCTCTTGGATAACCCCGATCTTCGTCGAAAAATAGGGGCTGACAACGCTCGCGTGGCGGACCGTTTCGTTTGGAAAAATGTTTACCAACAATACGCCCAACTTTATCAAGACGTGGAACGAATGAAGAGGAATTCATGAAAAAAAAACACGAAAAAACAGCAAAACAGTTTCCCTTTTGGTTAATAGACGGGTGCGTTCTTGGATTGGCGGTGTTCCTCCCTGTTTCCATCGCTGGGGCGAACGTTTTTTGGGGGGCGGGGTTTGCCCTTTGGTTGGGAATGGTCCTGTGGAATCGCCGTTCGAAAAACATCCAATGGACAGGTCTTGAAATTCCTTGGTTGCTTATGGTGGCTGTGGAAATCGTCACTTCGTTGGCGTCCGATAACCCGGCCCGCAGTCTTCGGATTTTGAGAACCGAGGTTCTCGTGGGGGTTTTTATCTTGTCGTCCCAGACCGGCGATCGCAAGGACGTTCTCCGGCGTTTGGGAACGTTTTGTTTCATGGCGGGTGTGGCCGGGGTTTATGGGGTCGCTCAATGGCAGGGGTGGTTGGAGGGGCTTTCCTCATGGGCCCCTTCTTGGCTGGTGGTGGATGAGGTGGAGCGGGCCACGGGTTTTTATAGAAACCCCATCACTTACGCGGAAATATTGCTGATGGCGGGAACGGTGGCGTTGGGCCTTTGGCGAACTCACGGGGGGCGTTTTTGGTTTGGGGTTTTTATTGCTTCCTTTGTTGGCGTAGGGGTGAGTCAAACCCGAGGGGTGTGGTTGTCGTTGTTGTTCTCTTTGAGTTTATGGGCTTGGGTGAAAAAGGACCGACGGGTTTTGTCTTTTCTCGGAATCTTGGTTTTAGCCGGGGTTTTGATGGTTGGATTCAGTCCCTCCATAAAAAAGCGGGTGGTGAGCCTCACCGATACGCAAACCAACCAATCGAACCGAACTCGTATGGGACTTTGGCTCAAATCCATTGAAAGCATTCGAGATCACCCTTGGCTTGGTATTGGGGCTAAAAACTTTGCGGTGACCACGGAAGAATTGCGTTGGGGGGCCAACGAGCCGGGGAAAGTTTGGAAAGAATCCCACAACATGTATCTTCAAATGGCTGTGGAACGAGGGCTTCCCGGTTTGGCCGTTTTTCTTTGGTTTTTGTGGGTCGTGGGCCGCCGCTTGTGGCGGGTTTCTCGATCGGACCCTGCGTCTTTGGGGGTTTTCTTTGGGTTTATGGGTCTGTTGGTGGCCGGATTGACGGAAACGTGGACCAACGATTCCGAAGTGGTGATGGTTTTTCTGTTCTTGGTGGGGTCGGTTTGCCGATTGGAAATTTCCAAAAATTTGGAAATTTCTCCAACCCCTGTGCGAAAACGCTCCGGTTTTCATACAATAGGGGCCCCCCGGTCGTTTCTGGGTGGGTTGGGGCGGTCCGCGAATCGCCCTCCTTTGTGATTTCATCATCCCCGCAAAATCTGGGTTTAAATTTTTAAATCTTACATTCGAGGTTCCCTTCTATGACACAAGTTCGATACAAAACTATTGACGGTGCCGAAGCCGTGGCGTCCGTGGCTTATCGCACCAACGAAGTGATCGCTATTTACCCCATCACCCCGTCCTCCACCATGGCCGAATGGTCCGATGCTTGGATGTATGAGTCCAAGAAAAATCTTTGGGGAGACATCCCCCTCGTTTACCAGATGCAAAGTGAAGGCGGTGTGGCCGGGGCGGTTCACGGGGCCCTTCAAACGGGGTCTTTGGCCACCACGTTTACGGCCAGTCAGGGGTTGTTGCTCATGATCCCCAACATGTACAAGATCGCTGGTGAACTCACGCCCACGGTGTTTCACGTGGCGGCCCGTTCCCTCGCGGCCCAGGGCCTTTCTATTTTTGGTGATCACCAGGATGTGATGGCCACCCGTCAGACCGGTTGGGCCATGCTGGGGTCTGCGTCGGTCCAAGAAGCGATGGATTTCGCCGCCATTTCCCAAGCCGCCACCCTCAAGTCTCGGGTTCCTTTCCTCCACTTTTTTGACGGATTCCGCACGTCCCATGAAGTGTCTAAGGTCGCGTGGTTGGAAGACGAAACCCTTCGGGCTTTGATCAGCGAAGACGACATCCGAGCCCACCGCGCCCGGGCCCTCACGCCGGAACACCCCGTGATGCGAGGATCGGCCCAAAACCCGGACGTTTATTTCCAAGGGCGAGAAACGGTCAATCCCTTTTATCCCGCCTGTGCCAAAATCACCCAAGACATTATGGACCAATTTGCTCAGTTGACCGGCCGGGCCTATAAACTTTATGAATACGTCGGGGCCCCCGATGCGGAACGTGTGGTTATTCTGATGGGGTCTGGGGCTGAAACCGCCGAAGAGACCGTGAAGGCTTTGAACGGAAAAGGGGAAAAAGTGGGGGTGTTGAAGGTTCGTCTTTATCGGCCCTTTGACGCGGGGTATTTCCTCTCCGCTCTTCCCGCCACGGTGAAAGCCATCGCTGTTTTGGATCGGACCAAAGAACCGGGCGCTGGGGGTGAGCCTCTTTATCTCGATGTGGTCAACGCCATTTTTGAAGGGATGACCGATGGAAAAACCCCCTTCAAAACCTTGCCGAAAGTGGTGGGGGGCCGTTACGGGTTATCGTCCAAAGAGTTTACGCCGGGCATGGCTAAGGCTGTGTTTGAGCATCTGTCCGCTCCGCAACCCAAAAACCATTTCACCATTGGTATTACCGACGATGTGTCTCACACCAGTCTGGCGTGGGATCCCTCCTTCTCGGTGGAACCGCCCCACGGCGTGTCCGCCCTCTTCTACGGATTGGGTTCCGACGGAACCGTGTCCGCCAACAAAAACTCCATTAAAATTATCGGCGAAAACACCGAGGGCTACGCCCAAGGCTACTTTGTTTACGATTCCAAAAAAGCCGGATCCATCACCATTTCCCATTTGCGGTTCGGGCCGGAACCCATCCGGGCTCCCTATTTGATCTCCGAAGCCAACTTCATGGGCATTCACCAACCCGTGTTTTTGGACCGTTTTGAACTGTTGACTCAGATGAAGGTGGGCGGAACCGTGTTGCTCAACACCCCTTTTGGAGCCAACGAGATTTGGAACGAGTTGCCGCGTACGTTCCAAGAAGCGTTGATTGCCAAAAAACTTCGTTTCTTCGTGATTGACGCCTACGCCGTGGCGAAAGAAAGTGGTATGGGGCGATTGGTGAACACCGTTATGCAAGCTGGGTTCTTCGCCATTTCCAATGTGTTGCCCCGGGAACGGGCCGTGGAACAAATTAAGGGGGCCATTAAAAAGGCTTACGGTAAAAAAGGCGAAGACGTGGTTCAGAAAAACTTGGCCACCGTGGACCTGGCTCTGAAAAGTCTTCACGAGGTGGTGATCCCCGCCCAAGCCACCAGCAAAAAAGAACTTCCCTCTCCCGTGGCTCCGGGAGCTCCCGACTACGTGGTGGACGTTATCGGTAAAATGATTCGCAACGAAGGGGATTCTCTCCCCGTGAGTGCCATGCCCATCGACGGTACCTTCCCCGTGGGCACCGCCGCTTGGGAGAAACGGAACCTGGCTCTTGAAATTCCCGTTTGGGACACCACCACGTGCATTCAGTGCAACAAGTGCGTGATGATTTGCCCCCACAGTGTGATTCGTTCGAAAGTGGTGGAACCCGCGTTGTTGGAAAAAGCCCCGGAGACCCTCAAAAGCCGAGACGCCATGGATCGGGACTGGAAAGGTTTGAAATTCGTTCTTCAGGTGGCTCCGGAAGATTGCACCGGTTGCTCCCTGTGCGTGGAAATTTGCCCGGCCCGCAACAAATCCGAAGCCAAGTTGAAGGCCATCAACATGCGGCCACAGCCTCCGTTGCGGGACACCGAACGCGATAATTGGAATTTCTTCTTAGATCTGCCGGAATTTGACCGTCGAAAATTGAAAACAGAACGGATTAATCAGTCCCAAATAATGACCCCGCTCTTTGAGTTTTCGGGGGCCTGTTTGGGGTGCGGAGAAACGCCTTACATCAAGCTTCTCTCCCAAATTTGGGGCGATCGGGCCTTGATCGCCAACGCCACGGGTTGTTCCTCTATTTATGGGGGCAACTTGCCCACCACCCCTTGGACCGCCAATCGGGACGGGCGAGGGCCGGCGTGGTCCAACTCGCTGTTCGAAGACAACGCGGAGTTTGGGTTGGGTTTCCGTTTGTCTGTGAATCAGCACATGGAAATGGCCCGGGATTTGGTGAAAAAATTAGCTCCCCAATTGGGCGATATCTTGGTGGACGGAATACTGAACAATCCTCACCAGCGGGACGAAGCCGCCATTTACGAACAGCGTCAGCGGGTGGTGACTTTGAAAGAAAAACTGAAAACCCTTGACACCTTGGATTCCCGTCGTTTAACCGATTTGGCGGATCTCCTGGTGCGTCGCAGCGTTTGGATTGTGGGAGGCGACGGCTGGGCCTACGACATTGGTTACGGTGGTTTGGACCACGTGTTGTCCAGTGGGATGGACGTCAATATTTTGGTTTTGGACACGGGTGTTTATTCGAACACCGGTGGACAGCTTTCCAAAGCCACGCCCCGGGCCGCGGTGGCGAAGTTTGCCACAGGGGGAAAATCGTCTCCTCGAAAAGATCTGGGGATGATGGCCATGACCTACGGCCAAGTGTATGTGGCTCAAGTGGCCATGGGAGCCCGGGACGAGCACACCCTTCGCAGTTTCTTGGAAGCGGAATCTTTTGACGGTCCGTCTTTGATCATCGCCTACAGCCATTGCATCGCCCACGGTATTGACATGACGAAAGCCTTGGACAGTCAAAAATCCGCGGTGGGGTCCGGCCAGTGGTTGCTTTACCGGCACGATCCCCGTCGCATCGCGAAGGGGTTGAACCCCCTTGTGGTGGATTCCCGACCGGCGGTCACGAAAGTGGAAGATTTCTACATGCGGGAAAACCGGTTCAAAATGTTGACAAAAACCCGGCCGGAACATTCCGAAAATCTTTGGGGGCTCACCCAAAAAGACGCGGATTCCCGTTGGGCCCTGTATCAGCACATGGCCGCTCGCCCCATGACCGAAGCGGACGGAGCCCCTCCTCCCCCTCCCGCGACGGGAACCCCCGCTCCCGTTGTGAGTGGTAACTAACCGTGGATCTTTCCACCACGTGGTTGGGCCTTTCGCTTAAATCGCCCCTTGTCCCCGCGGCGTGCACGTTGTCGGACCGCATGGATAACTTGAAGAGGATGGAAGATTCCGGGGCCGCCGCGGTGGTTTTAAATTCGTTGTTTGAAGAACAAATCTCTCGGGATCGGGACGAAATGTTCGACCGCACGTCCCAAGGTACCGAGAGTTTTGCCGAAGCCATCACCTACACGCCCGACGCCTCCTCCGCTCTTCTGGGCCCTGAGGAATACCTGAAACACGTGGCCCAAGCCAAAAAGGCTCTTGGTATTCCCGTGATCGCCAGTTTGAACGGATGTTCTTTGGGTGGGTGGGTGGATTACGCTCGTGAAATCCAAGAAGCCGGGGCCGATGCCTTGGAATTAAATATTTACACCATCCCCACCGACATGGAAATTTCCGGGGCTCAAGTGGAAGACACAGCTCTCGAAATCGTTCGCACCGTTCGGCGGGGAGTGAAAATTCCTCTGGCCGTTAAGGTGAGCCCGTTTTATTCCAACATGGCTCACATGGCCCGTCGCTTAGTAGAGGCCGGAGCGGACGGGTTGGTGTTGTTTAATCGTTTTTACCAACCGGATGTGGATTTGGACAATCGGGACATTCGCCCCCGGGTGCTCTGGAGCACCCCCCAAGCCGCCCGGTTGCCCGTGACGTGGATCGGTATTCTTTCCGGTCGGCTTAAAACCGATTTCGCCGCCACCAGCGGTATTCAAACCGGTCGAGACGCCCTTAAAATGCTTATGGTGGGGGCCAACGTGGTTCAAATGGCCTCGACTCTTTACCGCCACGGCATCCCTCACCTGTCCGTCATGGAAACCGAAATGCGTGATTGGCTGGAAAAGAACGAATACGATTCCATTCAACAATTGAGAGGCAGTCTCTCCCGCCTCCACGCCCCAGACCCCTCCGCCTTCGAGAGGGCCCACTACATCAAGGCCCTTCAAAACCCTCCCAAACTGTAAAACCCCGTTTACGTGAGATTTTGTGGAATCCCCCAACACCAGAGGGATTTCTCAAAAGTTTTTTACAAAATACTTTAAACCTAAAAACGGAAGTTGGACTCTTATGAAAACAAGGCAAAGCATTGATAAGATTACGTTTTAGTCTTGATTGGTCAATGAAAAAGAGTCACCCAATGGGTGAATCTTAAAAAAGTCTTTCAGTCTCGTCATACCGGCGAAGGCCGGTATCCAGTTCGTGAAATTTCCGTCGAAGAAACAAAAAAATCTTCTGGATACCGGCCTTCGCCGGTATGACGAATCTAAAGAAAATTGGTTTCAACTTCCGTTTTTAGGTTAAAATAGAATAGAATAGATATGTCGGACGAGTGGATCTCGTTTTTAGGTTAATCCTAAAAACGGAAGTTGAAACCAATTTTCTTTAGTTTCGTCATCCCGGCGAAGGCCGGGATCCAGAAAGTTTTTTCGTTTCTTCGACGAACATTTTACAAATTTCCAAGAAACTTACGGCAAATCCCCCCTAGCCCCCCTTTTTCAAAGGGGGGGAACATGCTTTGGAAACCAGTCTTTTCCCCCCTTTGAAAAAGGGGGGCAGGGGGGATTTATCTTTTAACCTAAAAACGGAAGTTGAACCTCTTTTTCTTTAGATTCGTCATTCCGGCGAAAGCCGGAATCCAGAAGATTTTTTTGTTTCTTCGACGGAAATTTTACAGACTGGATTCCGGCCTTAGGAATGACGAGTCTGAAAGGCTTTTTTAAGATTCACCCATTGGGTGAGTTTTTTTGTCGATCAATTGATAATAAAACGAAACACTGTCAACGTTTTGTCTTGTTTTTAGAGAGTTTCAACTTCCGTTTTTAGGTTTAAACAAAATTCGGGGATCAAGTTGCTTCCCTTCTTTTCTCGACAATCTGTTTGTCGAGTACACAGCTGGATCCCGGCCTTCGCCGGGATGACGAACATGAAAGGCTTTTTTAAATTCACCCATTGGGTGACTCTTTTTGTTGGTTGTATTGAGAGTAAAACGAAACACTGTCAGTGCTTTGTCTCATTTTTCAGAGAGGTTTAACTTCCGTTTTTAGGTTAATGCAATACAATCAGGTGCCCCTATGAAAAACGTTTTGAAAAAATTCGGAGGCGCGGGAGTAACGCTGACGGAGCTGATGCTCGTTTCAGCGATCATCGGCATCTTGGCCATTCCCTTGACTCGAATGCTGAAAGGTGGTCTGGGGGCTTTTATGGCAGCGGAAAGCCGGACGACTCGTCAGCAATCGGCCACCACGGGGCGGGGGGCCGTGGCTTGGGATATGAAGGACATTAATGAGGTTTTGTTTGGGAGTCCCACCCGGGTTGTTTTTGTTATGGACAGTTACCGTTGGCAAGATGTTCGACCGGACAAGTATAATTATTTTGCCGACGACGATGGGGATGCTGTTCAAAATATTTCGGACCCGGACAGAGACGGGGACGCCTTGGTGGGAAACACCGATATGAGATCCCTTATGAACCGGCCTGGTAAGGTTGTGGGCACGGTTGGCTGGAGGCAAGGGTTGGATTTGGAAGACGACGATGAGGACAATGACGGTCGGCGGGATCTCACGGTGTCTTACACCTATCTCCCGGATCGTCAAGTGGTGGAGCGGGAAGTTTTTGTTAATGAAGAGTCTGTTCAGAAAAGCACTCTCTGGGATCATGTTGTTTCTTCCACATTCACCTATTTCGCCCGACCGGACACTCTTGGTGTTCCACCCAACGCGGACACCGGTGGGGACGGAATCGTGGACACGGCGGAACTGGCGGCCTTGGGCAATGGGGGAGATCTGGATCGGTTTGCGGAAACCCGGTGGATTTCCGGCTGGGAGTATGCCATCACGATTCTAACCGAAGGATCGGCGGTGCCCTACGTTGAAAAACGACGAGATTTTTACCCGCTTATGGAAAGCAAGGAGAAATTCCCATGATCGTTTCACGAGGTCGTGAAGGATTTTTTATCCCTGTTTTTTTGGGTATTTTTATGGTGCTGACCGTCTTTTTTCTTATCCTTGTTCGGATCTCTCGGGTGTCCAACCGGGTGACCATGAAACAAAAGATTCTCACGGAACATCAGCTCACGCTTGACACGCCCTTTGCCGATTACATGACCCTTTTCAACGAGGATTGGCGACAGAACTTTTTTTCAGAGGTAGAAATGCCGATCATGATTTCTAATAATGTGAGGAACCGTGGGAAAAACCCCGACATCTACTGGCGATCCAGATTGTCGACAACGTATCCAATCGGTATAACATCGAACACGTTACGAGTGGGTGTGTACACCCGAACCGACAAAACGGTCAACGATCCCCTCTTCATCACCTCTAAGCGGATGGACACGCTCTTTACCTTTCGGCAGGACGCGGCACGGTTCGACTGGGTGTTCCCCATCGATACGGATCTTAATAATTTTCCTGGTTTTTTAAAAGGAACCAACCTGAACCAAACCGTGTATGTTCATGGAGACCTGACAACATCAACAACGCCGGGTGAAATTTTTTCGGGTTTTTGGGTGGTGGATGGGACCGTGACGTTACAAAACCCAGCCCAAATACTGGGGGACGTGCGTTGCCGATATTATCACGGCCCCGGGGGAGCCACAACCCACCCGAACGTCACTCTGTTCGGGGAAAACCCCATGGTGCCTTCCGTCGTTATGGAGGATCCCCTGACTTTTTCCAGCGGCGTAAACTATTGGTTGCAGAACGCGTCTCTCATTATTTCAACGTCCGATCCCGTGGGGATCCTCATTGATTTTACCGTACCAAATGGGTGGAGAGAGCCCAACATCATCATGGGCGGAGTCACAACACCTTACAGGCTTTCTGAAGATCAAAATGTGATCGTGAGCACGGGGGGGACAAACGTGACGATCCGCGGTGGTCCCCCGGCCCTGCCTGCCCAAACGCCCATCGGGTATCCTTTGGTGATTGTGGCCTTGGCCAATGGGGCCG
>Ga0247839_1007169_pt1 | contig 12401 bp, 10 predicted proteins | sample LaCruzMarch2015__6_FD_192405 | JGI IMG/M metagenome (GOLD analysis project Ga0247839, IMG submission 192405) | Freshwater microbial communities from meromictic Lake La Cruz, Castile-La Mancha, Spain - LaCruzMarch2015_16m | ecosystem: Environmental > Aquatic > Freshwater > Lake | place: Spain...
TCTTCAGCCATGGGCTGGGGGGCCAGGCGGGGGTAGATGCAGCTGGAGCCCAAAAACAACAGTTTTTGCACGCCATTGGTGTGGGCCGCCTGGATGACGTTGGCCTGCACCATGAGGTTGTCGTAGATGAAGTCGGCCGGGTACGTGTTGTTGGCATAAATGCCACCCACTTTGGCTGCGGCCAGGTAGACCTGGGTGGGTTTTTCTGCGGCAAAAAAGGCGTTGACGGCAGCCTGGTTGCAGAGGTCCAGCTCGGCATGGGTGCGGTGGATGATGTTTGCCGGGGCCACGCCCTGGGCGATGAGTGTGCGAACAATGGCACTGCCGACCATGCCACGGTGGCCGGCGACGTAAATCTTTTCTGCGTGCAAAACGGTACCCTTCCCTTGGATTTGGCAGGGCCAGTTCTTATTGGCTGAACTTTAACCCTACAGATTGGTGGATTTTAGCGCACGAAGTTGGCAGCTCCGGGGCAAAGAGAGTTTCTTGCGCTTCGTGAGTCCAAATTGGGGGAAGCTGTGAGGTGGATTACTCACCATCCGAGTAGCCGGATTCCCGTTGGTGACGAATGCGTGCGAAGAGAATGAGATCGTCCAATGCGGCCTGGCTCAGGAATACGCGAGCCATGCGGATCAAACCAGGCGCGTTGGCACAAGGGCTTGCGGCTTGGCTTGCAGGTCTTTTCTGTGATCAGACAACTCCGAAAAATAGGCACGCACATCACCCAGTTCGTAACCCACACCACTACTCTTCATGTCGATCAATGCGGCCGCGGTGTCCCGCGTAAACGATTCACGCAGCCGTGTGCGGCGCACCGAGTCGGCCAAGGTTTGCACCATGAATGCGTGCAGGCTCAAGCCCGCGCTCTGCGCGTCTTTCTCAAGCTGCGCTTTGAGGGCGGCAGGCAATTTCACACTGGTGGGTCTACTCGCGGTTTTGGTGGCGGGCATTTCTGGCTCCAAATCATGGGGTAGTCAAATTTTACTACCTAGCATGTTCGTCTCGTGAACAGCTGCTAGCCACAGTCATTCAGGCGCGCATGCAGTTGGATTCGGCATCTGCGAAGGCAGATCTCCTGCTCGATATTTTCTCCATTAGCTTTGAACATTCCGGCTCAGAAGAGGGTTTCGTCGAGCGCGCCATCAACCACCTCGAACTTGACATGCTGGATGCCCATGATGCGCCCGAGCGTCTGCGCGAGGCCACAGCTGACACGGCACGGTCCATATGGGCTTAATCAAGCAGCAGGTCTATTTTTGTTCCCCAAGCTGGCTTTGCAGTTTGGTGAGCAAGGCTACCGCAGCCCGTAGTACCCCAGCGTCAAGACCTTGTCGCCTACAAAGCGGGGCGACTGCGGGTTTGGCCGCGCTTTTTATATGCCAATTGACCCTCTAGACCATATGAATACTGCGCAACCAGCTACTAATTTAAGAGCAATTCAGATAACTATGGGTCACACGCTGATCGCCCTGCTCTACAAACAGGGGAATGTCGCATGCAAGCTCTAAGCGGTGTTGGGTTGTGAGTCGGGTCTTGAGGTCCATGGGGTTGATGCGCATCGGGAGATCATTCCACGCTTATGGTACCGCCAATTTCTCTTCCGCTGCCAGTGAAGAGTAGATTCCTGCCAGCTACATTCCGCGGCTCTGAAGCGTCACGATTTCCTTGGGTGTATTCAACTGAACCGTGATGTTGGCAGGGCCAGTTTGAATGGCGATGCCAGCGAGACCTATCGCGTCGTATGCAGTTTGGAGCTTGTCGGCTGAAGGGTGGCAGACGCTGATGCTTTTCAAACTCACACCGGAACGCGGCAAACTGTTTCTGGGGTGGAGCCGCATGGGTTCTGCATCATCCGGTTTTCGCCATTGAATCAAGGTCGGCAAGCCGGCAGGTCTGTCTGGCTAAGGTGTCACTGTTGAGGCATTGATGGCCTTGGTCTGAAACCGTTGCGTGCAACGTTTCTTGAGAATTGGCACGACCAGATCTCGCCGCGTTACGAGCGCACCACGGCGGTGGTGACAAATACTCTGGATTGCGAGGAGTGGGGTCGGGCCCTTTCGGTGAACCGTCTACTGATGACAGGGTGGGGACAGTGTGGAGACAGTGCCGCCGTAGACGGGAGTAAACGAGCGTAAATCTGGGGACAAATTGGGGACACTCAGACCCGAAAAAGGCGTAAGAAAAGCCCTACTGTTTTAGTGGGGCTTTCACGTAAGTCGTTGATTTATAACGTTTTTTTTGGTGCGGCTGGCGGGGATCGAATAGTTTAAGCCATCTATTGATTTAAAAGGATATTTTTCTATTCTATTTACAAAATACCAACATAAGTACCAACATTTCGTTATGTGTCTGTGGAGCGGGCAAAAATTTCCTTTTGGATCACTCCCTATTGTTAGCTGAAAACGGTAACCAAATTTCGCGTAAATCGCTTCATGCTGGTTTCAATGCCAGCGCAGTGTCCATTGTGACCAGGGTGCTCAAAGCCTCATTCTCATATCGGTACTTGCCTTTTTGATTTGGGGCAGCCGACAACGTGGCGTTCCAAGGTAGCAACGGTAGTGCAGCGACATCGGAGTCCAGCAATAAGAAGTTTTTGGGCTTTCCCGACTTGCCATTGGTACTGAATCCCACAGCTAAAACCCAATGGCTTGATTCATCGTTGTGGAAACCAAGGATGCAAAGGCCATCCTGTTCAAGGCATTCCACAACGCGAACATTGCGCCCATCCTTCCTCAGAAGACGGCTATTGATGATTCCGCTGTAAGGTGCAAATAGCGACTGAAGCTCTTTTGGAGAACTGCCAGTGAAATACAAGTCGGTTGATCGCTTCCACATTTTTTTCAATGCGCGATTCCGTGGTGCGTTAGAGCCATCAAGTTCGTACAAATCGTCACGATGCAATGCTCCCATAAGAATGAGGCTCATCATCGCGCACTGTGGCCCGCATGAACTATCTAGCTCTCCCTGGCGCAAATGGAGGGGTTGTTTGTTGACCATCGGTCCTTCTCTTCCAGCGTGTAGCTTTTGATGACACCGAAATATTGTGTTCATTTTTTGGTAAAAGGATGTGACTTTTTGGAATTGCCGCCACTTCGTTTAAAGCAGTGGCGCGAGGTTACTGTCGCACTCGAACACCTTTCTTATGCCTGTTTTTGACGTTCATTGAAAACTCAACTTGAGCAAAAACTACCGACGTGAGTTTTCAGCATTTGCCGGTTGAAGCGGCAAATTGAACCAATAATCGGAAAGAAAGTGAGAACCTTCGCAGAGGGCTACGTGAGGCTGGAGTGTCAGAAAACAGCAATCAACTGCGTCTGAAAATTGTTGTAAGCATTTTCAGTATATCACAATGTGAAATATTTGTCGAAGTTCGTTTGCTTTTCGTAACATCAGTCTGTCTACCTATAAAAGTAAACATCGCAGGATATGAACTGCCAAAAGAAATTAAACAAATTAAGTCGCTATTACGCCTTCGGCGAACTGGTTTCAATGAGTGAATGTCAGCTACAAGGCACTGCACAATATTTTCAATCTGTTCGCTTGTTAGCAGTGAGCTTTAGCCAACAACCGAATGATCTTGATACTGGAGTTAAAACTACCACCGTGAAGGTATCGCTTGTTGATCTCCGTGTTTACTTCGATTTATTTCCCGTCATTGAATTATAAAGTTCGATTAGCTGACGAGCTTCAGAGGGTAATTCCTCAATACATATCATTTCAAATTCAGGCCCTTGCACTGATACGCCGTTCGTCATATTAAACTTAGCGTTCGCAATATACTTTCCAAATCCAGTAATTTTGGATTCGCCAATTTTTATATCGCCTTTGCCAAACCATTTTGTCTTTTTTGAAATCTTTATGCTAGCATACTTTCTTGCACTGGAAATAATTCCTTTACCATTGCCAAAAACGGCATCCTCGGAATAACTATCCAAGCGGCCATTAAAAGTATAAATTTTATTGTCCGCAGAAATCTTTGCATCTAGTGAAAAATTTCCATAAATATCAGGATAGGCGTCACTCATAGCCAACTCCTCGCAATCTTTGGCAATGTCAGGATTCTTAGTCACTGCGGATACTTTCTCTTTATACTCTTTTTCTGCTTTTAATTTTGCAGCAACTTGTTCTGCTTGTTGAGCATTTTCCTTTTCTAGTTTCGCCTGAGCTTCTTGTTTTTTATTTGCTATATCGATTTCTTTATCAGCCTTTTCTCTTGCAGCGACAATCTTCGCCGATTGAATGCGAGCAGTTGTTTGGTCTTCTATTGACGAAATTATTGGTGGAGCATTCTTTTCAATGATATTTATCCCACCCTGTAGAAAGAGAGCAACAGCAGGCCCCGCTCCACTTCGACGGTATTGATCACTAAATTGAACTTTGAGTTCAGGAAGAAATATAGGTGTTTTGTTCGGGGTAACAGTTTCCCTCAAGTTACCGTTTGCATCGAATACTTTGGAAACTATCGGCTTTTTGCTAGCAATCTGTTCACGAATATTCTTCACGTTTTCGTTCGTTTGTGCAAAAAGAAATATGTAATTTTCATCCTTCAAGCTCTGGAAGCAGTTTCTCATCTCTTGATAAACCTGTTCCTTTGACCTCTTTCTAATTTCATCGACCGCCCACTTGCCAATCAACTCATCCGGAGTGTCAAGAATATAATCAACGCCTTGCAGGCTGGCATTTTTCGCAGCCTCGATATATCTCTTAATTACTGCGCTTGACTGTATTAAATTGCAGATACTATTTTTGTTCACAGCATCAATAGATTCAACATTTGATGAAATTTCTTGAACTGATTTTTTTGAAGGTTTAATTTCCAATGGCTTTGCATCATTTTTTTCAATAGCAACCCCATTGCTACTACTATTTTTACTCTGATTTTCATGAGGTTGTGTGTTTACTATGAATTGAATCTCGTATGTATGCAACTCACCATTTCCCGAAAGGACAGTGAAATTTAGTTTGGAATTGTTTCCGTATTTCTCTTTTGAAAAATCGGCCACCCAATACGAAATATAATCATCAAACGCTATTGCTTTTGATAGAAAAATATAATTCGATGGGCTCGGTTTCATAATAACACACAAAGTTGAGTGAGGATTTTTGCATTGAATTTTATAGAAAAATTCATTTATGGTAATTTCTTTTGCGCCTTGTGCAAAGGCGCTAGTTGAGAGAAAGATGAATATACTGATAATTAATATCAAAAATTGATGCCAAGCTCTAGAGATGTCGCCGAGCATTTCGACATACAAACAATTATTCCAAGATACTTTTAACATACTGTCAATGGCAATATGTGCTTTTTGCACGGGCATTTTCATTCATTCCGTAACGCTGGTTGATGAACATTGAAGTGGCGCTCTTGATGTTTTCATCGAGTTCAAATGGATTTGCCAAGAATATAGAAATATCGACTCTTTTATCCAATATTTATTATTCGCATTTAGGTTTCCTTTGCTCTTTCCGAGTAAGAACAATACTTAACGCATTTCCTGCCTCTGAACTCTACCCCACCTAACCCCCCGATAAGCGGGGAATTGCTCAACCAATTGCTGCCAGTAAAAGTTAGTGCCAATTTGAACTACACACCAACCACACACTTGTATTTGACGTAAAAGTGTGGTTTTAGGGTGCCTTTATATATTTATTGACAAAATTGCATTGAAGTCTTAGACTTCAACTTACATTTTTAGTTTTCGACACTATGTCAGCAATAATGATTAGAGGGCAAAGCGTTGGCTATGTACGAGTCAGTACTGCCATCCAAAATACAGCACGTCAACTAGATGGCGTAGCACTCGACAGGGTCTTTGAAGACAAGGCATCTGGCAAGAGCACCGACCGCCCACAACTTACTGCTTGTATGTCTCACATGCGTGAAGGTGACACGCTTCATGTTCACAGTATGGACAGGTTGTGCCGCAACCTTGACGATCTACGCCGCATTGTTAAAGATCTGACTAGCCGTGGTGTAGTGGTTAAGTTCCACAAGGAGGGTCTAACGTTCACTGGCGAGGACTCTCCAATGTCGAATTTGCTACTTTCGATGTTGGGTGCAGTTGCTGAATTTGAACGATCAATCATCCTGGAGCGGCAACGTGAGGGAATCGCCATTGCAAAAGCTGATGGCAAGTACAAAGGCCGAAAGCCGTCATTAAGTACTGAGCAAATTCAGGACCTACGTAAACGTTGTGCCAGTGGAGAAAAAAAGACCGTACTGGCCCGTGAATTTGGAGTCAGCCGTGAAACAGTTTACGCATACCTTAGCGGTGTTGTCGATGGCAAATTAGGACTTGTTGAGGCGCAGATTTAAGATATGTAATTACAGCCACGAATCGTGGCTGTAATCTGTTTCAAATTGCTGGTTGATTGGCAAATGACTCAGCTATTGACCTCTCCGAAATACTGCTTGTATGCAGGTTTATCTTGTAAATCACAACAGGCAAACAAGGCGTGTTCTGCAAGCACTTTCAAGAACTCAGCCCAATGCCTTTCAGGCTCCCACCAGGAACACTGAGGGTTGTTGAGATAAGCCTTGACCTGCGCCCGTAATGCATCCTGGGTAACCAAGCGCAATACGGCTGTCGGGCTAACATAATTTACCAAGAGACTGGCAAGCTTGAGAAGATCATCGTTTGCGGCCTCCTTGGGAAACCCACCGATACTGAGCATCCGCAATGGGTTGCTATAACGAGGCAAGTCTGCCAAGGTAGAAATTTCCGTTGCAAATTTCGCTCGAACCCGCGGCTTGGCTTGAATCTCCACACGAGTAACATCTCCTCTTCCCGCAACCTTGATCAAATCGGACTGCTCCTGTTCCTTGTCATACACAACAGCGTGTTTCTCGCTGGTGTTGTGACCAACGTATTCCGTGCACTGCCGATACATGCGAGTTTTTCCATCCATGAAAAATTTCAAGAAGGTGCCTGATTGTGCGGCACGACTGGGTACAGGAATGATGTCCTTGATATTCACACCGTGAACATCCACAGCGGCATCAAACATGCTGATCCTAGCAATTCCCACGAAGGAACACCAAGACATGTCCAATAAGTACGACACCAATTTTTTAATATCGTCACTTTGATCAACACTCAATTTGCTCGGATTCAGGTGCAAGAGGAAATATCGGGCACGATCTCCAAATGGGTCAAAGCGAATTGAGCCAATAACATTTTCTCCGTCATAAATTACCCGACCTTTGCGATATGGCTTCATTTTCGATGCCATACCCAATTTGATGTGACCTGCGAATTTTGAAAGACGATTCAAAAATTTCAACTGATCTTTGGGATCAAGCATTACCGTCATATTTAAGCCATCACATACGACAGAAGTTCTGATTGTGTTTACTGCATTTGTGATTGGGACAGTGTCATAACTAATGATCGTTTTTGTGCACTTGATACTACTGCGTATGGTCGTACTACTACTGATCAATGAATTGACATGCTTATTAGTGTGCTTCAGCTTAAAAATATGAACGGAAATTTGTTTTGCCTTTTTGTCTGCGCCAAGCTTATTGCCATGTTTGATTGGTTGCATATTTTTCATATCAACCTCCTTATGCAGTCAAACAGGCTTTGAGCTTGCCGACGTTCCATGCAGTTACACCCGGTCCAAACTTGCGTGGTGATGGCACGGTTCCTTTTTGAACATACCGCCACAAGGTAGCTGCCGAACAAGCGTACAGCTCCATCACAACAGGCTGACGCACATAGGCCTCGTCTGGCAAACTGCCGAATTTTTCCAGCACCTCATTGACTGCGGCCTTCTTTGCAGCAGCGCGATTCTTTGCGGCTAAAAGCATTTCCTCTTTTGTGAGGTTCATCTTCTCCGTTTTGAGCTTCATCTCGTTACTCCAGTGAGTTGCATCGAGCTACCTGCGACATGCCCTTCGCTCAAGCTCAAAGCCTTTACAGCTACTGGATGGCGACCATTTGCCGTTATGAAGGACAGCGTAAAACTCACTACGGAATGTGTTTTGGAGCCAAACTTTCAAAAACATTGAGAGGAATCAGGAGGAATACAAAGACGATAATGATTCCTTCAAACACATGGATCTGCGCGAACTCTGGAAAGGACAATGTTGTAGGTTGTGTGGGTCCCTACATGGTTCAATGATTCCGCCACATAGGGCGCTTCATCTTGCACCTGATGCGGAACTACCTTTTCAGCGACTACAAATGACAAAGACTTGAGATGGCTACCAAAAGATCGGAATCGTTTCCTCTCAACTTTGATGAGGCCAGTTGGACCATTGAGATAGCAGTACCCCTGATTTTTTTCGGCGATTTTGACGAGCCGGAACGGCAACGTCTATCTCAAAGTGCCATCCAATTCCTTGTGAACGAAGTTGGAACGACGGTTTTCAAGACTCAATACCCTCCGCTAAACCTGATAGCGGAAGAGTTACACAAGGAATTAATCGCATTGCGTAAACGCGGTGCAATAGCAGATCGTACAGAGGGCTATGCACCCTTGGTCTGGTGTCGATTGGCTGTGCAGCTTTGGCTGGAATACGGTATTCGCCAGAAATCTTTTATGAACCCAATGCTGCATTGGATAAAAACCAAATGCAAAGATGGACCACCTTTGGTGAAATGCAACCTTGATCGCAATGGCATTCGGAAGACGCAGAAAATACCGTTGACTGTGTTTTTGTTTGAAGATATCAACGAGGCAAATAGAGCGCCAAAGAATCCGATACTTACGATATCAAAACAACATGCGATAGTCCGACCATTGAAGTCGACCAATAAGTCGAATACTAAAATTTCAACATCAATAGGTAAAAATGCTTTAGACCTTGTATTGAATTTAGTGAGTACCACCGCTAAAAAAGGGGAAATAAAAAATTTAAAGGCTAGATTTGACCCAATTCACAATCGCTTTCAATATATCGGGTTACGCTCTGATCTGTACCACGATTTAAATAACCTTTACCCAGAAAAAATGGGGAGATACAAAAAATCAGTACTTATTAAAGCCATTTCGCAAGCTGCAATCTGTCGGAAATATTTTGCGAAAAAGTAGTCAACGTAACATATTAGTCAGCTTGCCTTTTTGAATTCAAGTACTGTTGCTCCAGCGCGAAGCTTATCGAGATAATCTGCCCAGCGTTGCATCATTACCTTGCGTTGCTCTACGTATTCAGCACGGTCATACGCCATCCCTAGTGGCCCGCTTTTTCCATGTGCTAACTGAGCTTCAATTACATCAGGAGGAATTCCTGGCAATTGTTCTGCGATAAGTGTTCTTGCCATGGCTCTAAAGCCGTGTGCACTCATCTCATCTTGTGGGAAGCCCATACGTCGTAATGCCCCATTTATGGTCATGTCAGACATTGGGCGATTCCCAGTTCGTAAACTAGGAAACACAAACTTCCGCATCCCAGTCAGCGGTTGGATCTCTTTTATGAATTCAATGGCCTGTGCTGACAACGGTACAAAATGTGGCCTCCCATTTGACTTCCCGTAAATCGAGCGTTTCATAGACGAAGCTGGAATCGTAAGCATCGCCTTTTCAATATCTATCCAGGTCCACTCTAGCTGCCGAATGTTTCCAGGCCGCTGAAACAGCAGTGCAGACAGAGCTAAGGCAACACGGGTGGTTGGATGTCCACCGTAGTCATCTATTGCACGAAGAAGCACTCCAACACGTTTAGGCTCCAGAATAGCTGCCATGTGAGTTGTCGGCACTGGCTTCAAAGCTCCCGTCACATCTGCAGCGGGATTGTGGTCACAACGACCAGTCTGTATACCAAAGCGAAACACTTGCCCCGCATTCTGTTTCAATGTGTGAGCCGTATCCAATATGCCCTTCTTCTCTACCAGCCGCAGTACAGCAAGAAGTTCTGGCGCAGTGATTGAGTTGATTGGGCGTTTTCCGAAAGCGGTAAGCAAATAAGTTTTCATGCCTCCGAGCCACTTGGATGCGTATTTGGGGCTCCAACTTTCCGACTTCACTTTGTGGTATTCCAAAGCCACTTGCTCAAAAGTATTTGCAGCCAATGCGATTTCAGCCGCCTTGACCTCTCTCTTCACTTCGACAGGGTCTTTGCCTTCTGCCAGGCTGATACGAGCTTCATCGCGCTTTTTTCGCGCCTTAGCTAAGCTGACTGCAGGGTAGACACCAAGTGCCAACGTCTTCTGTTTTCCCTGCATCCGATATGCCATTCGCCAGTACTTGCCAACACTTGTAATGTGCAGGTACATGCCACCGCCATCGGAATGCTTATCGCCTGTTGCTCTGCCAGACCATTTGGTCTGCTTCACGAACGTATCGGTAAGGGACATCTTGGGGGTAAAGTTGTTGGTATGTGTTTGTCATGGTACACGACCTACCAACAACAATACCAACAAATTGTTGGTATGTCGTGAGACAACCTGAGAGGACAACAGCATGAATCAACCATAAAAAAACCCGCTGTAGCTATAGCCGAAGCGGGTTTTGAGACTTCTTGACCTTCAGTGACACTATCGTTTGGTGCGGCTGGCGGGGATCGAACCCACGACCCTTGGCTTCGGAGGCCAATACTCTATCCACTGAGCTACAGCCGCATACGCTGTACAGATCTACAACCCGCATTTTCGCACATCCATCACATTCGAAATGGGACAACAACGAATGTCTACAGTTTGATTTTCAAAGTCCTGGCAACTAGTTCCAGCGACTGCGGGTTGTCCCATTCCTTGGCGCCGTAATGCTTGGCCAGCACGCGACCCTCCGCATCAACCAGCACTGTCAATGGCAGGCGGTTAGCGCCCAGCATGTTTTCGAGAAATAGTTCATGGTCGATGAAGTTGCTGAAGGTGATGTTGGATTGTTTGACAAAGGCCAATGCCCGGTCACGGTAGTCGTCGGTGGAAATCCCGATGACGTTCAACTGCTTTGTTCCAAAGCGGCGTGACAGTCGCTCCAGCGATCCCATCTCCTGACGGCAGGGAGCACACCAGCTGGCCCACACGTTGATCACCAGCGGTTTGCCACGAAAGTCCGACAACCGCCTTGATGGGGTGGAAATTCCCTGCATGGACGCGTCGCGCAACACCGCGCCAACCGCAACCTCACCAGGCGTTGCTGCCCGCGCCAACGCGCCAACCGCTGCAAAAAACAGCCCCAGCGTGGCACCGACGGTGTTCCGACGGGTCATCATGGGGTTCACCGCTTACGGTCTGATCTTGTTGACTTGAAGCTTGACACCGCTGGCACCCAGCTTGACGGTTTGCACGGCTGAAATCAGGTCGCCAGACTCGGGCTGCGCCATGCCGGACTTGGAGATACGAGCCTCAACCTCGATCTGTGCGGACATGGAAATGCGTGCCTGCGGGCTCATGGCCAGCGAGTCATCCAGTGTGAACTTCAGCGGCAGCTCGGACACGTTCGCTCGTATCACGGCAACTGGCATGCGCGAGCCCGGCGCACGGGCTATCACCATGACGGTGTCGTTGGGTCCGGCTTTGGCCTTGAGCGCGGCGTCCAGTTCGACTTGCCCCCGGACACTGGCTTCAACACCCGTTTTCGGCGGTGCGCTAACCGAGTCAGCACTAGAACCCATAGGGCCTTTGGCGGGTGTTGTCAGTGCCGCTTTGGGGGCTGTCTTTCCGATCGCGGTATAGGCCGCGTCGATAGAACCCTGCAGCATGCGACCATCTTCCGATTCTGGGTCGACTTGCTGAATCAAGCGCTCCCAGATACGTATGGCGGCTTCGTACTGGTTACCCCGGAAAGCAGCCGTGCCTGCCAACCACAGTGCCATCGCGTTTTCCGGGTCAACCTTGAGGGCCTTCTCAATCAACTGCGCTGGCTTGCCAGCAAAATTACCATTGGCATTGGTGGCAGCAAGGTCGGCGTAAATCGCGAGCAACTGGGCGTCATTGTCCAGAAAAGTGCCGGCTCGAACAAAAGCCATTTCAGCTTCCATGTTGCGTCCGAGCATTTTGTATGACCGCGCCAGCATGGCCCAGCCTTGCAGGTTGTCGGGCTCCTTTTCCAGTTTTTTGGCGAGCCCTTCGGTCAAACGGTCCATGTCCTGAGCCGTTGCGGCTTGCTGCGGACCGCCAGGTTGCAGCGTGGCCGGGCTTCCCAGCAAGACATAGAGGCTGATAGCGACAATCGGCAATACCAGGCCAACCGCCAGCATTGTCTTCCTGGGCGCTTGCAGGATAGAAATAGCATCCGCTTCAGCAGTGTCGTCAATCACGCGGCGCTGCAGTTCAGCACGAGCCTGCTCGTAGTCGGCCTCGGCCAATGTGTTTTCAGTCCGATCGCGGTCCAGGCGCACCAACTGGTCGCGGTAAATGGCAGCATTCAATTCGCGACGTGACACATTGACATCCCGCGACTTCAGCAGGAATGGCCTGAATAGCAGCGCCAGCACCAGTAAAACGGCGAAT
>Ga0247839_1007174_pt1 | contig 12393 bp, 8 predicted proteins | sample LaCruzMarch2015__6_FD_192405 | JGI IMG/M metagenome (GOLD analysis project Ga0247839, IMG submission 192405) | Freshwater microbial communities from meromictic Lake La Cruz, Castile-La Mancha, Spain - LaCruzMarch2015_16m | ecosystem: Environmental > Aquatic > Freshwater > Lake | place: Spain...
GGAGCGGATCGCGCACATCCTGCGCGAGCAGTTGAGCGCCGCCCGTCTGGAACGGCTCAAACAGGTGCGGGAAACGCTCGCGGCGGACCCGCTGCCGCCGATGACCACCGAGGAGATCCAGGCCGAGATCGACGCCTACCGCACCGAGCAGCGCCGTGCGGCCGCGGCGGCGGCCGGGGCCGACCTCATCGTCTCGGGTGATGCCCATTTGCTCGACGAGGGCCGGTTCCGCGGGATCGAGATCTTTACTGCCGCCGCGGCGGTTGCGCGGATCATGGGCACGAATCAGCAAGAGGCGCCGGACGTCTGACGCGGGCTACAGACAGCCGCGCCCGTGCGGACCTCGTAGGGTCCGCTGTGCGGACCGCCGCGCCCGGCGACGCCAGCCGCCTTGGCCCGCGCGGCGGTCCGCACAGCGGACCCGACGGACGACCGCACCCGCGCAGAGGCATCTCGTTCCCACGCTCCGGCGTGGGAATGCCGCGCGGGCGCTCCGCGTCCGGTCCGAATACATGCCGAATCTCGTCGCGGTGTCACGCGGGATCGGCAGGCGTCGTGACCTTGATCCAGGCGCCGAGCAGGCGTCCGACCTCCGTCATCAACTCCGCCACATGCTTGTACTGGCCGCCGGTGAGCCAGCCCCAGCGCACCGCCAGGCGCAGGTAGAGCCGCAGCCGGGCCAGGGCCTCGTCCGCCGCCGCGAGGTGGCGCAGGCGCACCTGACCGCGGCCCAGGTTCGCCCGCTCCAGGGCCTCGCGCAGGTCGAAGGCCGAGTCCAGGAGTCGGCGCGTGAAGTCGTGCCGGTTGGCGCGCGGAAAGTGGTTGGTGGCCGGCAGGAGCCAGGACAGCAGGTCGAAGGTGCGCGTGAAGATTGGGCATTTCGCGGGCTTCAGTCATGGCGGGGGAGTCTACCGCAACGCGGGCGCGCGGGACAGCGGGCGCGGCGTCGTCCGCCCGCGGGCACGCGGCGGGACGCCGAGCGTCCCGTCTACGAACCGGACGCGGAGCGCCCGCACTTGCTCCCACGCTGGAGCGTGGGAGCCAGAAACGAGCGGGCCGCGCCCTGCGCCGCTCGTTCCCACGCTCCGCGTGGGAATGCCGTGCGGGCGCTCCGCGTCCGGTCTTGGCGCTGGACGCGGAGCGTCCTGGGATGCATTCCCACGCGGAGCCTGGGAACGAGGGACCTCCGGCCGGCCGCAACGCTGGTTGCGGGGTTGCAGAGGGTCAAAGATTCAGAGGTTCAGAGTTCAGAGGGGACAGAGTACAGAGGAATGGGGACCAGACCACCCGGAAGCCGCCATTGACGAGGCGGTCGCTCGGGTAGTTGCGGTCGCGCACCGCGCCGCGGCAGAGGTGGTAGCCGCGGGAGAACGCGCCGCCGCGCAGCACCCGCGCCAGGTCATCGCTGGCCTCGCTGTCCTCGCGCCCGTCCTCAGGATCGTACGGGTATTTGAAGCCGACGTGCATGTAGTCGGGCCCCCAGAGGCTGCGCGTCCACTCCCAGACAGTGCCGGTCTGGTCCTCGCAGCCGTAGGGGCCGGCACCGGCCGGGAAGCAGCCCACCGCGCTGGTGGCCCGCAGGCCGGTGTCCTTGTAGTTGGCCAGGTCGGGGGTCAGGGTGTTGCCGACGGCGTAGAGGCGGCCATCGGTGCCGCGGGCGGCCTTTTCCCACTCGGGCTCGGAGGGCAGGCCGGGTTGGAGTTGGCCGGCGGCGACGGCGGCCCAGAAGCGGCGGGCGGCGGCTTGGGGTTCGGGTTCCTGGTCGGGCGGCGCGGCGCGGCCGGGGGCCGCTCCTACGGGGGGCGCCAGCGCGGCCAGGCGTGCGGCGGCGAGGCCGCGCAGGCAGTCGCCGTGCCAGGCGCAGTAGGCGCGGGCGTCGTGCCAACTGACCCAGACCACCGGGTGATTGGGGTGGCCCTGCCAGGCGTCGGCCTCGGCGGGGCGGTAGCCGGTCGCGGCCACGAAGGCGGTGAACTGGGCGACGGTGACCGGCCAGCGGGCGAGCCAGAGGGCCGGGAGGTCCTGGTCGTGCTGGGGCTCCTCGTCGGACCAGCCGTTGGGGTCCTGCTCGGGGTCGGTGCCCATGCGGAAGGGGCCGGCGGGGACCTCACGGAAGCCGAGCGTCGGGTCGGCCGGCAGGTGCCAGGTGTCGGGGTCGAAGCGGGGGTCGCCCAGGGCGCCCAGGGCCTGACCGCAGGCGGCGCGCGCCCTGGGCTGCCCGACCAGGGTGACCAGACAGGCGGCGAAGGAGGCGGTGAGGAAGTCCCGTGCCGCGCCCTGCGGCGGCGCCACGCTGCCCGGGGCCAGGTCGGCGAAGCCGGCAAAGCGCTGCGCGTCCCACAACCCGGCCGTACCCCGGCCGGCTTGGACCCAGGCCTCGGTGTCGCGCCCGAGCAGCCAGGCGGCGCGCGCCGCCGGGTCCAGGAAGGCGTCCTCCAGCGGGGTCGGCGTCCGGCCCAGGCGCGCCAGGGCCTCGCGCGCGACCCGGGCACGCTCGGGGCCGAGCGTGATGTAGGTATGGTGGCAGCCGCTGCGCGCCCAGTCCTCGACCGAGCGGCCCAGGACGTCGCACAGGCGCAGGTCGTCGCGGCGCTCGTCGATCCAGCGGGCCAGCCGGTCCCAGTGGGTGAGCAGGGCCTCGTGGGCGACGTCCACCACCGGCTCGGCGCGCCCGCCGGCCGCCGACTGGTGGTCCTTGACCAGCAGGCGCTGCCGCACCAGGCGCTCGGCCAGGTCCGCGGCCGGACTGCCGGCCGGACCCAGCCGCGCCAGCGGGGCACGGCGCCGCGTGACCGGGGCCTCCGCGCCCTCCACCCGGACCAGCTCGCGGAACAGCGCGGCCAGGGCGGCGTCCGCGCTGCCGGGCTCCCGCCCCGCGGCGAATTCATCGAAGACCAGCCCCGCCTGGGTGGCGATGGCCCCGCGTACCTCGCCACAGGCGCGGTAGCTCGCGTGAGTGCGGCGAGGCGCGGTTGGGCGGTCAGGTCCGGCACGAAATCGGCGCGCAGGGTGGCGAGGATGCGCACCCGGGGCCGGGCCGCGGCCGCGGCCAGTTGGTCGATAAAGCGGTCCCGGACGGCCGCGTCGGGAAGCCTGAAGACCTCCTCCAGTTGATCGACGAAGAGCAGCAGCTCGGCCCAGTCCGGCGCCCCGGCCAGCGCCTGCTCCAGGGTCCGCGCGAGGCCGGCGGGGGTCGCGAGCAGCGGCGCCAGGCGGCCGGCCTCCCAGCGACAGCGCTCGAACCCGTGGGCCAGGGCGCCGGCCAGGGCGACCAGGGGGTCGTCCCCCAGTTCCATGGGGGTGAAGCGGACCCAGCGCCAGTCCTTGGCGCCCGGGAGCGCATTGCCGGCCAGCCGCGGCAGGAGCCCGGCCCAGACGAGCGAGGACTTGCCGGAGCCCGAGGCCCCGACCACCGTGAGACAGCGGCGGGCGGGCTCGGCCAGGAGCCGGATCAGGTCATCGGTCTGGGCACCGCGCCCGCAAAAGATCGGCGCGTCGGCCGCGCGCAGTGCGTGCAGGCCGGGATAAGGGGCGCGGTCCCAGGCGGGCGCGGCCGGGGCCGGCGGGGCGGCGCCGCTCCCCAAGGGGGCCGGGGACGGGAGCCGGCGGGCCGCCAGCGCCGCCAGGTCGGCTTGCAGGCGCTCGGCCAGGTCGTTGGGCGCGTCGTAGTCGGTCCAGGCGCGCCGCGCGCTGCCGTCGGGGTTCGTGAAGTCGGCGAAGAACGACTGCACCGCCTGCCATTGCGCCCGGGTCTCTTCATAGTCCGGGTCATCGAAGGCGGGCGCCGGTACCCCGCGCTTGCGGTAGACGAGGACCGCGGGGGTGCCGTGGGCCGCGGCGCCGGCCATGGCGTCCAGGTACTCCCACTCGGTGCCGGAGCGGTAGGGCTGGCCGTCGGGCTTGGTCTGCCAGTGCGGATCGAGCGGGGTGCCCAGGCGCCAGCCCAGGATGACGACCACGAGGTCGCACTGGCTCGGGCGCGGGCGGCCGGCGGCCAAGGCCTCCTGGGGGTTCATGGTGGCGAGCAGGGGGGCGCCGCCGCCGGGCTTGTCCCAGGCGATGAGGTCGACCAGCAGGCGCCCCCGCAGCCCGGGCAGGCGCGGGAGCTGCTCGATCAGTTCGGCGGCAAGACGGCGCTCGTCGGCCACGTCACCGGGGGAGGCGAGGAAGACCCGCAGGCGCGGCAGGTCCGGCTGGGGGTCCGCGGGTTGAACGGCGGCCTGCCCGGCCGGCGCTGCCGCGCCGCCATCGGCGGGGCGCCGGCCGTGGATGCCCCACAGCAGGCGCTCGAATTCCTCGCCATCGAGTCCGCCGCGCAGGTCGACCCAGGTGCGGCTGGCGAGAAACAACGGCAGTTCGGGCTGCGTCGGCGCACCGGGCAGCAGGACCGGGATCACCGGCCGCCCCTCGCGCACGGCGCGGCTCAGCAGGGCCTGCGTCTCCTCGTCTTCCCAGGGGCCCAGACCGTCGGCCCCGATCAGGACCGCCCCGGTGGCCGAGCGGGCGATGCCGTCGGCGAGCAGCGGTTGCCAGTTGCGGCCCGGGACCAGTTGCTCCTCGTCGAGCCAGACGCGCACCCCGGCCGCGGTGAGGCGCGCGACCAGGGCCCGCACGGCGGGCTTGTCCTTGCTGTTGTGGGAGAGGAAGCAGTCGAAGTCCATGGCAGCGGCTCCAGCGGGGGGATTCCTGACTCGCGATCAGTAATTTTTACTCCATCGGCGCGCGCAGGTAAAGCCGCGCTTTCGCCTGGCGCAAGAAGACTCACGACCGAATGCCTGATTTCAGGGCTCGAAGACCTGCAATACCAACCCCGGGCGACGGGCGTAGCCCGCCACGTCGACCAGATCGTCCCGGTCGCTCCACATCCCGAAGGCCGGGCCTGCGCCCTGCGCGGGCGGGGATTCCTCCTCGATGCGCACGCTTACCCGGGCGTCGCGCTCGACCGCCAGCAGCGCGCGCCAGGATTCGGGCAAGTCGCTGACCTTCACATGCTCGATCAAGACAGCAGTCATGGTTTGCTTCCTTCAGTAGCGATGGTTGCGCGATCCCGATGGGCCTCGTCGTCATCCTAAGCGCATCGGCGACGCAGTGACAACCTTGCCTGGCTGCGAGCGCCTCGGCAAGGTTCCCGCGGGCGCTGCGCGCCCTGGCCGACCGGATGTCGGCGCTCCCTCAGCGGTTCCGCCGCCGCGGCTGGTGTTGCTCCGCACCCAGCAGCCGATCGAGCCCGCGGATCAGGGGCGCGACCTGGGGCGGCGGCTCGAAGGCGTCCAGAAAGTTCTTGAGATACAGCCCCAACTCGGTGTCGCCCGCCATCCGCAGCCGCCGCTGGAAGAACAGGGTGTCGGCGTCCTCGCGCCGGGCGGCGAGCAGCATGAACTCATGCAAGCCCCCCGAGATCGTCGCAGCGGCGGGCGCCCCCTCCCCGTGGCCGCGAATCCGCCCGCCGGCGAGGCCCAGGCGGTAGCGGATGCCCAGGTCGCTGATTTCGATCCCGACCGTGCGGCCGATCAGGAAGTCCAGTTCACCCTCGGCGATGGCGTCCTTCATGACCTGATTGAGCACCAGTGCCAGGGCCTGGCTGTGGGCCAGGGTCGGCAGCAGGCGCAGGGGTGCGGAGAGGGTGTTGATGAGGCGCGGGGCTAGGTTCATGGGGCGGGTCTCGGGCGGCGGTGGGTGTATCGACAAAGCCGCTCATTGTCGCGCGCCCGGGCGCTTCGCGCGAGTGGGCGGCGTCGGCCCGCGACCCCGCGTCCGCTCGGCATGACACCGCGGTGCGGTTGCACCCAGGCGTGGCCTTGATCATAACCCCGGTCATCCTGCTGGGCGGGAGGTCGTTGGTCCGCACAGCGGACCCTACGGGCGCCGTAGGGTCCGCTGTGCGGACCGCCGGACCGCCGGACCGCCGGACCGCCGGACCGCCGGAACTCCTGAAGCCGCGTGGACGGGTTGGTATCATCCCTGGCAACCAAGCCCCGGTGCGTCGCGTCCAGGGGCTTCAACCACGCCTTTGCGATCTGGGGAACCCCTTGAAGATCCTCGTCTACCGCGGTCTTGACACCGCCGCCATCCCGGGTTTCGAGAAGCTCGCGGCCTACCTGCGCGCCGACGATTTCCGTTCCGCCGAGGTCAAGAAGATCGGTGACAACCTCTACCGGGCACGGCTGGACCGCAGCAACCGGCTGCTGTTCGCCCTGTACCGGCACGGCGCGGAGCACTATGTCCTGGCCCTGGAGTTCATCCACCGGCACGCCTATGAGCAGTCGCGTTTCCTCGCCCGCGGGGTGACGATCGACGAGGACCAGATCCCGGACGCCGCGGCCGCGGCGGCGCAGACGGCACCGCAGTTGCCCTATCTCAACCCGGCCCTGCACCGCTTCCACCTGCTCGACAAGGTGCTGTCCTTCGACGACGACCAGGAGGCGATCTACCGCCTGCCCCCGCCGCTCGTCATCATCGGCTCGGCCGGCAGCGGCAAGACGGCGCTCACCCTGGAGAAGCTGAAGGACGCCCGGGGCGACTGTCTCTATGTGACCCGCTCGCCCTTCCTGGCCCAGAACGCGCGGGACCTCTATTACGCCCAGGGCTATGAGAACGAGGACCAGGAGGTCGAGTTCCTGTCCTATCGGGAGTATCTGGAGAGCATCCAGGTCCCCCCGGGCCGGGAGATGACCCCGCGGGTCTTCGCCCATTGGGCGGCGCGCCAGCGGTTGCCTAAGGAGTTGCAGGACAGCCACCGGCTCTTCGAGGAGGTCCAGGGGGCCATCACCGGCACTGCGCCGCAGCGTTCCTATCTCGATCGGGAGACCTACCTGGCGCTCGGCGTGCGCCAGTCCATCTACCCACCCGAACTGCGCGGCGTGGTCTATGACCTCTTCGAGCGTTATCTGAAGTTCCTGGCCGAGGAGGGCTGGTTCGACAGCAACATCCTGAGCCACGCCTGGCTGACCCGGGTAGTACCGCGCTACGACTTCGTGGTGGTGGACGAGGTGCAGGACCTCACCAACGTGCAGTTGCTCCTGATCCTGAAGGCCCTGCGCGACCCCCGCGGCTTCCTGCTGTGCGGGGACTCCAACCAAATCGTCCACCCGAATTTCTTCTCCTGGTCCAAGGTCAAGACGCTCTTCTGGAACCAGCCGGGGGACCAGGCCCCCACCGAGCTGATCCGGATCCTCAACACCAACTTCCGCAATTCCCCTGAGGTCACCGAGGTCGCCAACCGGCTGCTGCACATCAAGCACGCCCGCTTCGGTTCGGTGGACCGGGAGAGCAACTATCTGGTGGTGAGCCGGGGTCCGGGCGCCGGCCGGGTCGGGCTCCTGGCGGACACGGACGCGGTGAAGCGGGACCTGGACCGGCGCACCGCCGCCTCCGCCCGCTTCGCCATCCTGGTCCTGCACGACGACCAGAAGGCCGAGGTACGGCGCTTTTTCCGCACCCCGCTGGTCTTCTCCATCCACGAGGCCAAGGGGCTGGAATATGAGAATGTGCTCCTCTACGGCTTCGTGAGCGGGGAGGAAAAGCGCTTCCGCGACATCGCCGCGGACCTGACGGAGGCGGACCTGCAGGGTGAACTGCGCTATGCCCGCGGGCGCGACAAGAATGACAAGTCGCTGGAGATCTACAAGTTCTATATCAACGCCCTCTATGTGGCGGTGACCCGGGCGGTGCGCAACCTCTATCTGATCGAGCCGCGCCCCGCCCAGCCCCTGCTCGCGCTGCTGGGACTCACCGAGGTCCACCAGGGGGTGGCCGACGTGCAGGAGCAGCGCTCCAGCCTGGATGAGTGGCGCCGCGAGGCCCATCGGCTGGAACTCCAGGGCAAGGACGAACAGGCGGCCGAGATCCGCGCCCAGATCCTCAAAGAACAGCAGGTCCCCTGGGCCGTACTGCGCGGGGAAACGCTGGCCTCGCTGCGCGAGCAGGCCCTGGTCAAGGGCGACAAGAAGGCGCGCATCGGCCTCATGGAATACGCCCTGGTCTACCGCGACCAGCCCCTGCTCAATGAACTCGATCGGGCCGGACTCCAGGCCGCCCGCCACCCGGACAAGGCCTGGCCGATCCTGGAGAAGAAGCACTACCTGCTCTACAGCCTCAAACACGCGGGCGGGGTCCTGCGCGAGGTCGACAAATACGGGGCGGACTTCCGCAACTGTTTCGGTCAGACACCGCTGATGATCGCCAGCCGCATGGGCCACGCCGATCTCATCGGCGAATTGCTGGAGCGCGATGCCGACCTGGGACTGGTCGACGGCAATGGCCAGAACGCCTTCCAGATCGCGCTCGATCGTGCCTGCGCAGACGAGCGCTTCGCCCGCACCCGCCTGCCCGCGGTCTTCGAGCGGCTGGCCCCGGCGGGGATCGACATCCAGGTCGACGGACGCCTGGTCAAGCTCGACCGGCGGCACATGGAGTACCTGATGCTCTGTGTCGCCCTGGTACTGTTCTACCAACGGCTCGGGGAGAACTGGGCGACACGCCGCAACCTCCTGAACGCCGTCGACTTCGCCGCCGTGCTGGGGCAGTTCCCAGAGTCGGTGGTGCCGGCCCGGCGCAAGAAGCAGACCTATGTCTCATCCATCCTCTCCAAGAACGAGGTCAACCGCGAGGGTCCCTACAACCGCAAACTCTTCCTGCGGATCAGCCGCGGCCAGTACCTCATCAACCCGCGTCTCGCGCTGCGGGTGGAGGGCGAATGGCGCGGTATCTACGACCTGCTGGTGCCGGAGCGGCTGGGGGCCGCGCCGCAGGACGTGCTGGCCTGGATGGGCAGGCGCTGGGACCCCAATCCCCGGCGGGAACAGGCGATCGGGGAGTTGCGGGACATGATCGCGGGTCTTGCCCGGGGCGGGATCGAGCCGACCCCTGAGCCTAAGAAAAGAGTTTAGCCGCCCATCGCCGCGATCACCAGGCACGCTTACGGGATACGACATGAGACTGTTTCATTATCTTGAGATTCAAAACTTCAAACGCTTCGGCGACCGGCAGCGTATCGAACTCGATCATCCGGCCGTATTGATCGGGCCGAACAATTGCGGCAAGACCACGGCGATCCAGGCCATTGCACTCTGGTCCCAGGCGGTCAAGACCTGGTTCGACGCCAAGCAGACCTCGACCGCCACGGAGCGCACCTCGACCTCGATTAATCGCCTGAACATCGTCTCAGTCCCGGTGCAGCGGACCCGCTATTTCTGGCACAACACCGCCGTGCGCACCGGCAATCGGGATATCCCCCTGCTGATCACCCTGGGCGTGCAATACGACAACAGGGTCGAGCCCGTCACCATGAGCTTTCGCAACCAAGGGGACGAGTTGGTCTATTGTAAGCCGGACGCGGCCACGGCAAAGCGGATGGACCTGATGGGCGCCGCCGCCGGCCTCAACGTCGCGTTGCTCTATCCCATATCCGGCCTGGAAACAGAGGAGCCGATCCTGCAGCCGGGGCGCATCGGCGTCTTGTTGGGACAAGGGCAAACGGCCCAGGTGCTGCGCAATCTGTGCCTCATCGTGTTCAAAGACGCGCCGCAGGACTGGCGGCGAATCACCGCGCTGATGCAGCGACTCTTTGACATCGACCTTGCGGAGCCGACAGAAACGGCACGGGGCAGTATCGATCTGTTCTACCGCCAGGCCCACGTCAAGGAGGACCTCGACGTCGCGCTGGCCGGTCGTGGATTCCAGCAAATGCTGTTGATCTTTGCCTACCTCTATTCCCACCGCCGCAGCGTGCTCCTGATCGACGAACCGGACGCACACCTGGAGATTCTGCGGCAGAAGCAGGTTTATGTGCTCCTGCGCGAGATCGCCGCGGAAAACCAGTCCCAAGTGGTGATGGTGACCCATTCGGAGGTGATTCTGGATGAGGCACTCGATCATCACCTGACCCTGCTGCTTGAGGGACGCGCGGATAACCTGGCGGCCAAGACAGACATTCGCAACGCACTCAAGCACTATGGGGCCGAGCACTATGTCCGGGCGCGCCAGCGAGGCTATGTGCTGTACGTCGAAGGGGGAACGGATCTGGACATGCTGCGGGCGCTGGCGCAACGACTGGGCCACCCGGTGACGCAGGTGTGGGATGAGCAGATCAATGCCTTCTACGTGGCGAACAATTATCCGGACCCCAGTCTCGATTCCGAACTGGAACGCGTGGAAGGGGGCTTCGGTGTGACACCGAAGGCCCATTTCTTCGCGCTGCGCGAGATGATTCCGGCTCTCAAAGGGCTCGCCATTCTGGACAACGATGGCCGCAACCGTGCGGACCTGGACGAGGGCGGCCTGAGCATCCTATACTGGCGGCGCTATGAGGCCGAGAACTATTTCATCACACCCAAGGTCCTGCGCGCCTATGTCGCCGAGCATTACGGCGACCTGACGCTGTTCGACGGCTTGCGGATCGAGACCGATGAGGTGCTGGACGCCTTGATCCAGGAGCAGGTCTTCGGCGGCAGCCGGGAGGACTTCGCGACCTGGAAGGACGCCGCCCCGGACGCGGCGCGCCTCGTCTGGGAAGCGAAGACCGAGCGCCTGAAGCTCAGCAGCTTCGCCGAGGAATTCTTCCGCCGCCTGGCGCAGCGCTTGGGTCATGCGATGTTGCTGCGCAAGGGCGAGTTGCATCAGCTTGTGCGGTTCATCGATCCCGCGTCCATCCCCGCGGAGGTGGGCACCAAGCTCGACCTATTGCAGGCGGTCTTTGCCACCGCGAGACCGGGCGAGGAAGGCGGCACCCGATAGTGCAAAGGACAGAGGGCAAAGGGTCAAAGGGTCCTGGCGAGGCGCAGACCAAGGATGAAGTTCGCTTCACCCGCGTTGCTCCAGTCGCGGTAGGCTGACCGGAGCCCCCGCGGGCCATCGCCCCGGCCGCCGCCGCGAAGCAGGCGCCGGGAACAGTCCCCGCCCCCCGCCTCGCCCCAGGCGCTGCCGTCGATCGGCGCGCCCTGGTAGTCCTCATGCCAGCAGTCCGCCACCCACTCCCAGACGTTCCCGGCGCGAAGGGGTTCTGTATCGCGACGCCGTGGCGGGGACCTTCAGCGTCCGACCGCTCCGGCTCGGTGTCGGGCGACCCCATGAGAAAGCGCCCGGCCGCGATCACGACCATCTCCGGCCCCTGCCCCGGACGGCCGCGGCAGGGCGGGTCCGGCGCCTGAGGGCCTGCGGCGCAGGCAAGGGACGGCAAGAGCAGCAGGCCCAGCAAGACCGGACCCCGCTGCCCCCTGAGCCCCATCAGGCCCATCTGGCCCATCAGGCCCATCTGGCCCATCTGGCTCCCACGCTCCAGCGTGGGAGCAAGCGCGGGCGCTCCGCGTCCGGCGCGGCGACCGGACGCGGAGCGCCCGCTCTGCATTCCCACGCGGAGCGTGGGAACGAGAAGAGCCCCTCGCTCCACCCTCTGGCTCCCACGCTCCCGCGTGGGAGCAAGCGCGGGCGCTCCCGCGTCCGGGTCCGGGGGGCTCACCATGAGGTCGCGACCTCGATCAACCCCGCCTGCCCGGCATAATTGCGCGCACTCGAATAGCGCCAGTGCAAAGGATCATCGACATACCCCCGGGCGACCGGATTGTTGTGAATGTAATCGAGCTTCTGCCGGATCATCGCCTCCCCCTCCACCTGTTCCGGATGGGACCCCTCCTGCCACACCTGATGCTCCCGGTCCGTCTTGTGCCGCAGCTTGTGCCAGGCCAAGAGATCCAGCACCGGGGAGCGCCGCTCCCTCAACCGTTCGACCATCTTGCGGGCCGTGAATGACTTGAAGCTCGCCAGGGCCTGGCCGAGGTCCGGGGCCCGCGCCAGCAGGTGACAATGGTTTTCCATGATTACATAGCCATAGAGTACCAGGCCCTGCTCACGTTGGAGAAAGGCGATGGAGTCGAACAGGATCTGCACATTGGCGGGCTGTGAGAACATCGGCAGCCATTGCACGATGGTGCAGGTCAGAAAGTGCGGCGCCTGCGGGTCCAGGATGCGATAGCGGTCGCGGCCCATGGGCTTGGTCTCCGGGGGCTGGTGGATGCACCAAGGTTGCCATGGGTCGCCGGGGTTGTCGATGGGGCCTCTGGCCGTCTGGCTCCCACGCTCCGGCGTGGGAGCAAGTGCGGGCGCTCCTGCGTCCCGCCGGCCGACCGGACGCGGGAGCGCCCGCTCGACACTCCCACGCGGGAGCGTGGGAGCGAGAAGAGCCCCCGCGCCGTCGTGCTGCCCTCTGGCTCCCACGCTCCGGCGTGGGAGCAAGTGCGGGCGCTCCTGCGTCCAGCCGGCCGACCGGACGCGGGAGCGCCCGCCCGACACTCCCACGCGGGAGCGTGGGAGCGAGAAGAGCCCCCGCGCCCGTCGCGCTGCCCTCTGGCTCCCACGCTCCGGCGTGGGAGCAAGTGCGGGCGCTCCTGCGTCCAGCCG
>Ga0247839_1007180_pt1 | contig 12385 bp, 12 predicted proteins | sample LaCruzMarch2015__6_FD_192405 | JGI IMG/M metagenome (GOLD analysis project Ga0247839, IMG submission 192405) | Freshwater microbial communities from meromictic Lake La Cruz, Castile-La Mancha, Spain - LaCruzMarch2015_16m | ecosystem: Environmental > Aquatic > Freshwater > Lake | place: Spain...
CGCTGAAGCGGCGGATCAGGGTATCGGTGTGCGCGTCGAGGAAGACCACCTGGCAGGCCACGCCGCGCTCCTGGGCGGACTCGATCAGACCTGGCAGGTTCTTGAGTTCGCCTGGGTTGCTGCGGGCGTCGACGCCGACGGCCGTGTCTTTGAACGCCTCACTACCGGCATCTTTCAGGCCCAGCGCGAGGTCCTTGAGCAGGAACAGCGGCAGGTTGTCGATGCAATAGAATCCCAGGTCCTCCAACGTGTGTAACGCCACACTCTTGCCGGAGCCGGACAATCCGCTGACGATGACGAGTCTCATGGCGAGGTCCGTGGGTCGATGGGTTGCGGGATGATGTCAGGTGCCCGAACACGCGTGTCCGTCGGGTTTGCCGTCCGCGGCCGCGGGTTCTGCCGCCGCACCGGGCCTGGAGCCCGGCGGGTCGGGGTGATCGTTGCTGATCGCGCGCGTCTGCCGGTCAATGAAGTCTACACCGGCATCGTAGCCGCGGATCCGCAGGATCTGATGGCGGACGGCCGCCTCCACAATGATCGCAAGATTACGCCCAGGGGCGACCGGCATGGTGATACGCGGTATGGCCACGCCCAGGATGTTGGTGGCGGACAGACTCCCGGCGAGTCGGTCGATGCGGTCGAGTTGGGTCTGGTCGAGCGGTTTCAGGTCGATGATCAGGTTGAGCGTCTTGCGGCGTACGACCGCGCCTTCGCCGAACATGGCGCGGATGTTGAGAATGCCCAAGCCCCGTACCTCGAGAAAATCGATCAGCGGCTCGGGGCAGGAGCCCTCCAGCTTCTCCGGGGCGATCCGCGCGAACTGGGGGGCGTCGTCAGCGATCAGGCGGTGGCCGCGGGTGATCAGGTCCAGTGCCAGTTCGCTCTTGCCGACCGCCGGGTCTCCGACCAGCAGGACCCCCATGCCCAGCACCTCGATGAAGACACCGTGGACGATGGTGCGTTCCGCCAGGGCATGGGTGAGGTAATAGCGCAGTTGATTGATCAAGTCATCGTCGGTGACGGGCGATCCGACCAGCGGGGTTTGGGTGCGCTCGGCCCATTCCCAAAAGGTGGCCGCGGGTTCGATGCCGTCGGCAAAGATCACCGCCGCCGGCCGCTCGCTGAAGAGTTTTTCGACGGTCTCCCTGAACGCGGTTGGACCAAGACCCGCCAGGTAAACCAATTCCGCGCGGCCGATGACCTGGAGCCGGTTGGGGTGGATGCAATTCAACGATCCGATCAACGCCTGTCTGGCCGTTTCCGGACAAGTCCCCCGCAAGGAGTGGGGTGCCGCTGGTTCGGGGGTCAGCCAGTTCAGCCGGGCGCGCGGCCAGGTGAGTCGGATCAGTGACTGGAGACTGTCGGCCATGGGTCGGTGTCCGTGCTGGGCTAGTGGCCGCTGAACACGTGGAGGATGGCGCTCGGCGAGTCGGCCTCGCGCAATCGCTTGCGGACCTGGGGGTCGTTGAAGTGGCCCGCCAGTTGGGCCAGCAGTTGCAAGTGCTCGTCGGTGGCCGCCTCGGGCACGAGTAAAGCGAAGGCCAGATCGACCGGCTCGCCGTCGATGGCATCGTAGTCCACCCCCTGGCTGAGCGAGACGAAGGCCCCGATGGATTGCGTCACCTCTTTGACGCGGGCGTGCGGCAGCGCAATGCCGTGGCCAAGGCCGGTACTGCCGAGTCGCTCACGCTCCAGGAGGCAGTCGAAGACCAGGTCCGCGTCCAGCCGCGGATGGTCGGCGGCCAGGAGGCTTGCCAGGGTTTCGAGCAGGCGCTTCTTGCTCGCAATGACGAGGCGACAGCCAAGCCGCTGCTCGGTGATGAAGTCGGGCCGGAACATGGGTCAGCGTCCCCCGCGCGTGGTGCGAGGCGGTGTCGAGGGGGTGGTGCGCAAGGTTGCACCGGGCTGGTCATTGGGGGTCATGTCGGTTGTTTCCTCTAGGCCATCCGGACGGCGCGGGAGCCTCACAGTAGCTCGGATCCGCTCCTGTCTCAATGAAAACACCTTGAACGAGACCGTTCAAGGTGTTTGCTCGGTCGGGGGTACCGGTCGGCCCGTGGCTGCGGGCGGCGCGCTACTCGGACTCGCCGCTCTTGGCGCCGGTGGCCGCTACCGGCCGGTGGTTCGCCTTTTTCTCTTTATGGCGAAGGATTTGACGGTCCAGCTTGTCGATCAGAGTGTCGATCGCGGCATACATGTCCTCATGCACGGAGTCGGCAAACAGCTTGCCGCCGTTGACATGCAGGGTCGCCTCGGCCTTCTGGGCCAGCTTTTCCACGCTCAGAATCACGTGAGCGTTGATGACGTGGTCGAAGTGGCGAGCGAGTCGCTCGAACTTGTTATCGACGTAGCCTTTGAGGGCTTCGGTAACGTCGATGTGGTGACCCGTCAGGTTGATTTGCATAGTTTGCTCCTTAGGTTTCAAACAGCCTGTCAAGCCAGGCGTTTGCGTTCGTTCGAGGGGGGTATCCCCAGGGCCTCGCGGTACTTGGCGACCGTGCGTCGGGCGACATTGATGCCCTGATCAGCCAATTCGTCTGCGATCTTGCTGTCACTCAGCGGCCTCCTGGCCGATTCGCCGGTGATCATCTTACGGATCAGGGCACGAATTGCCGTGGACGAACACTCGCCTCCAGACGCGGTGTTCACGTGCGACGAGAAGAAGAATTTGAACTCGAAGGTACCGCGCGGGGTGTGCATATATTTTTGCGTGGTCACCCGCGAGACGGTCGATTCATGCAGTTCGAGCGCTTCGGAGATGTCTCGCAGGATCAACGGCTTCATGGCGACCTCGCCCTGTTCGAGGAACTCCTGCTGGAGCTCGACGATCTTGGAGGCGACCCGCAGCACCGTGTCGTTGCGGCTCGACAGGCTCTTGATGAACCACCGGGCTTCTTGTAGATGACTTTTCAAGGCGATGCTGTCGGCACTCTGGTCGCCGCGCCGGATCAGGCGCGCATAATCGGCGTTCACTCTTAGTTTAGGCGTAGTTTCCGGATTCAGCTCGACGTGCCAGGCACCCTCGGTGCGCCGCACCAGGACGTCGGGGACCACATACTCCGCCGGGACCTCCGCGATCAGGGTACCGGGCCGCGGGTTGAGGTGACGGATCATCTCCAGGGCGCCCAGGATGGCGTCTTCCGTGGTCTGCAGCAGGCGCGCCAGGGCGGCCACGTCGTTGCGCGGCAGGTAGTCGAAGCCGCGGGTGCAGATGGCGATCGCCAGGTCGCGCGCCGGCGCGCAATCCGGCAACTGGCTCAGTTGGATCAGCAGACACTCGCGCAGGTCACGGGCACCCACCCCCGGGGGATCGAACGATTGGACGCGATGGATCACCGTGGTCACCTCCTCCGGGGAGATGTCCGGGTCGCCGACCGTGGTCAGCAATTCATCCACATCGGTGCGCAGGTAGCCGTTCGCGTCGATGGCGTCGACCACCGCCTGGGCGATGGCATGGTCCCGTTCACTGAGTTTGGTCAGGTTGAGCTGCCAGAGCAAGTGGTCGTGCAGGGTCTCCGGGCGGCTCTGTTGGGAGAAGGGATCGAAATCGTCGTCGCCGCCGCCCTGGCTGCTGGTCGGCAGATAGTTTTCGTAGACGTCATCCCACTGGGTGTCGACCGGGAGTTCGTCCGGCATTTCCTGGGATTCGACCTGAAGTTCCCGCTCCACCGTCTGCTCCTGGACCGTGGCGGTCGGGGGTTCCGGCGTCTGGTCCTGGGGCAGGCGGATGTCGGCCGCGTCAGCGGCCTGGAAGCGCTCGGACTCCTCGCCTTCTTCGAGCATGAAGTTAGTATCCAGTGCCTCCTGGATTTCCTGCTGGAGTTCCAGACTGGACAGTTGCAGCAGCTTGATGGCCTGCTGCAACTGCGGCGTCATCGACAGGTGCTGACCTAGTCGAAGCTGGATGGACTGCTTCATGGATGCGTTAATGGGCGTGTGATCCGGTTCATGAAAGCAATAACGGTGCCTTCCTTGATTCTAGCCTACCGCGGCGCGCGGCGGAATGCGTGTCGTCATCTGCGGCCTCACATTGAGAAGTCCGTTCCAAGATAAACCTCCCGAACCTGCTGGTCGGCGAGCAACTGCGTCGGTGTGCCGGCGGCGATCACGGTGCCGGCGTTGATGATGTAGCCACGGTCGCAGATGTCCAGGGTCTCGCGGACGTTGTGGTCAGTGATGAGGACGCCGATCTGCCGCTCGCGCAGATGCGCGACGATGGCCTGGATGTCGCCGACAGCGATCGGATCGACGCCCGCAAAGGGCTCGTCGAGCAGCATCACGACCGGGTCCACGGCCAGGGCGCGGGCAATCTCCAGGCGCCGCCGCTCGCCGCCGGACAGGCTTAGCGCCAGCGAGGCCGCGACGTGGGCGATGCCCAGTTCTTCGAGCAGCTGATCACAGCGTTGCCGCTGCGCGCTGCGACTCAGGTCACGCCGGGTCTCCAGGATCGCCAGAATGTTCTCGCGCGCCGTCAGTTTGCGGAAGACCGATGCCTCCTGAGCCAGGTAGCTCAGTCCGGCGCGCGCCCGGGTATGCATCGGCTCCAAGGTGAGGTCGCGTCCGTTCAGTTCGATGCGGCCATGATCGCTGGCGATGAGCCCGACGATCAGATAGAAGCAGGTGGTCTTGCCGGCGCCGTTCGGGCCGAGCAGACCAACGACCTCGCCGGCGTCGACCTCGACGCTCACGTCATGGAGCACCTGCCGGCTGCGGTAGCGCTTTTTCAGTTGGGTGGCGCGCAGGGTGGTCAAGGACGACTCGCGGGGGCGCGCGGCGGCGTAGCCGGGGGCTTGGGCGGAGTGCCGCCGTTGGCCGGGGCGCCGTTCTTGGCATCTGGAGTAAAGGTGATCTTGACCCGGCCGCTGCCGCCGGCCTGCATCCGCGCTTTGGCCCGATCGTAGACGATCCGATCGCTGGTGATGCGGTCCGTGCCCTGAATCAGGAGCGCCTCGTCGGTCAGGACCAGTTCATCCCGCTCGGCGTCGTAATCCATGCGCTTGGCGAACGCCTGCACCTCGCCCTGGTCGCCGTCCATCTGCTGTTTGTAGGATGCCGGGTTGCCGCGCGCGATGATGAATTTGATGCGGCGATCACTGCGGTGGTGCACCGTGACCTGATCGGCGAGCAGGCGCATGGTGCCCTGGTCGACCTGGACCCGGCCGACATAGAGGCTGGTGCCCTTGGCCTCGTCGACCTCGACCGTATCGGCCTCGATCAACATGGGTTGTTGGTCGTCGCCGGTGAGCGCGGCCGCCCGCTGGATGATGAACCCAAGGCTCAGGGCGATGCCGACGGCGAGGACGCGGCTGGTCAGCGCGCGCGGTGGCCGGAGGTTCATGGGACGGCCGCGCTCTGGGCGGGAGCGATGGAGATGTGCACGCGGCCGGGGTACTCGGCGCGGGCGGGTCGTGCATACCACAGTCGCACACCATTCGCTGTCAGCCAGTCGCGATCACTCTCGATTCTCACGGGTTGGTCTCCTTGGGCATAGTCCCGTTTGGGCCACAGGGTCAGTTCGGAGGTGGCGAGCCGGATGGAACGGGACAAGGCGGTGCCGGCCCGTTCGACGGTGACCGTGTCGCTCAGGCGCACCTCGTCCCCGCCGGATAACAGCAGGCCGCGTTTGGCCCTGATCTCCCAGGGCGGCGGGCCGTCGGGTTCAAACAAGGTCAACGCCGGCACGTCGAGCTCGGACAGGTCTTCGGGAACGAACTGTCGCAGTTGTGCGGCGACCAGGCGCCGGGTCGGTCGGCCGGTCGGGTCGGTCTCGATGGCGCGAAAGTCGGACACGACATAGTTGGGTGCGCGGTCGCGCGCGCGCGGCGCCGGCTCCTCGACCAGGCTCCGCGACAGCCACCAGCCGGCCCCGCCGAGCAGGGCGAACACCACCGCGAGCCGGCCTTGTCTGGTTGTCCACACGCCTGCCGTCCAACCGTAACGGGGAATGTCAGCGGGGAGGCTCGACCATGGTATCCCAGGTTCCCTGGGCATCCATGATCAATTCACACACCTCGCGCACGGCGCCCCGTCCACCGGGTGCTTCGGTGCACCAGTGGGCATGCTGCCGGACCAGCGGATGGGCATCGCCCACGGCGATCGCCAGACCGACCCGGCGCATGACCGGCAGGTCGATCACATCGTCGCCGACGTAGGCGCAGGCGTCGTCGGGCAGTTCCAGGATCTGTTTCAGCTCATCGTAGGCCGGCACTTTGTCACGGCACCCCTGATAGACATGGGCGACACCCAGGTGTTCCATGCGGATGCGCACCAGGTTCGAGTTGCGCCCGCTGATCACCGCCAGGCGCACGCCGGTCTCCTGCAGCAACACCATACCATGACCGTCACGGGCGTTGAACGCTTTGAATTCCTGGCCATCGTCACCCAGGAACAGGCTGCCGTCGGTCAAGACCCCGTCGATGTCGAGGATCACCAGGCGGATGCGGGCGGCCCGCTTGCGAATGGCTTGTTTGCTCACGGTTCCTCTCAGACTACGCCGGCGCGCAGCAGGTCATGCATGTTGAGCGCCCCGGTCGGACAGCCTTCGTCGTCGACCACCAGCAGCGCGTTGATTGATTTCGCCTCCATCAGCCGCAGGGCTTCGGCGGCCAAGTCCGCGGCGGCGACGGTGACACAGCCGGCCGTCATCACCGTGTCGACCAGGGTGCGACGGACATCGATCCCGCGGTCGAGGGCGCGGCGCAGGTCGCCGTCGGTGAAGATGCCGGCCAGCCGGCCCTGGGGGTCGACCACCGCGGTCATGCCCAGCCCGGCGCGTGACATTTCTTCCAGGGTGGCGAGCAGCGCGGTTCCCAGCGGGACCCGCGGCACCTGCTCGCCGCGGTGCATGATATCCTCAACATGCAGCAGCAGGCGCCGTCCCAGGGTGCCGGCGGGGTGCGAGCGGGCAAAATCGTCGGCGGTGAAGCCGCGGCTCTCCAGCAAGGCAATCGCCAGAGCGTCGCCCATCGCCAGGGTGGCAGTGGTGCTGGAGGTGGGTGCCAGACCCAGGGGACAGGCCTCGCGGGTGACGCTGACATCCAGGTTGATATCCGCCTCACGGGCCAGGGTCGAATCGGTACGCCCGGTCATGGTGATCAGCGGTACGCTCAACCGCTTGATGAGCGGCAGAATGGTCAGCAATTCAGCGGTCTCGCCGGAGTTGGAGAGTGCCAGTACCACGTCGCGCGGAGTGATCATCCCCAGATCGCCATGACTGGCCTCGCCAGGGTGCACAAAGAAAGCCGGACTGCCGGTACTGGCCAGAGTCGCGGCGATCTTGCCGCCGATGTGTCCTGACTTGCCCATGCCCAGCACGACGATCCGCCCCTCGCAAGCCAGCAGGAAGCGACAGGCGTCAACGAATCCGCCATCCAGCCGCGCGCCCAAGGCCGCGACCGCGGCGGCCTCGGTCTCGATCACTGCACGACCCAGGTCGCGGATGCGCGCCTCCTGACCGGGGGCCAGGGTGTGCTTGCGGGTGCCGAGTCTGCGTGGTTCAGTCATGGGATTCGCGTAGGGTTTGACATCGAGGGCTGTCTTGCCGCCGGTGGGCCATATAACCATACACTAAACCGCGCCCAGCGCGGTATGCGATGTTCTTGGATGGGATCGGTCCCGGCAGACTCGACGATGGCTGGATCTGGCGCGGTTTACAGCCTGAAAAAAGTATCAATATTCAACCGCGTCTCCACCGAGGTCGGTGAAATCTCCAAGGCCGAACACACCATGAAAACCACGCATTCCGCGCTGGACGCGGTTTAACCACTAACCACTGCCAACATGCCCTTGCTTCCCGTGCGCTCTGGTTGGGACCCCTGGTCGGGCGACGACCTGTTTTATCCGGATGATCTGCCGCCGGAGTGGCGGCTTGCATACTTCGCCAACCTTTGCTGGGCGGTCGCGGTTCCGGCACCGCGCTGGCGTGCGGCGGGCGTCGCGGGCGCCCGCGACTGGGCGCGCGATACCCCCAGCCGCTTCCGTTTTTATCTGGAGGCCGAGCCCGGTCTGCCGTCCGCCCTGGCCGCGCTGGTCGCCGCGGCGCTGGGGGAACGCTTTGGCGGCCTGATCGGGCCGCCGCCGGGCGCCGAGTTCGATCTGGAATCCAGGCCGATCCTGGACCCGGGAGCCGGGCCGGGCAGGGACCCGTCCGTGATCAGGGGTCTGGCCTGGACGGTCCCTGCGGCCGTCATCGACGACCCGCGTGCGTCCCGCGCCTGGATCGAGCGGCGGGTCTCGGCGTCACCCGCTGGGCTGATCCTGGCGCTGCTCGGGCCTTGCCCGGCGGCGGTGGTCGAGCGATGGCAGACACTGGTGGAACTGATGGGATGTTAGCCTATGATAGCCATGGCCGGGCTCGGGACTTCGATGGTTGGCAGATCGTCACGCTTGAGTCGCAGCGACGCAGTCGCGCGCATATTCGGCTGTTCGTCAGCGTCTTAGCCACTTTCCTGAAAGACGGCAGGGCATCCCTGGCCTATGGTGGAACACCGCGTTCGGTGGTTCTGACTTATCTGCCTGGCGATGGACCAAGAGTCCCGCATCTCGGTGAATACGGAAGTCAATACAAATCGCTGGGGCGCTATATCTTCTCGCTTCGCGCTTGATGGTTCTCAGCCCGTTACGCGGGCCTTGAGCGTCAGTCGACCCCGAGGATCCACCCTTCGATGTCGGCCATGGCGCGCTGCGGCGGCGTCAGGGCGGGTGCGAGGGCGTCTTGCAGGCGGCCGTCCAGATCGGCCTGACGCAGCCAGGCGGCGACGCTCCAGGCGTCGTGCTGGTCCGGGGTGCGTCCGTCCGGAGGGAACAGACGCTTCCAGCGGGCGGGGTAGACCTCGGCCACCATCGAGCGTCCGGCCGGGACCTGCCAGCCGTCGAACGGCCAGCAGTGGATCCGGTCGCCCAGGTGCCGGCGCAGATAGAGCAGCCATGGCAGGCCGGCGTGGGTGGACTTGGCGACCGAACCTTGCACGTCGAAATGAAAGACCGACTTGGCCGCGCCCGCGCGTGTCTCGGTCAGGCGACGCCAGCGGGTGCTGCCCATCCGCGCGGCGCCATTGCCGGCGTTACCGTAGCGGACAAAATCCACGTAGATGTCGTCGTCGGTCGGCCAATGGCGCTGGAAATCGGCGAGGAAGGCCGGCCAATCGAAGGGCAGGTGGTGGGCCTCGAAATAGGCTAACGGAAACGAAAAGCCGTGGTCGATGCCGACCAGGGTGGGCTGGTCTTCGGCCAGACGGTCCACCAGCCATTCCGCGATCCCGCGCCGCGTCCAGTAGGTGCGCGGGCTGGGCGGCGGCACGACCTCCGCGGGCAGCGCTGCCCGATCCGCCTGGTAGACACGCAGCCCCTGGAGGCTGGACTTGGGCGTGGCGGCGCCCGAGTAGTCGATGCCGATATAGCGGGCGAAGGCCGGGTTGGCGTTGCTGTTCATACCGCAGGGATGATCTCATATCGAGGCGCCAAGCGCGCCGGATTTACGAGGAATCGACGTCGATCTCTCGGCTTTGGGCCGGGCGGCCCAGTCTGAGGCGCCGCCGTCCTCCGGCGCCGATCTGGCGTTGATCCTGGGGCCGTGCGATGATCACCATTGTGGGTACGACCCCGTTCGAGGGCCGGCCGGAGCCGCGGTGGGAACCGATGACAAGCACTCTCTTTCACGCCCTTGGGCTGCACATGCATCAGCCGCCGGGCAATCTGCGCCTGTTGATCGAAGCCAACCCCTGGGAGGCCGAGCAGATCATGCGCTGTTACGAGCGCCCGGTGCGCTACGCCGCGCGGTATCGCGACGTGGCCAGGCTGCACGTCGGTTTCTCCGGTGGGCTGCTGGATCAACTGCTGGACCAGCGGGTGGTCGATCTTTACCGCCACATCCTGGATATTCCCGCGATGCTCGATGGTTACGCCCAGGCGGACAACATCGAACTGATCGGCATGGGCCAGCATCATCCGATCTTTCCGCTCATCCCGCGGGAGGATTGGCCCGAGCAACTGGAACTGGGACGTGTCACCATGCAGCGCGCCTTCGGCCGCATGCCCCGCGGCTTCTGGCCGCCGGAGTTGGCCTTCACCATGGAGATGATCCCGGCCCTGGTCGAGGCGGGTTTCGACTATGTGGTGGCCGACGGTATCCATGTGCTGCCCGAGGACGGCATCAGCGATGTCTTCCGCCCTTACCTGGCCTGCCATGATGGCGTGTGTATCACCGTGGTGCCGCGGGATCGCGATGTGTCCGCCGCCCAGCACACCGGGCTCGATGCCACCTGGTTTCAGAACGAGGTGCGCTGGCGCACCGGGGGTTCGGCGCGCCCGCATGAGCCGCGGTTGGTCACCACCTGGTCCGATGGGGAGAACGGCAACTGGTTTCGTGAGCCCCACGAGGGATCCGGGTTTTTCGGCTATTTCTTCGCTCCTTACATGGAGCATTACCGTGGCGGAGAGTATCCGGTCAACCCCGTTTCACTGAGTGCCTATCTTGAACAGCATCCACCGCAGGCCTATGCCCAGGTGCAGACCGGCAGTTGGAATGTCGGCATGGGTTTCGTGCCGGATCTGTCCCAATGGGCCGGCAGCGCGGAGCAGAAAGCGGCGGTGGAGGAGGTCACTCGTTTGAGCGCGCGTTATTGGGACCTGCTCACGCGTCTGCATGCGACCCGGCGTGTCCATCATTGCTGGGAGGCGCTGGAACGTGCCCGCCGCCTGCTCCTGGAGGCCGAGACCAGTTGTTACTTTGTGTGGGGCGATTCCTGGATTCCGCTCCTGTATGAACGGACCGCGTCGGCGTTCAAAGACCTGGACACGGTCGCGGCGGCCCTGGATGCCGCGCTGAGCCCGCCGGTTTCCGGGAAGGGGCAGCCGGAACCCGAACAGATCGATCAGGCCGCCACCCCGAGCGTTCAGGCCGTGACCGAGTTGCCGTCCGAACCGCCGCTGGAGCTGCCGGGCGAGCAGCCGCCTGAGTTGCCGGGTGAGCTGCCGCCTGAACTGCCGGGCGAGCAGCCGCCTGAGATGCCGGGTGAACTGCCGCCTGAGTTGCCGGGCGGTCAGCCCACTGAGTTGCTGTCTGAACTGTTGCGTGTCCGGTCGCCTGATCTCGCGGAACCAGCGACCCATGTCGCCGAGGCCCGCCGCGCCGGCCCGCTGGAAGTCACGGCCACGACCAACCCGTTCGAAACGGCCGGGGATCCGCTGGATACCCTGCCGGACACGACTACCAATGCGACGCGTCCCGGTTCGCCGCCTGCCAGGGTGCATCCCGGCGGCGGGCGGACTGGACCCAAGCGGACACAGAGGCGCTGACAGGGTGAACCGTGCTTGACCGCGGAGGCACGCGGGCCGCGTCGCGCCCGGTGATCAGCAAGCGAATCCGGAGTGCTGCGCGACGGTCCAGGGGACCGGTATGAGCACGGAACGAGAGACCTCAGAACCAGGGTCGCCGCCCGCTCATCCGGGGTCGGACGGCTCCAGTCCGCCCGCTGCCGAGGACGATGTGACCGCCGAACTGGCGCCGCACTTTCCCGGCGAGGAGCGCGGCACTGGCGTGGTGCTCTATGGTGCCGCCCGCGGTGTTCTGCGGGTTCAGTGGCGCCTGGAACCCGACACGCTGGAGCAGGCGGTCGGCTCCTTTCCCGTGGCCGGCGCGCGCCCCACGCTGGTGCTGCGGCTGCGGCGCCTGCGGCCGGACGGCGGCTCGGATCAACTCGATGAGGTCCGGTTGGCAGCGGTCGCCCGGTCGGGAAGCGGGTTTCGCGAGTTCAGCGTGCCGCTTGACCACGGACGCTACCGCGCGGAACTTGGTCTGATCAATAGGGATGGCGGGTGGCTGATGCTGGCCCGCTCGAACGACCTGGACAATGTCGCCAAAGTCGGGGTCGATCTCACCCGCCTGGCCGCGGCGCCCGCCACGCCGTTATCCCCGAACGCCCAGGACACGGCCGAATCAGTCGGGGCACCGGCCGACCAGCGGCCGACCGACGCGCGGCCCGTGCCGATCTTTCCGCTCGCACTGCGCCTGATTGCGGAGCACACCGGCGATTTGCCGCCGGGCGCCGGTTCAATCCCGCCGACCGCGCCCGCCAGTCCGGCACCGGTCGCGCTGCTCGCTCCCGGCATGCCGACCGCGTCCGCCGGCGCGCCCGGGGATGATGTGACCCTTGCGGTCATGCTGGACTCTGTCGCCCAAGGGTTGCCGGTGCAGCAGGAAGTACGAGCGCCGGACGCGGACGGGGGGCGGGCGGATTCACCGGATTCACCGGAGTATCCGCCGTTGCCGGTCCGCCCGGTGCTTCCGGAGTTGCTGACCGCGGCGGAACCTGCGGCGGCCGAGTCGGTAACCTATGGACCGATCCCACCCTTGTCCTACGGCCAGGAACCGGTCCGGTCCATGGGG
>Ga0247839_1007181_pt1 | contig 12384 bp, 19 predicted proteins | sample LaCruzMarch2015__6_FD_192405 | JGI IMG/M metagenome (GOLD analysis project Ga0247839, IMG submission 192405) | Freshwater microbial communities from meromictic Lake La Cruz, Castile-La Mancha, Spain - LaCruzMarch2015_16m | ecosystem: Environmental > Aquatic > Freshwater > Lake | place: Spain...
CCAGGCGCTGTTCCAAGGCAGGCAGAGCGTGACTGCCATAGACGTGCTGTTGAGCATATTCGCTGAGAAGAAGAGCTACGGCGCTTTCTTCCTGAAGGCGCACAAGGTCAACAAGGACGATCTCAATGACATGGTTTCCGCTGAGAACATCTTGGAAGAGGCGGCCATGGGTGGTGGACCAGGCATCAACCCCGAGCAGAAATTGCGACCAAACCAAGCGGACAAGGTACTAAAAAATTATTGCGAAAATTTAAATCAAAAGTATTTTGACAAGAAGATAGATCCCGTCATCGGCAGAGATGATGACCTGGAGGTATTGAAACAGATACTGGCTCGCAGGAACAAGAACAATGCGTTGATAGTGGGAGACCCAGGAGTGGGCAAGACCGCCATCGTGGAGGGACTGGCGCGAAGGATTGCTAAAAACAAAGACGATGTACCAGAATATTTAAAAGGCCACATAGTTTATAGTTTAGATGTTGCCAGCATGATTGCAGGATCTAAATTCCGAGGAGATTTTGAAGAGAGATTAAAATTAGTATTGAACGCACTGGATCAAAAAGGCAAGGCCATATTGTTCATCGATGAAGCACACATGATGGTGGGTGCGGGTTCTACAGGACAGGGTGGAATGGATCTGGCCAACATGATGAAACCTGTTTTGACCAAGGGCAACATTAAAGTGATTGCTTCAACCACTTGGGAAGAATATAGGAAATTCTTTGAAAAAGATCGAGCCCTAATGAGACGTTTCCAACGTATACAGATAGGTGAACCCACGCATGAAGTCTGCGTCAAGATATTGAAAGGCATCAAACAATACTATGAGAACTTCCATGGTTGCACAATCACTGACGAAGCCTGTGAAGATGCGGTGGAATACTCATCTAAATTCATAGCAGATAAAAAACTGCCAGACAAGGCCATAGACGTGATAGACTCTGCGTGTGCTCGTTTGAGATTGAAAGGCATCAAAAGCGGTAAGATTGACCACGATGAAGTGATACACGAGATCAGCAAGATGACTGGAATCAGCATAGAGCAGTTGAGCCAGAAACAAGCGGCCAATCTGGAAACACTGGAAACAAAAATGAAACTGCAGGTATTTGGACAGGATGAAGCTCTGAACAAAGTTATCGACAAGATATTGATCAGCAGAGCAGGGTTGAAAAGTTTAAACAAGCCTGTGGGATCATTCCTATTCATAGGCCCAACTGGTTGCGGTAAAACAGAAACAGCAAAAACATTGGCAGCAACATTGGGCACACAATTGATAAGATTTGACATGAGTGAATATCAAGAGAAACATTCTATCGCTAAATTGATCGGATCACCTCCGGGCTATGTGGGCTACGAAGATTCGCACATGGGTGGTGGATTGTTTATAAATGAGATTGAAAAACAACCTCACGCAGTGGTGTTGTTTGATGAAGTGGAAAAAGCACACCAAGACGTCACCAACATGCTGTTGCAAGTGATGGACTATGGCACGGTGACCGGCAGCAATGGCAAGAAAGCAGATTGCAGAAACATTATTCTAATTCTTACATCTAACTTGGGTGCAGAAGAGATGGAACGAGCCAACCTGGGATTTGGAGATCAACAGAGAAGCGATGATGATGATGCAGTTAAAAGATTCTTTGCTCCAGAATTCCGCAACAGATTGGATGCCGTTATCAAATTTAGAAAACTTGAAAAAGATGTCATGAAGAAGATCGTTAGCAAATTCCTATTGGAGCTGAACACAATGACCATAGAAAAACGTGTTGAGGTCAATGCTTCCGAAGAAGCCATAGAATATCTAGTTAAAAAAGGCTTTGATGATAAACTAGGTGCTCGTCCACTGGCCAGAATTATTGATGATGAGATTAAAAAACCTCTATCAAAAATGATTTTATTTGGAGATCTATTGGATGGCGGTAGAGTTGAAGTCACTATTAAAGATGAAAAAATAACATTAGAATACAAAAAATCTCAGGCAGAAAACAACACCCAAACAGAATCAGCTGATGCGAAAACATCATAATAGATTATATTTTGGAAGATATGCCAACAAGGTGGTTTTCCGCATGCCATGGGCCTGTTACCTATATCCCACCACGGATCAGCATCTGAATTCCGTGTTGACGCATGATGAAGAAGATTTTAAGTCAGAACGAGCCATGAGAGATTCTAAATGGGTGTTCTTTAACAAGCATTCTAAAAAATTGAAAAGATTGGCATCTTTCATACTGCACAACAGGCATAAAATGAAATTCCGCATACAGAACGTCAACTGCGTAATTTATTGCAATGAAAATATGGCCAAGGATCTGGTGTCTGTATTTTGGGACGAATGGCTACACGCTGACGCAGTGCCCCATGACAAATCCTGTTTGTTAGACAGGAACTCTGTGCTGTGCAAGAGATTGCCGCTGGGAAAGTACCAATATCAAGTGCATCTTAAAAAAAATGTACATAACATATTGAGACAGAATCAACGAGAAGATTTATACAGATACATCACTCAAAATCCAGACAATTGCCTGATCACGGGCAAATATGTCAAAGAATATCTCTCCGGAGACAGCAAGTACGGCTGGCAGGGCTACTTCTACGTCAAGGACGAGAAGATGCTGACGCCAATCTATCTCATAGCGCAGGAAGCCATAGAGAAGGTCATCAAGTTTGTGAGGGTGGGCAAATGATAGACATGATATTGAAGTTGAAGGAGAAGAACATATTCAAGGTGGGCACCATGGTTGAATGCATCATTGACAAGCATCACATGGGCACGCCCATACAGGTGCGGGCAGCCATGAGGATCAAGGAACTGCACGCGGATCATTGCATAGCAGATGAGGAATTTGACTACGCCGCTGAAGTGCCCTACAGGAAGATCATGTACTATGACATCATAACCATAGATGGCATGCGACCACAGGACCTGGCCGCTGTGTACAACCTAGGACCAAAAACAAGCAGATTCAGAAAAGAAAAACGCCATAAATAACTGCCATGGCACAGACAAGCACAACAATACAACCCGTAACTGCACACAAGGCCACCATCACTGGCACAGTGATCAGTTTTGCCAAGACAGGAACGGAGTACAAGATCGCTTCCAGCAACACCACGACCACTCCCCTGGGCAACCTGGCGCAGTTTGATTTGATAACGGTGACAGGGACAACCAACAACAACAGAACATTCACTGTCAAGAGCGCAACCAGCTCGCAAGTGATAGTGGAAGAGGAAGTGACCACAGAAGCGGCAGGAGCATCTTTTACCCTGGACTATGTGGGATTTGTCACAGACAAAAATAAAGGGGATGGTTATTATTCACAAGTGGACGGCGTACACACCGTGGCCTATCATGTCAACAGCACCATGACGGGATCAATCAAGATGCAGGGATCGCTGGCAACCACTCCCACAGAGGATGATTGGTTTGACATTGCAGGAACCACCTTCACCTCGGACCAGAGCACCTTGGTCGACAGCAAGAACTTCACTGGAAACTTTGTCTGGGTCAGGGCCAAATGCACTGGCATGACGGCTGGATCTGTCTCAAAGATATTATACAATCATTAAGTCATTGATTTCAAACACTTTTATCTAAGATCAACTTGTTGACTTCTGGTATAACTGCTGTATAATTGTGTTATGAATGACAAAGATATAGATCAAATAGAATATGTGGATGTGAAAGTATCTCCCGAAAGCATGGATGTTCACCTGCATGTGTTGAAAGAAAATGGTTACAGCATACAGAAGAAGGCCTATCTTTTGACCACTTGCTTGATATGTTTTCTTGCTGGAATGTACCTCATGGGTCTGATCAGATGACCATGGGACACGCCTGGCAGTTTGAATGTGTATTGGAGGACGGAATCAAGTTGAAATCCTGGTTCTATTCCGACACGGAAAAAGACGCCACACGCAGGATCAAGGACTACCTTGGAGCCAAATTGATATCTCTAAAAGAGATCGACGACCCGTTGGACATAGCCAACAAGCAGGCAGAGATCGACAAGATCAAGGAAGCCAAGGACAAGAAGAAGCGAGAGGAGTCTGTGCAAAAATACTATGACTAAATTATCTTATATTGCATGCATTTTGCTTTTGTTGAGTGCCTGCTCCACCACTGTGGCAGTGGTTGACGTCACGGGATCAGCGGTGGTGTACGCGGGCAAGACCATTGTGAACACCGTGGATTTATTGACCCCGGACATAGTCAACCGTAAATAACAACATGCGACAGATAGAACCTTTGGTGCATCTAAATTATAAGGTAGATAAAGATATATTACTTTTAGAATCGGACAGGGCTAGAAAGCATGCCAAAGATTATACCGATAGCAGGTATCCAGAAGTAGAAATAGATAATTGGAAAAGAAGCAAACACACAAGCGATTACATAAAAAAAATCATCGATGATTTTGATGTGGTGGGTAACCCTGGATTTTATTATTTGGAACCAAATGCTGACATAATCACCCATACTGATAATGGAGCCCTGTGTGCAATAAGTTTTTTATTAAGTGAAAACAACAGCGCTCTCACAATAAATGATAAAGATTATCATTATGAAAGCGCATTGTTAGACACCACTCTACCGCACGGGTTAAAAAAAAATGGTAGTACAGAAAGAGTGCAGTTTAAGATATCTATAAAAAATGAAAATTTTTTAAGTGTTTACAATAAACTTAAAAGTAAAAATTATATAAACTAAATTTTTGATATGGAACAGATAGAAATCATTTGTATAGACAATGGTAAAACTAAGCAGGCCGACGTGCTTAGCCGCACTGACAAGTACATGAAAGTGGCAGTTGAAGGAACCACGATGACCATAGAGATGCACAGGACAGATTTAAATAGACCATACGTGGGCACAAAGGCAGGACTGGAGTTCAAATATGACGACTGAGAAGCTGAAATTTAAGCTGGAGTTATACGCCACCCGTTGGGACAAGTCTCCCAGGGCGGAAGTATTGATAAACGGGCACAGCCATTACAACCAGGAGATCCTGGGCACGGAGAAGGAACCCACCGTGATTGAGTTCGAGCACGAGCTCACAGAGGGCGAGCACTACAACCTGGTGATCAACAGGTCAGGCAAGGACACGAGACAGACCGTGGTGGATAACGGGGTCATAGTCAAGGACCAACTGTTGCACATAAAATCCATAGAGATTGACGAGATAGACATAGGCGCACTTGTTTACGCTGGCGTGTACACGCCACAGTATTCAGAACCCTGGGCCACCGAACAGGCAGCCGCTGGCCACAAGCTACCGGAATCCTTTAAAAATGTCACTGCAATGGGCCACAACGGGCGCTGGGAATTCCAGTTCAGCTCACCTTTCTACATGTGGCTTTTAGAGAACCTGTATTAGCTAAATACAGGGTATGAGCAACTATCAAGATATCCGAGTATTATTAACCAAGATAGACAGCATAGCGGCCGAGCCCGCATACGAGCCACTGCCGGAAGCGGACGAGATCACAGTGGAAGATAATCAAGATTTCAACGAGATGTTTGGATATCTGGGTTTCCCAGAAACAGAGCTTTGGGAGGCAGAATATCGAGGCAGGAAAGTGTCATTGGGCAAGCCAATGAAGGGCGATGTAAAAAAATTCAAGGTGTATGTGAAAGATCCCAAGTCCGGCAACATAAAGAAAGTCAACTTTGGTGATCCCAACATGAGGATCAAGAAACACATTCCGGGAAGAAGAAAGAGCTTCAGGGCCAGGCACAACTGCGCCAACCCAGGACCAAGAACCAAGGCAAGATATTGGAGTTGCAGGAAATGGTAAGGGCTCATCAATTTGTGTCTGAATCCAGCATTGACGCAGTGAATGAGCTGGACCTTTACATCAACAACAACGAGGATCTGTACAGGAAGAGATTCATGCCATTGGTACACAATTTAAACCGAGACGCGAAAGCCAAAAGATACAACCATGACAATGCGGTCAAGCAATGGAACCTAATGGTCAATGATGCGGCCAGAGAATACGTCAAGGAATTTGGCAAGCCCAACGAGGACGTCAAGGACATGTTCCCACAAGAGACCAGAGCCAAGGTGGCACAGGTCATAGCCGACAGAGAACTTGAAAACATAGAAAAGGGTGAGTACGATGTGGCTAAAGGAACTATTTGAGGCCAAGAACGACTCTGTCGTTTTCGCCTTTGGAAGATATAATCCGCCAACGCTGGGACACGAGGCCGTGTTCCAAAAGGTCATCAACACCGCCAGGAGCAAGGGGGCCGAACACACCATATTCATCAGCGCGACACAGAAGCCCAAGACAGATCCACTTTCGTTCCAATACAAGTTGAATTATCTGAGGAAGACCTACACCGGTGTCAACTTCAACGGCGATGACACCATCAGGACCATCGTGCAGAGTCTGCAGGAGTTGATGAGCCGGGGTTACAAGAACGTGACCATGGTGGCCGGATCGGACCGAGCGAATGAATTCAAGGCGTTCCTCAATCAGTACAACAACAAGCCCGACAAGAAAGGCAACATACCCTTCCAGTTTGACAGCATCAACGTAGTGAGCTCTGGCGAGAGAGATCCAGATGGTGAAGGCGTCACGGGCATCAGCGCCAGTGGTGCTAGGGCAGCAGCCGCGTCGGGGGATCAGGCAGCATTCATGAAGATGGTAAATTCCAAATTTGGTGCCGAATTATATGGAGAATTGAGAAAGAGCATGGGAGTCAAAGAGCAGGTTGCAACAAACACGGAAAAGTTGTATAATGAAGTGATGCCCGACCGAGCAAATGGTAAACCCACAGTTTACCTTGACATGGATGGAGTGATAGCAGACTTCTTTGGCGGAGTTGAAAAGCTCTACGGAGTCAGCCACTGGAAGCAGCTGACGTCCGACAAATCCAAAGATCTCAGGCAGGACGTGATCGAGAGGATCACGGGCACCAATTTCTTTGAGACGCTGCCCAAGTTCCCATCCGCGGACAACCTCATAGCCATGATTAAAAAATTCACAGGTGGGAGATTTTCCATACTGACCTCTCCACTGCGGGGGGATCATGACAACTCGGCCAAATGGAAGAAGGTCTGGATCAACCAGAACATCGAGCAGCCGGACGAGACCATAGTGTCAGGAAGGAAAGAGAAATACGCAACCACGAAAGGCACAGCCAACATACTGATCGATGATCGTCCCATCAACATAGAGAAATGGCAGGACAAGGGCGGCTACGGAATTCTATATCAGGCCAACAAGAATTCACTAAGTACCATTGAACAGGCATTAAAAGCATACGGAGAAAAAAATGGTAATTGACATACGCCGGGACTATAGGTCCAATAAGGAAATCAAGATGGCGCAGGACGAGAAGGACAGGATGATGCAGGAATTCCTGGCCAAGGGCGGCAAGGTGGAGAAGTTAGAACCGGGCATAGCCAAGGGAGCATCAAGCCTCAATCGCAGCGGCAGACTGCAATTCACAGAAGAGCAAGTCAAATCACAAACCCAAGAGAACCAGGAGTAAAACATGTCATTCACTTTCACCAAAGAACAGTTGCAGTCGATAATTGGTAATAACCCCAACCTGGATGGCTGGCACGAGGCACTGTCAAACGTGCTGCCCAGATACGAGATCGACACAGCGGAGCGAGTGGCCGGCTTCATAGCACAATGCGCACACGAGAGTGGTGGATTCAAGAGATTGAAAGAGAATTTAAATTATCGATGGGAGAGCCTGAGAAAGGTGTTCCCAAAATATTTCCCCACAGATGAACTCGCACAAGAATATGCACACAAGCAAGAACAGATCGCCAACAGAGTGTACGGCGGCAGGATGGGCAACGGTGATGAGTCATCAGGTGATGGATTTCGCTATTGTGGCAGGGGATTGATACAGTTGACTGGCAAGAACAATTACACAAAATTTGCCGAGAGCATAGGCATGGAAGTGGAGATGGTACCATCTCTATTAGAAAGTTTTGAAGGCGCAGTGGAATCTGCCTGCTGGTTCTGGAAGACCAACAACCTAAATCAGTACGCGGACACCGGAGACATACTGACCATGACCAAGCGCATCAACGGTGGCACCATTGGACTGGAAGATCGCATCAAGCACTACAAACACGCATTGGAAGTATTTGGATCCTAGCACATGGACATCGAACAACTCAAAACACTGGCGGGCATCAACAGAGCAGACAATCAACCCAGCGTGGGAGAAAACGTCAGCCATTCGGCCACGGAGAAAGCACAGTATCAAAGGAAGCACAACATCAGGCCCGGCACCCCGGAATGGTTCAAGCTGTGGTTCTCGCTGCCCTATCTCACCGGCGAAGACCCAATGCCGAGACGAAAAGCTAATAAATAGGATTACATCATGACACCAGAAATTGGCAAGATCGCAAAACAGGCCTTCGCAGACACCTTCCTGTTCTATCTTCAGGCGCACTATTATCATTGGAACGTGGAGGGGCGCAACTTCCCACAGGACCATGAGCTGCTGGGCAAGATATACGAGGAAGTGTTCAAATCCATAGACCAGTTCGCGGAAGAGCTGCGTGCCATGGGCACCTATGCCCCGGCGATGTTTGACAGGCTGAAAGAGCTGTCGAGCATACAGCAGTCAGACGAAATACCCGTGGCAGAGAAGATGTATCAGAATCTGCTGGACAGCAATGACAAGGTGTTGAAAAGTCTCGGCGTTGCTTTTGATATTCTAGAGGCCAACCACATGCATGGCTTTGGCAATTTCATAGCGGAGAGAATGGACGCACACAGCAAACATGGTTGGATGCTGAAGAGCACTCTTAAGAGCACTCTTAAAAAATGAAGATACGTGAGATAGTCTACACCCAAGATCCTAAATTGATACATCCTGACGTCAACAAGATAATCAACAGATACGAGAAGCGTGCGGTCAAGAGACAGAAACAACGAACCAAGATGGGCTACCATGCGGGCTTTCCCATGGGCTATCCATTCCGAGTGAAATGAAGATCAGAGAAGTCATACACAGAGAAGATGCTGCCGGCGTGGGCACGATCACCAAGCAGAACACCACTGCGGATGTCAAGCCCGGAGAGACCGAAAGAAATTTAAAGAAATTACATTTAACAAACTCCGTGGATGAAAACTTTGCCAATGGCAAGGGACCAGGACGCAAGGGTGACAGCAAGCGGGCAGGCATACCCAAGAAGGCCACCATAGCACAGCTCAAGAAGATCCGCGGCAGCAAGACCGCCAGCAAGCGCAAGAAGCAACTGGCACACTGGCAGATCAACATGCGACAGGGCCGGAAAAAATAACAATTAAAACATACACCAATAACTAAGGATATGAAGCAGGTCATATTTTTGGGTTTCTATTGCCAGATTTACAAAAAGTCGCCCACGGGTAGGATCTATGTGGGTGACGTCATGATCGACGAGATAGAGATTCCCGAATGCTGTCCCGAAGTGTACATGAGGGATGGACAACTGACCTATTTGACAAATAAAAGTTTAGATGGAAAAGTATTAGAAAGGAGCAGCCAAACTTTTTCACAGCATGAACTAAATCCTAAATTATATTACAAAACACCACATTTGGAAAAATATTGGTGGCAAAAAGAATTTGATATAAATCGCTATTCTTTCCATGACATATGTCGTGTGCTTGATCCAGGCAACAGGACCAAAGAGAAAATCATTCATCCAAAATTTTTTGTTTATATATTTGATGATGAAATATTGAAAACATCGCAGGGCATGTTGCGTATAGAGATCAAGAATTCAGATTCAAATCATATCAATGGATTCATGACCCGATCGACTTTGTTGTATCTCAGCCATTTTTATATAATGCCATATGCATTGTTTCGAAATCCTGTCGAGCTTACACAAAGATATGTGGACCGCTTTTCTCGCAAGGCAAGCGCCCACACACTAAAAAGCATATTAAATAATTTCCTGCAAAGGATTGAATGGCCTTTGAATTTACATAATTATTTTGATTTATTTAAACCTGAACAAAAAACTACCGCAGGTGACAAAGTTTTTGGAGAAGACTGCGCTCTACAAATAAGCATGAAAAAGAAACACAGAATATGGTGGCCTAAAAATCTAAATTTAAATAAAGGACATTTTCAGTTGAATTGGTTGTTTGTAAAAGATTTCCTAGTGGGATTGAGCGATAAATACAAGCAAGATGAGAATCAACGAGATAGTGATTAGAGAAACAGCCACAGCAGGAGCCACTTCCGCGGGCAACATAGCCAGTGTCACATCACCACACGTGGCCATAGGACCAGATAGATTCAAGAAGAGCTATAGTGGATCGCCGGGCAAGTCAGGCACCAAGGCGCCCAGGGTGCCCAAGGCCTACACACCAAAGAACCCAAATGGCACTGCCAAGGGCGCACATGAACTCAAGGGCGCCAACCTGTTTGGTGGGCCGGGAGTGGTGAGGAGATAATGTCCAGGAAAGAGAAACCCCATTGCCGCAACTGCGGCAATTCCAACCACTGCAAAAAGACCCTGAAAAGAAAAGAGAGCGAGCATATAGCTGGCAAAATGATGCGCGAATGGACCATAGAAGTGTGCCGCAGATGCAACTGCGACTGCTGCGAAAAACCATAAATAATGGTATGCGTATTAACGAATTGAACGTACCCGTGCAACCAGACACCTACGAAGCCAGCATGTTCATCAAGCAGGCCATCAGAGCAGGCAAATACGCCATAAAGATACACAATCTATTGAGCAATGACCAGGAGATGGAATCCTGGGTGGCCAAGAAGATTGACCTGGCGTCGGGCTACATCGCAAGCGCGGCACACTATCTCGAAGGACAAACATATTCAGAGGACGCAGGCGAGGGGCACATGTCAAGATCACAGTTGTACGCCACTGCCAAATATGCTCTACAGATTGCAGCCATGGTGAGGCCTGGTGATGACATCGAGGGCTGGGTGCAGACCAAAATGAATCGAGCAGTGGACATGCTGGATGCAGTTTATCATTATGAAGATTATCAAATGTTAAATCCCTACAGAGAAGAGATGGGTGACCTACACGGCAAGCATGCCGAGATAGTAAAAAAGAATATCGATGAGATACTGGCCACGGAGACACCGGTGGATGACATAGAAACTAAGCCCGGCATGCTGAACATATTGAAGAAGAGAGTGCAGCAGTTTGAAAAAGAACGAGCCAAAGAGAACAGAGAGAGCAAGCAGAATGAGGGCTCTCGGATGTCCGGCAGCATGGCGGCCAGGAAGAAAAAACTGGACATGATGACTCCTGACGAAATAAGAGCAGTGTTTAAAAACAGAGAAGATGTGGCCAAGCAGGCCCGTGGTGGACAGATAGCACCAGGATTTTCAGCCAAGGAACTGGCACAGGGTCAAGAATACAGCTATGGCAGAGAATTTGCCAAAGGTCGTCCTTACTCCAAACATTTTGAGAGCACTCAAAAACCTTACATTAGCCAGTCATCAAAAGGCAAGTATGATGTGTTGGACAAAGATGGCAAGGTCGTATTCTCATCAGGCAATTACACAGTGGCACAGGATCATTTCAAAAAGAACTACGATAATTTGAAAGAAGTGGAACTGGACGAGGACCTAAAAGGATTTTTACAAAGATTGGCAGCGGTCGGCATCATAGCAGGCAGCGTTGCGGGCATGGGTGTCATGAATAAAAGCATAAACGACAGCGTGCCAGTGATACAGGCCATGAACAAAGCATTAGATGTTGCCAAGCAAAAAGGCGACACGCAGATGATGCAGAACATCAAGCAGGACATCGAGCAGGCACAGATCAGCCTGGACTCCGGCCAGAACCTGCAGTCGGTCAAAAACATGCAGGACAGATATGCCAAGTTCATGCCCGCGGATCTCAAGAAAGAGAACGAGAGCTTCAAGACTAAGATAATGGGCAAGATCATGCAGCCCATCCGAGATTACAACAAGCAGAACAACAGGCCCAAGGACAGCGAACAGGACAAGATGGTGACAAAGCAGCCAGCCAAGGCAGAGCAGATGACATACCAAGAACATCTACAGGATAATTTAGAGATGGCGTTGGAAGTCACAGACATCACCGAAAAGCAGGACGCATGCTACAGCAAGGTCAAATCCAGATACAAAGTTTGGCCCAGCGCCTATGCATCAGGCGCATTGGTGCGCTGCCGCAAGGTAGGCGCTGCCAACTGGGGCAACAAGAAAAAATGAGATATAAAGAAATCATAGAAGCATGTTGGCAGGGCTATGTCAAGAGGGGCATGAAACCCAAGGGCGGACGCATGGTTCCCAACTGCGTTAAAAAAGAGGACATCGACATCTGCGTCAATTGTGGCAATCTAGTTTTCAATGAATCGCTGAATGAGGATCTCAAGAAATGGTTCAAGCAGAAATGGGTGAGA
>Ga0247839_1007194_pt1 | contig 12370 bp, 10 predicted proteins | sample LaCruzMarch2015__6_FD_192405 | JGI IMG/M metagenome (GOLD analysis project Ga0247839, IMG submission 192405) | Freshwater microbial communities from meromictic Lake La Cruz, Castile-La Mancha, Spain - LaCruzMarch2015_16m | ecosystem: Environmental > Aquatic > Freshwater > Lake | place: Spain...
GCAGCGTTGTAACCCTCATTGAAGGGTTTGTGGCGGATGTTTTCAGCCACCACAGAACCATTGGCGCCTGCATTTTCTGCAATCCGCTTGAGCGGAGCATTAAGGGCAGAGGCAACGATTCGGGCACCGAGCAGTTCCTCACCGGAGAGGTTCTGTTGGGCCCATTCCTCAAGCACAGGGGCCAGGTGAGCCAATGTGGTGCCACCGCCGGGAACGATGCCTTCTTCAACGGCCGCTTTAGTGGCGTTGATGGCATCTTCTAGGCGCAGCTTTTTGTCCTTCATTTCGGTTTCGGTGGCGGCGCCAACCTTCACCACAGCCACACCGCCGGCCAGCTTGGCCAAACGCTCTTGCAGTTTTTCCTTGTCGTAGGTGGAATCGGTTTCATCCATCTGCTTACGGATCTGCTCGCAACGAGCTTTAACTGCCACCTCATTGCCCTCGGCAACGATGGTGGTGGTGTCTTTATTAATGGTGACGCGACGGGCGGTGCCGAGCATCTCGATTTTGGCGTTCTCAAGCTTGAGACCAGCGTCTTCAGTGATCAGTTGACCATTGGTGAGCACTGCCATGTCTTCAAGCATGGCCTTACGACGGTCGCCAAAACCAGGTGCCTTAACAGCAGCCACGTTCAGCACACCACGGAGGCGGTTTACAACGAGGGTTGCAAGGGCTTCCTTCTCGATGTCTTCAGCAATGATCAATAAAGGTTTGCCAGTGCGGGCGATTTGCTCGAGCACGGGCACCAGATCTTGCACCAAACCGATTTTTTTATCGGTAAGCAGGATGTAAGGCTCATCGAGCACAGCTTCCATGCGCTCGGTGTCGGTGGCGAAGTAAGGGGAGATGTAACCCTTATCAAAACGCATACCTTCGGTAACCTCCAATTCGGTGGTCATCGATTTGCCTTCCTCGAGGGAGATAACACCCTCCTTGCCAACTTTGTCCATGGCATCGGCAATCATCTGACCCACTTCTTCGTCGTTGCCGGCGGAGATGGAACCAACTTGAGCGATGGCTTTGCTGTCGGTGATCGGTTTTGCCTGCTCCTCGATCTTCTTAACTAGAAAATCAGAAGCCTTTTCGATACCACGCTTCAAGGTGATGGCATTGGAGCCAGCAGCCACGTTGCGCAAACCGGCTTTAACCATGGCATGGGCCAACACCGTGGCGGTGGTGGTGCCATCGCCTGCGGCATCATTGGTTTTGGATGCAGCCTGACGAATCAGAGCTACGCCGGTGTTCTCGATGTGATCTTCGAGTTCGATCTCTTTGGCGATTGTTACACCGTCATTGATGATCTGGGGGGCGCCGAATTTCTTCTCGAGCACCACATTGCGGCCCTTGGGGCCGAGGGTTACGGCAACTGCCTCAGCAAGGATGTCGATGCCGCGTTCGAGGGCCCTACGGGCTTGCTCGTTATAAATAATGCGCTTGGCCATGGGTTAAGTACCTACGGATTGGAGTTAGTGGGAAAAAGCAAATAACTGAGGGCTGTTGCCTCAGGAAACAACTGCGAGAATGTCCTTTTCGCTGAGCAACACAAATTCGTCTCCACCGAGCTTGATGTCGGTGCCGGCGTATTTGGAATAGAGCACCTTGTCGCCAATGCTCACCTCAGGGGTTTGGCGGGTGCCGTCATCGTTGTGCTTACCGGGGCCCACCTGCACCACTTCACCCACTTGGGGCTTTTCTTGGGCGGTGTCTGGCAACAGGATGCCACCTGCGGTTTTTTCGTCGGAGGCGGAAACTTTGATAAAAATGCGGTCACCGAGGGGTTTCACGGTGGACACGCTGAGGGATACAGCAGCCATGACGTCTGGTTTTTTGTCTCAGGGCGTGGGGTTTGAGCAGAGGCGAAGGGCAATTAGCACTCGCACCGCTTGACTGCCAACTTAGTGGCGATAGCTGGTGGGACGCAATTGGGACAGCGGGACGGATCACCGAACCACTAACCGAACCACTGATCTGCGAGCCAAGCCGAGCTTGCGCCGCCCCGGTGGTAATGTTGCCCCGCCCGAAAGGCCTAGCCTTTCCGCCCTAACGCTTCAAACCATGGCCGCTGCAGCAACCGCCACAACCGGCGCCAAAGGAATCGTCCGCCAGGTAATTGGACCTGTGCTCGATGTTGAATTCCCCGCCGGCAAGTTGCCGCGCATCTTTAACGCCTTAGAAATCAAAGGCACCAATAGTGCTGGGCAAGCCATTGCCCTCACTGCAGAAGTTCAGCAATTGCTCGGCGACCATCGCGTAAGGGCAGTTGCCATGAGCACCACCGATGGCCTTGTGCGCGGCATGGAAGCCCTCGATACGGGCGCTTCGATTTCAGTGCCCGTTGGCGAAGCAACCCTGGGCAGGATTTTCAATGTTCTTGGCGAACCCGTTGACGAGCAAGGTCCTGTTGCCACAGACCTGAGATCTCCCATCCACAGGCAGGCCCCAAAACTCACCGATCTTGAAACCAAGCCCAAGGTTTTTGAAACCGGCATCAAAGTTATCGATCTGTTAGCCCCCTACCGCCAAGGCGGCAAGGTTGGCCTCTTCGGCGGTGCTGGGGTTGGTAAAACCGTGTTGATTCAGGAACTGATCAACAACATCGCGAAAGAACACGGCGGCGTATCCGTATTTGGTGGTGTTGGCGAACGCACCCGCGAAGGCAACGACCTGTATCAAGAATTCAAAGATTCAGGCGTTATCAACGAAGAAGATCTGAGCAAATCGAAAGTAGCTCTCTGCTACGGCCAAATGAACGAGCCCCCAGGCGCTCGCATGCGGGTGGGCCTTTCAGCTCTCACCATGGCTGAACACTTCCGCGATGTGAACAAGCAAGACGTGCTGCTGTTCATCGACAATATTTTCCGTTTTGTGCAGGCCGGTTCAGAAGTGAGCGCCCTCTTGGGCCGCATGCCATCGGCCGTGGGTTACCAACCCACCCTGGGCACCGACGTGGGCGAACTGCAGGAGCGCATTACCTCCACCCTCGAGGGTTCAATCACCTCGATTCAGGCGGTTTACGTACCAGCAGACGACCTCACCGATCCAGCCCCTGCCACCACCTTTGCCCACCTTGATGCCACCACGGTATTGAGCCGCGGCCTCGCTTCAAAGGGCATCTATCCAGCCGTGGATCCCCTTGATTCCACCAGCACCATGCTTCAACCAGCCGTGGTTGGAGATGAGCACTACCGCACGGCAAGGGCAGTGCAGTCCACCCTGCAGCGCTACAAAGAACTGCAAGACATCATCGCCATTCTTGGCCTTGATGAACTTTCCGAGGAGGACCGTCGCACCGTTGATCGGGCCCGCAAGATTGAAAAATTCCTTTCCCAACCCTTCTTTGTGGCTGAGGTATTCACTGGTCAATCCGGTGAATACGTAAAACTTGCCGACACCATCAAGGGTTTCCAGATGATCTTGGCTGGTGAGCTAGATGATCTTCCCGAGCAAGCCTTCTACCTCGTTGGCAACATCGAGCAAGTGCGCGCTAAGGCCGAAAAGCTTCGTGCCCAATCCAAGGGTTGATCCCCGCTCCCATCCCTGAGGCTTAATTTCAATGCCCTTAACCCTGCGTGTGCTCTGCCCCGACCAGAGCGTGTTCGACGGCTCTGCCGATGAGGTAATCCTGCCCAGCACCACTGGTCAACTGGGGGTGCTGCCGGGCCATATTTCCCTGCTAACGGCCCTCGAGGTGGGAGTGCTTAGGCTACGGGAAGGTAGCCGCTGGACCTCCATTGCCTTGATGGGAGGTTTTGCCGAAGTGGAGGCAGATGAAGTAAATGTGCTGGTTAATGGAGCCGAACCAGCCAGTTCTATAAATGCAAGCACAGTTCAACAGGAACTGGAAGCAGCTCAACAGGCAGCAGCCAGCTTTGAAGGAAAAGCCAATAGCCCTGAAAAATTCAAAGCCAATCAGGCTTTCCAGATTGCAAAGGCAAGGCTACAAGCAACAAAGTAAAAAATAATAAATAGTAAATAATAAAAAACCCGGGCAGTTAATTTACTAACTGCCCGGGTTTTTTATCAGGCGGTACCGCAGAAGGTAACTTCAGGGAATTTCAGTTTCGCTTCATCCAAGCCCTTGCCTTTACCCTCTTCCTGCCAGTAGTTAATAACTTCAGTGGCCTTATTTAGGATTTCAACCCTTTCGTTTTCTGTTATCCAACTCTTAGATTCAATTACCCCCTTTAGGGTTTCCCATGCATCCTCCCGGGGCCAAAAGAAGTAAGCGGTGAGAGGGCTTGGGCCGCCACCAACTATTTGATCAACCGCCAAAGCAACGTTATCGGGCAACCAAAGGATTTTGAGCAAGAACCTCCCTTCATCGGCCTTTGGCGTATATCCAGAGGGCACCCCATCCGCATCAATTGTTGCCTTAGCCAGCACCGCATTGGCGCTCTTCATGCCGCTGGGCTTTTCAATAACCTCTTCAGCTACAGCTTCAGGTGATGCCTCAGTTGTTGAAAGCTCAGTTGTTGGAAGAACGGCTGCCGGATTGGCTTCAGTGGTGTCGGGATCTGTCACGGTGATGGTTTCTAGGCTCAAAAGTTGAGGGGCAACAAACCTGACGCTGCAGGTAATCAACTATTTTACCAGCCACTCTCCTTGCTCCCATCGCCACCACCGCCCTACTGCTCTTCGATATAGATGGGGTAATCCGCGATGTTGGCGGCAGCTACCGCAGGGCCTTAGCTGAAACCGTTCACCACTACAGCGGTTGGCGCCCTGAGCCCCATTGCATTGATGCCTTAAAAAGCGAAGGGGCCTGGAATAACGATTGGGATGCCAGCTTGGAATTGCTGCGTCGCAACAACAGCCCGCTACCAACGCGACAAGAATTAATAGGCGTCTTTAGTGATTTTTACTTCGGCGGTGATCCCGATGGCCCAGCTCAACAGTGGCATGGCTTCATCGGCAGTGAGCCATTGCTGTTGGATGCTGATTTTTTTAAAGCCCTCAGCGCCGCAGGCCTGGTTTGGGGATTTGTTAGCGGAGCTGAACCCCCATCGGCCCGTTATGTGCTCGAACAACGCCTTGGCCTAATAAATCCACCACTGGTAGCCATGGGGGATGCCCCAGATAAACCCAATCCCCAGGGCTTAATCCAGCTAGCCAGCCAGCTTTTGGCTAGGCATGGCTGTAGCCCCCTAGGGCATGGGGCACCTCCGGTGGCCTACCTGGGCGACACCGTTGCCGATGTACGCACGCTGCTCAATGCCAAAAAGCTAGTTCCAAACCAGCGCTGGCTAAGTTTGGCCGTGGCACCACCCCATCTGCATTCAGCTGAAAACCAACTAGCCCGCAACAGCTATGGGCAAGCACTTATGGATGCAGGGGCTGATCGCCTACTGCTCCATCCCAGGGAAAGCCTCGAGGTGATGCTCGAGCTGAGCTAAACCATTTGAGCTGAAAATTAGCCCTGTTTTTCCATATCGGCTGGTGCTTTGAGGGCAGCGGCTGTTAACACTTCACAACCGGTTGCCGTTACGGCAACGTCATCTTCTATGCGGATGCCAATACCTTTCCAGCGGCTTTCAATCTGGGGTTGTCCATCAGGCACCGGCAATCGATCGCTCACATACAAACCCGGCTCAACAGTTAGCACCATCGACTCCTCCAGCTCCACCGGATGTTCCCCCAAGCGATAGGCGCCCACATCGTGCACATCAAGGCCAAGCCAATGGCCAGTGCGGTGCATATAAAGATGGCGATAGGCACCCTGCTCGATCAAGCCATCCACATCACCTTTCAGCAAGCCAAGGCTGCGCAACCCAGCAACAAGGACGCGCACTGCGGTTTCATGCACATGTTCAGCGCTGTTGCCAGGTTTCACCTGATCCACCGCAGCCAGTTGGGCTGATAAAACAACTTCGTAAAGGGCCCTTTGTTCAGGGCTAAAACGGCCATTGATCGGAAAGGTGCGGGTGATATCACCGTTGTAATGGTCTTGAAGGCTGCAACCGGCATCGATCAAAAGCAAATCACCAGCCTTCAAAACCGCGTTGTTGGCGGTGTAATGAAGGATGCAGGCGTTATCGCCGCCGGCCACGATCGAGGGATAGGCGCAGCCGCGACAGCCATTGGCAACAAAATGCTGCTCTATTAGGGCCCGCACCTGGGTTTCATTCATGCCAGGTTGCACCGCCAAACGTGCCAATTCATGGGCCTCGGCGCTGATGCGAGCAGCTTCCCGCAGCTGAACCAATTCCTCCGCTTCCTTACGCAGGCGCATGGAGTGCAAGATCGGGCAGGGGGCCACCAAGCGATCCGCTCCCTGCCCTCGCCTGGGGGCCCGATCAAGCTGCTGGGCCCAAGATTTCAGCACCAATGATTCGATGGCCGCATGGCGCCCCACTCGAAAACAAAGGCCCTCTGCCCCCTCCAAATACTGGGGCAATAATTCAGCTAATTGCTCCAATGGATGGGCAAGATCAGCGCCAAAACGCCCTACCGCCCCATCAACGCCCCAACGGAAACCATCCCACACCTCAGCCAAGGGATCCTTAGCTGGCACAAACAAAACAAAAGGATTTTCAGGCCGGTGGGGCAAGAAAAGAGCCACTGCACCGGGCTCGTCAAATCCAGTGAGGTACCAAAAATCGCTGTCTTGTCGAAATGGAAATTCCACATCGGCATGGTGCCGCTGGGCCTCAGCCCCAGGGATTACCGCGGCCAGGCCGCCTAGGGCAGAAATGAACTTTTCACGCCGCTTGGCGTAGTTAATCGGCACAGTGAATCTGTCGCCCCTTGGGGCAGGCGGTTAAATGAGTGTGTCAGGTTGGCTCGCCCTTTGGGTTTCTGTGAGCGATTTCCTAGTTCTGGCTGGTTTGGTAGTGCTGGTGGTGGGTGGTTCTGCCCTTTCTTCCGCTGTGGAAGCAGCACTGCTAACGGTGAACCCCCTGAGGGTTCACGACATGGTGGCCAAAGGGGTGCCTGGGGCATTGCTGCTGCAAAAGCTCAAAGGCCGACTGCCAAGAGTGCTGGCAACGGTGGTAATCGCCAATAACCTTTTCAATATTTTTGGCAGCCTCATGCTCGGTGGCTTTGCCGCTGTGGTTTTCAAAAACCAAAAGATGGGTGGAGAAGCCCTCACAATTTTTTCCTTTGCCCTCACCTTGGTGGTGATCCTGCTGGGCGAAATCCTGCCTAAGGCCCTGGGCACACGCATGGCTGTTTCCATCTCCCTAATCAGTGCCCCAGCCCTCGCCCTAATGGTGCGTTTAGGCACGCCATTAATACTTTTGTTGGAAACTTTGATGCCAGCCCTCACCGCCGAAAGTGAACTCACAACCGACGAAGAGGAAATTCGCCTACTGGCCAGGCTCGGTTCCCAAAAGGGTTTGATCGAAGCGGATGAGGCCGCGATGATCGCCAAGGTATTTCAATTAAACGACCTCACAGCAAGGGATTTAATGCTGCCAAGGGTGTCGGCCCCGAGTCTTAACGGCAATTGCCGCATCGAAGAGCTAAGGGACACCCTGTTAAACCAGGAAGCGCCTTGGTGGGTGGTTTTAGGCGAAGAGGTGGATGAGGTTTTAGGTGTTGCAAGCCGCAATGAACTGCTTACCGCCCTGCTTCAAGGCCGCGGTAATGCCAGTGCTGCAAGCCTGTCGCAACCTGTGGAATTTGTGCCGGAAATGATCCGAGCTGATCGACTGCTCACCAGTTTTCGGCGCCGCAGCGATTCTGTTCGCGTAGTGGTGGATGAATTCGGTGCCTTTGTGGGTTTGATTGGTGCCGATGCAGTGCTGGCTGTTTTAGCCGGCTGGTGGCGCCCCCGCCATGAAGCCAGCGGCAGCAGATGACGCGCGAAAGATGACTCCCGAAAACCTTGCTGCCATCGCATCACCCCTCCAGCGTTGGCGTGCCCAACTGCAACTGAGTGGCCGTGAACAGGCCGTGCTTGGGCCCGAGCTGAGGAGCTTGGATAAACAATTGCAGCGCTTCAAGCAAGGCACCCTGCGGCTATCGGTGTTTGGCCGGGTTGGAGTGGGAAAAAGCAGCCTGCTCAATGCCCTACTAGGAGAAGCAAAATTTGCCACCGATGTGGCCCACGGCTGCACCCGGGAACAAAAAACAGCCCCCTGGCCCCAGCAAATCCCTGGCTTGGGTTCCCTGTTACTTGTAGACACCCCAGGCATTGATGAAATTGCTGGCCCCGCCCGCCAACGGCTCGCCACCAAGGTGGCCAATGGCAGCGATTTGATTTTATTTGTGCTTGATGCCCATCTCACCAGCCCTGAATTAGAAGCGCTCCAGCTATTGCGGCGCAGTGGCAAACCGCTGTTTCTTGTGGCGAACGGGGCCGACCGTTGGAGCCCAGAGCAGCGCCACAGCCTCCAGCTTGCAATCAAACAGCGGGCGGGCAGGGAATTAGAGCTGGTTTGGGTTGCTGCTGCCCCCCGCCAGGCTGAATTGCTTGCCGATGGCAGGGTGCGCAGCAGGGAGCTTGCACCCCAGGTGGAAGCCTTAAAAATTCAGTTGCTTGATTTTCTGCAAAGTTATGGACCATTGCTGTTAACGGTTAACAGCCTGCATCGGGCCGAGGGCTTTAGCCGTCATCTCCTGGAGCAGCGCCTTAAGCAAAGACAAAAAGCCGCCCAGAATCTGATCGGTCGTTTTGCCACCCTAAAAGCGGCTGGATTAGCGATTAATCCAATGGCAATGCTTGATCTTGCTGGCAGTGCAGCTGCTGATGGGGCCCTAGTGCTGCAGCTTTGCCAGCTCTATGAATTACCGCTCCACAGCCCTCAAACCAAAAAGCTGTTGCAACACATCGGCCAGAACAGTGCCCTAGTGGGGGGGGTGCAGTGGGGTTTACAGGGTTTATTGGGTTTGCTCAAACAGCTGCTTTTGCTGGCCGCCCCAGCCAGTGGTGGGCTCAGCCTTGCCCCTGCGGCACCTGTTGCCCTAGCCCAAGTGGCCCTAGCGGTTCATGGCACCCGTAGAACAGGGCGCGAAACCACTAAACAGTTGCTGCTGGCAGCCCACCGCGGCCGCAGTAGACCAGCAGCCCTGTTGCGGCGCCTTACGCAACTGGAACCAAAGGCAAATAGCTGGCTTATGCAGCATCCCCCCTGGTCCCCCAGTCCGCTGCCATGAGCAAAACGATTGCCCTGTTTGGCACCAGCGCCGATCCACCAACCGTTGGGCATCGAGCCGTGCTCGAAGGCCTAATCGAGCTATACCCGCTTGTTTGCACCTGGGCGAGCGAGAACCCCTTCAAGCAACACGGCGCTCCATTGGAGGTGCGCGCTGCCCTATTGGGGGCTGTAGTGCAGGAATTGTCTGCAAAACATCCGCCCAACAGTTTGCAATTGCGCCAGGATTTCAGCAGTAGCAGGGCCATTAACAGCTTGGAGATAGCCCGCGCCCAATTTCCAAGCCATGAAGCGGTAATGGTGGTGGGAAGCGATCTATTGGCTCAAATTCCAAGTTGGTATGCAGTTGAAAAATGGTTGCCCCAGTGCCAACTGGCGGTGGTTCCACGCTGCGGCTGGCCAGTGTTAGCAAGCCAATTGGCGCCACTTGAAAAACTAGGAGCGAAGCTCAGCCATCTGCCATTGCAGATTCCAGAATCCGCCAGCTCCAGCGTGCGGCGCCATCCCAACCCAGAACTGGTACCCGCCGCCCTCCTACCCCAACTGGTAGAGCAGAATCTGTATGGATTCACCGCTGCCGACCTTCCCTCCCCGTGCGGATCGCCCTGATCCAATGCAATCCCTTGATTGGGGATCTGGCCGGTAACCGCGCTGCATTGGCAACCCATTGCCTTGAGGCGATTGCTTCAGGGGCCAGCCTTGGCCTAGCGCCTGAATTAGTGCTTTGGGGGTATCCCCCCCGCGACCTGTTGCTGCGCTCGGCTTTGGTGGAGGAGCAGCAAAACCAACTCAATATTCTTGCCAGCAGCTTGCCCGCTGGGTTCAGCCTGTTAGCTGGGGTAGTTGAACCCGTTGCTGAGCATCTTTACAACGGAATGGCCCTGATTCAAAAAGATAAATGGCAGGTGGTAGCCCGCAAACAACTACTGCCCAACTACGACGTTTTTGATGAGCAGCGTTACTTTTTATGCGGTAATCAACCCTGCTGGATCAACATAAACGAACCAGAAACAAGTACTTCACTGCGTTTAGGGCTCACCCTCTGCGAAGACCTTTGGGTAGATGAAAACCAAACCAACTGCAAACCAAATCCAATTACTGCATTAAAAAGTTTTAAGCCTCAGTTACTAATAAACCTTTCCGCTTCCCCCTACGGCCGCGGTAAACAACAGCAGCGCCTAAAGCTGGCAGCAGCAGCAGCAGAGCAGCTGCAATGCCCGGTGATTTATGTGAATCAGGTGGGGGGCAACGACGAATTGATCTTTGATGGCAACAGTTTTGTGATGGCAACCTCTGGCGCCCTGGAACTGCAGCTTCCCTGCGCTCAAAGCTCAGTTCAATGCTGGGATAGCAACGCAAGTGCCACAGGTAGTTATTTAGAGATAACGCCAGCGCCAAGCACCAGTTCAGAACTTGAGGAGCTTTGGCAGGTTTTGGTGTTGGGTTTGCGCGACTACGCCCATAAATGTGGCTTTCGCACTGCTCTTTTGGGCCTTAGCGGCGGGATTGATTCCGCCCTGGTGGCATGTTTAGCGGTGGCCGCCCTGGGGGCTGCCCAGGTGCGCAGCCTGCTGATGCCCTCCCCCTACAGCTCCGAAGGTTCAGTGAGTGATGCTGAGGCTTTGGCAAATCGCCTTGGCATAGCTCACAGCTTGGTGCCCATTGAAACCCTTATGGATGCCTACAACCAGGGCCTAACCCCTGCCCTTGGTGGCGCCCCCCAGGGCATCAGCGCTGAAAATTTGCAATCGCGCATCCGCGGCACGCTTTTGATGGCAATAGCAAATCAAGAGGGTCAATTACTGCTGGCAACAGGCAACAAATCTGAGTTGGCGGTGGGTTATTGCACCCTTTATGGCGACATGAATGGGGGCTTGGCCGTAATTGGTGATCTATTTAAAACGGATGTTTTTGCCTTGGCCGCTTGGTTAGATAGCCCCGCCAGCGCTGGGCAAAGAAAATTATCTGGCTTAACAAGTGAAGGCCCCCTGATCGGTGCAGCAATCCTGGAAAAAGCGCCAAGCGCCGAATTGCGCCCTGATCAAAAAGACAGCGATTCCTTGCCCGATTACCCCTTGCTCGACCCCTTGCTACGGGAGCTGGTGGAAAACCATGCAAGCCCTGAACAGCTGATAAATGCAGGCCAAAACAATGCTCTCGTGAACCATGTGTGGCAACTGTTGCGGCGGGCTGAGTTCAAACGCCGCCAAGCAGCACCGGTTTTAAAAGTGAGTAGCCGCTCCTTTGGCAGTGGTTGGCGCATGCCAATTGCCTCAGGTGGCTGAAATCTTTACTGGCGCATAGGCCAATAAGTAGCCAGGCTAAGGAGAGCAAAACCTCACCATGGCATCCATCAGCAGCATCGGCATCCCGCGGGAAATTAAGCGGGATGAGAAACGGGTTGCCCTTACCCCAGATGGAGTGAGGGAGTTGGTTTCTGTTGGTTTAGAAGTGCGGGTAGAGCATGGCGCCGGGGCCGGCGCCGGCATCCACGACGAAGCTTTTACCCAAGCTGGTGCCCAACTGGTGGATTGTGAAACCGCCTGGGCTGCCCATCTGGTTGTGAAGGTAAAGGAACCCCAGGAACAGGAATTTCAATATTTGCGCTCTGATCTAGTGCTGTTTACCTACCTGCACCTAGCTGCCTACCCAGCGGTGGGGAAAGCCCTGCTAAACGCTGGATGCACCTCAATTGCCTATGAAACGGTGCAACTCGAAGATGGCAGCTTGCCCCTATTAGCACCAATGAGCGAAATTGCTGGGCGGCTAGCCACCCAGGCCGGGGCCTACCTATTGGAGAAACCCCATGGCGGCAGGGGGGTGCTTTTGGGTGGTTGCACCGGAGTAAAACCAGCGCGGGTGGTGGTTTTAGGGGCCGGCACCGTGGGTTGGAATGCGGCCCGCATAGCCGCGGCCATGGATGCAGAGGTGTTGCTTTTAGATCGCTCCCCCCAACGGCTGCGCAGCCTTGAGGCCCAGCGGCGCGGCAGGCTTGTGAGCTTGGTTAGCAGCCGCGGCCTGATTGAGCGGGTGGTACCCACCGCCGACCTCCTGATCGGCGCTGTTTTAACCCCAGGAGGCAGGGCGCCCACCTTGGTGGATGAACAGTTGGTAAAGCAAATGCGTCCGGGTTCAGTGATCGTGGATGTGGCAATTGATCAAGGCGGCTGCATTGCCACCAGCGAAGAAACCACCCACACCGAACCTGTGCTTGAAAAATTTGGCGTTCAGCACTACGCCGTTGGCAATATGCCAGGGGCTGTGCCATTCAC
>Ga0247839_1007198_pt1 | contig 12366 bp, 10 predicted proteins | sample LaCruzMarch2015__6_FD_192405 | JGI IMG/M metagenome (GOLD analysis project Ga0247839, IMG submission 192405) | Freshwater microbial communities from meromictic Lake La Cruz, Castile-La Mancha, Spain - LaCruzMarch2015_16m | ecosystem: Environmental > Aquatic > Freshwater > Lake | place: Spain...
TGGCTGGTCCTTATGTGAAAAAAGGGTATATGTCGCACCGCCACGCCAATTTTGGCTCCATTTTGCGCACGATGTACCACATCCTGGGCATGCCGCCGGTGAACCAATACGATGCGACTGCGAGCCTACTCACCGATTTCTTTACGGATAAGCCGGATTACAAAACCTACCGCGCGCTCGCGCACGACCCGCAGGTATTTCAGCCCGAAAAGTCGCTGAAACGGTATGGGAAGACGTTTGATTGGCGGAAGATAGAGATGAGTGGGAAGATGGATGATGAGGCGGAGATTCGGAAGGGGCATTAGATTGCCGATTTCCGATTTGTTTGATTTTTGATTTTTGATTGGATTTTTTGATTTCCGATTTATGATTTAGGGGGATGGCGGTAGGTTTTTTTGGAGCCTACCGCTATAGCTTATGAATTTTAATGTGAAGGGGGAAAGTTTGGTGTTTTTTTGGATAATTGGGGGATTGGGGTTATGTTTGCTTTTGATTGAGGATTTTTTGAAAGAATAAATTGATTATATGGAAATTAAGAAAAATTTAATAATGAAATGTATAATTTGTGATAAAGAAAATGAATCGCAATCAATAGAGCATATTGTTCCTGAATCTTTAGGAAACAAATCTTATATTATGGTAAAAGGAAGTATCTGTGATTCCTGTAATCGCGGTTTTTCAACGTTTGAGAAAAAAGCCTTGGGAAATTCAGTTCTTTTAATGGAAAGAGCAAGACAAGGTATTCCGTCAAAAAAAGGTAAAACAGCGAAAGGTGAAATTAAAGGATTAGGAATTGAAGGGGATGAGAATTTTATCAAAAATAATATTTTAGTAACAGGATTGACACCAGAAAATCTTAAAAATTTTGATCCTTCCACTGAAACATTTGAGTTGAAAGTTGAATCATTTGATAATTCCCAGAATGCAACATCAAAATTATTATTGAAAATGGGAATTGAAAGTATTTTTAAGTCTAAAAATAAGATATTTAAAAAAATGAATTTTGAAGAATTAAAACAGTTTTTGAGAAATGATAATAATCAAGATTGGGCTTTCCTTACGTCTAAATACAACGATGCAGAATTTATTAGTATTCCAAAGTTTGATGCCAAATACCAATTAAAGAAAATAAACTGTGAAATGAAATATAAAGAAATAGATGAGAGTACGCTTCTTTTTAAATTTAAATATGGAGAAATTGAAATGGTTATTAATTTAATAAATAGAGATTTAAAATGGGTAGATAAATATCAAAAGGAAGATGAATGTTCCAGGCTTTACCCTGAGCATTTTAGAAAAAAATTGAAAAAAAGATTCGGTTAATGAATGTTACAATATGTTATCAATGTGAGCCACGGATCCCAAGTATCAGCAACTTAGAGACCTAAATGAAAACCTCTATTTTAAAATGGTACCAATGTATGAGGGGTATGGCAGGATAGGATTTATATAACTTAATCTCGTCCAATAGAGGTTAGATAGCTGTCCATATCGCCATCATATTCATTAAAATCATCATAATCTACATCTCCATCCGAATAAGCATTAAATGTATCCCGATCATAGTCATCATTGTTGTCATCATATCCATAATCCATTTCCAATAGAATGTTTTCCTTGTAATTTTCGCCCCATTCCTCAATTAGTTCGTGCTCCCTTCTTTCCCACCAAGTGCTTTTCGTAAAATAAAATTCATTATCTCTTAAAAACCGCATAAAATCCCAAATAGGTTTCCTGTCATTAAATACCGATGTATATTTATTTTTAACATTCTTTCCAAAGTATTGCATTTTGGTTTCCTCATCATTAGGTTGGTCTCCGAATGAACTAGAATAATAAGTTGTCAAGTTTTTATAAAAACTGTTATTATAAATAAAACTATCAGAAATAAAAGCCTTTGAAAGTCCACCTGATGGCTTAGATTCCAAAACCTTGTGCAATAAACTTTCAGGATCAGATTTCAGAATTCGGTGAAACGAAATATACAAAGCATTTAAACAGCAAATACTCATAGGGGCATTCATTAAAGAATTATACAAATCAACGATTCCATCATTGTTTTTGTTCCTATCTTTAAACTTACCTATTTTGTAAGAAAGTCTAGCCCAAAAAATATCTTGATTCTCACTAGGGTACTTTGATTTTAAAGATTCAAAATAACCAATAGCAGTTTTTTCATCACCGGAAAGGCCCAATAACCTTGCTTTAATATAAATACCTAAATTATCATCTGGGAAGATCTTCAAATATTTATCTATAGATTCTATACCAATAAATAAATACTTAATATTGTTAGAAAAACAGCATGCAAAAGACTTTGTAAAATAATACTCATAATTCTCGCACTTAACTTGAGAAAAATCGTCAAAACTCGAACAAATATTGTCAAAATTAAATCGATTAAGAGGGGTATTTGGGCATTCACATATTGAATACTCGTATCCTTCTTTAATATAAACATATGCCATTGTGTATTTTTTTTCAATAATACTTTCAAAGGCGCTCTTAAAATAATGCTTTGCTAATACATCATTCATACCCAGTCTAAAAGAGGTCTGTTTGTTCATATTTTTAAACAATTGTTCGTGAAAGTTTTGGGTTTAGAAGTATTACATATACTTTTAAAAATTGTGTAAGATTGATTTGCATACTCTTCCCAATACGAGAAATTGCATGAAATCAAAGTTTTTGAGTGCTATAATGAGCACTTTTTAGAAAAAAGTACAAAAATCTACGCCGAATTTTTCTGACGATATTGGTCTTTGCTTCCACAGAGTGCGGTTCCTTCCCCCATTTTCGGCCAACCTAAGTCCAACGCTGTCGCAACGACATGCATAGATTCATAATTATATGTCAGGGCTCACCGTAAATTGGTACTTAAGCCAAATACCATACCAAAAATTTAAAACTATTTGTATTTTTGGACCTGTTAATTACCAAGACTTAAATTTGTTCTAAATTTTGATCCAGGCAGTTCGCAGATTTAAAGTGTTCAGTAGATATGAAAACAAACTACAAAAAATTATTTCTGACTTTTAGTAGTGGATACAGGTTTATGCCATCTATTCATTATGAGGCAATTTTAATATAGTATTTTCAGGAAACTCCATATTAAATTCGCCATTCCCATTTTTATATTTAACTTTTAGTGTTTTAACTTGATTTGCAGCGGGGTCAGTGAATATTCTATTACTTACAATTATTTCAACCTTATTATCAACAATTAGTGCTTGTAAAATATCTGTAACATTTATTTCTATATCATTATGTCCATAAGTTGCAGAAATTATTTCCAATTGCTGAAGTTTTTTGTTAAGTCTGCTTTGAGGTGGTAGGAAATAATTTAGAAAGTGTATCGCGTAATCCCATGTTGAAGTTAGGGTGAATGAGCCTAATATCCATACAAAAGATAAACCTAATGAAATTGAAATAAATATTGACAAAATCCACAAAGGGTAAGGCATAAAGTTGTTATTAATGTTATCTCCGTTGAAAATATAATAAAATATAATTTGTTGTAAAAAATAGGTAAGGAAGTAACATGGAATAATGAGCAGGATTAAAAATGCAAACCTAACATAATAGTGTAGGTATTTTGATATTTCTGCTGCTAATTTGTTATTTTTTCTATTTGTCAATGCCCAAGGAATGCCTGCTAACAATCCAATTGCTGTAATTAGATTAACAACAAAATCTAAACCATTTACAATGTCAGAACTTAAAAATTCTGAAGGTGATAATTGTAGCATGGCACGACTATTAATAGTTTAAAATACATTGTTAAAGATCGGTCTAAAGGTAGTGAAACTTTTATAATATCAACAAGAGATAACACTCATGCGATTAAAATAAATGAAATTTCTATCGCAAGTGTTGTCCTACCCTTCAGTCATAGGTACCATTTTTCCGCCGCGCGTGGACTTCTATTCCGCAACGCTAATATCTCGTAGCGCTCACTCTTTGTTTTTACACCACCAAATCACGGGGGAATTGACAATATTACGATATTTTAAAACTTTATGTTTTTAAAAATTTTTATCTTTGCAACATAAAATACCAAAAATTATAGGCAGAATTTACATTCATTGATTACGATGGTAGTTCGCCATTGGTGACTTATGATAATGTGTATAAATCGCCACGCAAACTACCATATAAAATTTTGAAAAAATGAAATATTCAAAAATAGAATGGACCGAAGCCACCTGGAATCCAAGCACGGGCTGCAATAAAGTGACTGCTGGCTGCAAAAACTGTTATGCCGAAACCATGGCGAAACGCTTGCAGGCGATGGGTGCGCCCGGGTATGAGAACGGCTTTGAGTTCACCCTCATGCCTGAGCGATTGGAGATGCCCCTAAAAATCAAAAAAGCGACCAAGTTTTTTGTCAATTCTATGAGCGATCTGTTCCACGAAAACATGCCGTTTGATTTCTTGGACAAGGTGTTTCAAGTCATCGAACAAACGCCACAACACAAATACCAAATACTAACGAAGCGGGAAAAAATACTGCAAGCCTATTGTAAGCAACGCGCCATGCCAGACAACGTGTGGCTTGGTGTCAGTGTAGAATCTGCCAAAACCAAGGGACGGATTGATTATTTGCGTGATATCTCAGCCAACATCCGCTTTTTGTCTATCGAGCCATTAATAGCAGATGTTGGAAAGTTGGATTTACGGGGTATTCATTGGGTTATTGTAGGCGGAGAAAGCGGCCCCAAAGCAAGGCCCATGCAACCTGAATGGGCGATGAATGTACAGCGCCAATGCCTAGAACAAGGGGTGGCCTTTTTCTTCAAACAATGGGGCGCCTGGGGCGAAGATGGCGTGAAACGCAGTAAAAAGGCAAACGGGAGGATCTTTTTGGGAAAAGAATGGAACGAAGAGCCGCTCGCTGCGGTTGCAGTCTAAAAATGGAGATTTCTGCAAACATTAAAAGCGACGTCCCTTTTCGCAGGATTTTCGACAACGTGCTGAAAACTGTGCTGCGCTGCTCATTTTTAAATGCCCCTGCGCGTTGGAATCTTGGTCAACACCCACCAAGCCCAAAAAAATATAAACATGAAAATCCCCCTCTCTTTCTTATTGACCCTCCTACTTTGTTCAACCCTACAAGCGGATATAGGCTCAACCATTGTCTACAAGGCCAAATTCGTGCTCAAAAATGGATCCAGTTTCGTCGGGTATCTGTCTATATCGGGATATGATGTAGATTTAGATGCCAACGGAAGGCCTATCGAGGTGCATTGTAAAAGAACTATTTAGGTTGTAAGACTGTTTTTCATCGCAAAACAACCGTATATTTGCAGATAAACGCTAAACTTATGACGATAACAATCGAAACATCTGGGATTCAAGAAGTTGAGCAACTGCTTATTTTGCTTAAAACTTTGAATATTAAAAATATAAAAATCCAATCTTCACCGGCAGTGCCCCAGCCTTCGATCACACGAGGAGACAAAAAGATTGATCCTACGCAACTTTTCGGCATCTGGAAGGATAACCCTAGGACGATTGAGCAGATTCGTTCAACTGCTTGGAAGCGTAACTGGAACATTTAATATGGTGCTGTGTGATACGAATATTTTTATCAGTGCCTTCAATGGCAGATCTGACGCTATAGAACAGTTGGACAAAATCGGTTTTGCTGAAATTGCCTTGTCTGCCGTCACAGTCATGGAACTTTTTCAGGGAATGGGCAATAAGAACGAACTGGCCCAAATGAAAAAGAGAATAAAATTCTACGATGTTGTTCAAATTGATAAAGCCATATCTGAAAAAGCAATTGAATTTATCGAAAAGTACAAGTTAAGCCACGGGCTACAAATCCCAGACGCAATCATCGGCGCGACCTCTATAGCTTATCAAATACCGCTTTACACGTACAATGTCCGGGATTTCGACTTTTTACCTGGCGTAGTTCTATACCAACCAATATAATAAATAAAATAGCGGGCTTTCAGCGCCAATACGACACAAAACTTAACTTATTACCAATATACTGGAAGAGAAGGAGTTAGATGAAAATTCAGTTGTAAAGAATTTCTTTACAACTGCAACGCAGGAAAAATGGTATTTATCCATATTCGATGTGGTGGCTGTATTAACGGATAGTCCGAATCCAAGAAAGTATTGGAGTGTGGTAAAAACGCGGCTAAAAGCGGAGGGTAGTCAGTTGGCTACAAATTGTAGTCAACTGAAAATGCAGTCGGCTGACGGCAAGTTTTATCTGACCGATGTAGCCGATACCGAGCAACTTTTTAGGCCTGCGAATATCAAAAACTGGTGATAAACAACCATAAATGTAACATAACATGAATACCACATCCTCCATCAACACATTGCTCATCTTCCTATTCATAGGCTGCAAAGTTCAAGATTCAATTATAGCCGAAACCCCGAATGTTTTCAACAACAAGCATTTGAATAAGCAGTATGAAGCAATTGTTTCCTTTAATTTGAAAAATGAACCCAGTTTATTAGAGGAAATCGAATCGTTTAAGGAGGAAAATAAAAATACAGCATTGGAGGATCAGGTAATCCTAGATTTTTTAGCCCTTCAAATCTGTAATCAAGAAGCAGGCGTGCAATTTCAAGATTATCCCAATGCGCTACAACCTATTTTTGATTTTTATAACACGATGCCAAAGGAGGATATGGTTTGGTTAAATGATCAGAAGTTAAAAATTATAAAATTTGTCGCCGTAAGATTTATTGCAAATTATGCTCAGGAAATGGATGCAATGGATTATCTGAAAAATCAACTGAATGATTGCAAGAATGACAGCGCTTATGCGAAAGTTGTAATCAGTTCTTATGATTTGAATGAATGTGCTGAAAAAAGACGGTAATGTTGGGGTATTTGCGTTGTGATATGCGACCTCTAGCGAGGTCGTGCGGGTATTTGGGCGGTTCACGTTGCTACAAATGTTCGACCTCTAGCGAGGTCGTTGCGTTGCTACGGGCATTGGTTAACATGAATTATGCAGCATATCTTTTTTAAAAGATCATGATTTGAAACAAATGTATGAAAGTGTAATTCGCAATACTAAACGCAACGCGCTGACCTCGCTAGAGGTCAAATATCTGTAGCAATGCCAAATCAAGCTTACCCCGCACGACCTCGTAAGAGGTCGAATATTAGAATCTTTACCTGCCAATCTTCTAAAATCCTCCCGCAGTTCAAAGCCCAACGCCCGCCGATATGATAAATGCTCCAACCACTGGTTGGAGAAATCAGTTGGACAAAGCGCAATGATGCCCAATATTTGAAGATAAAAAGGTCAGAACGCTGTGGGATGCCACGCAGGAAAAATGGTATTTGTCAATTGTAGATGTGATAGCGGTTTTAACCGAAAGTATTGACCCAAATGCATATTGGCGTAAGTTAAAACAACGGCTAAAAGCAGAAGGAAATGAAACCGTGACGAATTGTCACGGTTTGAAAATGCAGGCACCTGATGGTAAAATGCGCATGACTGATGTTGAATGCAAAATCGGCTTTGGGATTGCCGGATGAAACAAAAAAGAAGAAGTAATTCCATTCAGGATGCAATGGATTATCTGAAAAATCAACTGAATGATTGCAAGAATGACAGCGCTTATGCGAAAGCTATCATCAGTTCTTATGATTTGAATGTATGTAGTGAAAAAAGACGGTGAGGTTGGTGTACTTGCGTAATAATATGCGACCTCTAGCGAGGTCGTGCGAGGTATCTGGGTGGTTCACGTTGCTACAAATGTTCGACCTCTAGCGAGGTCGTTGTGTTGCTACGGGCATTGGTTCGCATGAATTATGCAGTTGCCAATTAATTCTGCCAACAGTGGTGGCAGAATTAATTGGTCGCACAATATTATCATGCTCGAAAAAGGCAAAGACGAAAACCAACGGGTTCTTTTATGTCAAGTACCGGATAAAAAAATTATAAAACTTTTTGTGTCTAAAGTTGCCTGTTTTATCCTATTGTCATAAATTTGTTCTAAAATACACAATTGAAAAATACCGGCATCAAAATATGAAGAACGAAATTCAATCCACCGAGCTGTTTTCAAAAATTGCCGATTTATTGCATTCGGCAAGGCAACATGTGGTGCGCGCGGTAAACCAAACCATGGTTTACACTTATTATGAAATCGGGCGCATGATTGTGGAAGACGAGCAGCAGGGAAAAGAAAGGGCAGAATATGGTAAGCAGGTGTTGAAAGAACTTTCTGTTAAACTTACAACCGAGTTTGGCAAAGGGTTTTCGGCGGACAATTTGGAAAATATGCGGCGCTTCTTTCTTGCTTACTCAATTTCCGAGACGACTTCTCGGAAATTCAACCTCTCCTGGTCGCACTACCTAAAACTCATGCGCATTGCAAACCCCGACGAACGCAGTTTTTACGAAATAGAATGTGCTGCTGGCAATTGGAGTTTGAAAGAACTGCAACGCCAGTTTGATAGCGCACTTTACGAACGCCTGGTCCTAAGCCGCGATAAAGAAGGCATCCGGCAACTTGCAGCGCAAGGGCAAATCGTTGAAAAACCCACTGATATATTGAAAGACCTCGGGCAAATGCAGATGTATGTACACTACCACGACCGATTTGTAAAATTGGACGACGAAAACAAAACCATCGGCATTGTGCTTTGCAAAGATAAAAGTCAAACACTGGTAGAAATAACCCTGCCCGAAACCAACGACCAGATTTTTGCCAGCCAATACCAAACGGTGCTGCCTGATAAACAGGCGTTTATTAATCTTTTAAATGAGGGGATAGGGTGACGTTGAGAAATGACGAATGGTACGACAATATGTTCCGGGCGTAATAATATGCGACCTCTAGCGAGGTCGTGCAGGTATCTGGGCGGTTCACGTTGCTACAAATGTTCGACCTCTAGCGAGGTCGTTGCGTTGCTACGGGCATTGGTTGAAATGAATAATGCCGCATTATCTTCTCTTTAAGATACGGAAATTTAAAATATGTGTTAGGCGTTATAATTCGTAATATCAAACGCAACGCGCTGACCTCGCTAGAGGTCAAATATCTGTAGCAATGTCAAAATTACCCCGCACGACCTCGCTAGAGGTCGAATATTAGTTGGGTTTTCACCCGGTGCGCACCCGAGTATGTTTTGCCGCTATGCACGCTTGTTAGGCAGTCCATGATTCATAATAAAATGGATAAAAAAATGTTATCTTACCAAAAATCGGAGTGGAACGCTCTGCAAAAAAGTATAATTTATGAAAATTTACGTGAAAAACATGGCTTGCGAAAGCTGTAAAATTGTTGTTAGGGAGGTTTTAGAGGAACTTGAGATACTAACCGTAAGGGTTGAATTGGGAGAAATCGAAACAAAGACGGACCTTACCTATGTAATAGCCTGATAATTTTATATCCAACCGATTGTCGAAGATCAAACAAATCTGCTATCGAAAACCGCGAGCACCTTGCGCCGCATCCAAATTCCCCTCATTTTTGCACCCAACATTAACACAATTCATCCGCTGCCTAAATTATTAGGACGCATAATCCTTTAATCCATGCTAGATCAACCATCCCTGGCCATTACGGCCTGGTCTGAAGAAGACCGACCCCGCGAAAAACTCCTGCTCAAGGGGAAAAACGCACTCACCGATGCCGAATTACTGGCGATTTTACTTGGCGCCGGATCCATCGGCGAAAGCGCAGTGGCCTTAGCCCAGCGTATTTTACAACATACCGACCACAACTTACACGAACTCGGCCGACGTTCCATCCAGGATTTGCAGCGTTTTAAAGGCATTGGGGAGGCAAAAGCCATCACCATTGTGGCTGCACTCGAATTGGGCCGCCGCCGCCAATTGTCGGATTTGCGCGAACGACCCAAAATCAGTTCCAGCCGGGATGCTTACAATGTGATTGCGCCCATTCTGACCGATTTGTACCACGAAGAATTTTGGCTCTTGCTACTCAATAAAGCCAATGAAGTCTTCGCGCGCGAGCGCCTGAGCAGCGGGGGCATGGCGGGCACCGTGGTGGATGTCAAAATGCTGTTCAAAGCCAGCATCGAAGGCCGGGCCGCTGCCATTATTGCCGTACACAACCATCCTTCCGGCAACTTACAGCCCAGTCAGGCCGATATTGATTTGACCAAACGCCTGCGCAAAGCCGGTGAAATCCTCGATCTGCCCTTGCTCGATCACCTGATTGTGTCAGAACGCGGGTATTTCAGCTTTGCAGACGAGGGTCGTTTGGTTTAACAGTTCGAAATTCGGAGTTCGGTGTTCGATATTCGGTGTTAAAATATTTAAATATCGAACACCGAACACCGAACACCGAACACCGAAATATTAATCCCGAATAATCATTTTCCCGGAACCAACATCCACGCCATCCTGCGCAAGACGCAGCAGATACACACCTGCTTGCAAGCCATTGCGTTTCAGCACAAACGATGCGGCCGGAACTTGTGCACGGTGCACCAAACTGCCTTTTAGGTCGTACACCGATAATTGCAAAGGCTGGGAATTTTTTAAGCCTTCTATTTTTACAAACGTTTCCTGGCTAAACGGGTTAGGCGAAAGATTCAGTTGTACCATGGGGTTCGACGGCGACCAAATGCCGGTTTGTACAAAATCCTCCTGAATGGTGTGGATGCTGGTATTGGTGATCACCGGTTCGTTAAAATCGAAATAAATCGCGGCACTGTTGGGAATGCTGGTACCCAGCGGCACGTTGCTGCGCGGATGGATCGTGAATTTTACAAAACCATGCGAAGTCGCTTCGTTGACATTCGAGTCAGGCAACATGATGTTTTCAAAAATAAAACGCACAATACCGCCGCCATAAATTTCGTACCGATAAGAATGGCTGCTGGCACCTGCCTGGAAACTTTGCATATCAAACAAACCAGAAAGGGTGTCAACCACTACAATATTAAAGGCCGTATCGGTGCCGGTATTCTGAAAACGGATGCGGTAATCAATGGGCGTGCCCGGCCGAATGTAGTTTTTGATGCCATATCCCAACGGAATGCCTTGTTTATCATTGGGATCAAAAGAGCCGGTATTGGGTGTACAATCTAAATCTTCCCACGGATCTTCGTCGCCACTGGGGTATTGATTGACAAATCCCAACGAAAAACTGCTGTTCGTTGTGCAACCTTCTACGGCAACAATGGGCTGTGACAAAAGCGGTGAAAAAGGCGCTTGCTGCGACTGAAAATACCAACTGGCCCCATTGGCAGGTACCGTTACGGTAACCGAGTCGCCTGCTGCCAGGAAACTCAAATTGGCGTCCATCACCATCACATGATCCTCAATTACAATGTAATTAACCGATTCTGTGAGGTCATTTGAACCAACATTTTTGAGAATAAAATGCAGCGAATCAGGGTTGCACAAGGCATGTGCTTTCAGCAGCGCGCCCGACCATTGAGCATTGGGTGGCGTGCAGATGGAATCGGGGAAAATATGGGCCGTGGTGCAGTGGGTTTGACCTAAAACGGCATCGCAACTTACTTCCACGGACAAATTGAAATTGCCGCAGTCCTGCGGTTCGATGGTTCCGACATTAAATCGGTATAAATTATTGCCTAAATCTTCATAGGTCGATGGAAAAGAGGTGGCATAAAGCGTCAAAAATGGATCTAATTCGATCAAAATGTACGCACTATCGGCCCGGGTAGTGCCTGTGTTGCAATATTGCACGGAATAATAATTGTTGGCAAAACAGCGGCGCAATTGACCCGTGCCAATTTGCACGCTAAGTGCCGGACAGCCCGCTACGGCTTGCACCATCAAATCGCCAATGGGTACAATTTCATCGGGCATCGTGACGGTTCCTTGCAAGCCATTCGGGCAGGGTGCCCAAAGTGCATTGGGTGGAAATGTTTTTACCGAATAGGTGCCGGGTGGTACACTGAGCAGGAATTTGCCCTGTGCATCTGTGTTTCCATAAAGGGTATCGGCCCCCAAAGCAACCACCAACCAGCCCGGCAAGCCCGGTTCCATATTATTTTGGCAATTTTCAAGGGTATCCCTGCGCACATAACCGCTCAAAAAACCGCATTCGCCAAAGCCGTTGTTGTTACTCCCTTGAATGATAAATGAATCTACCACGGTACACCCTGCGGCATCAGTAACCGTCATCCAATAGGGACCATCGCCCAGGTTTGGATTAATTGAATAAACCTGACCATTGCTCCAGGTATACAAATACGGAGGAACACCACCACTTGCGGTTGCCTGCGCCAGATCACCACTACAAACCGCCTGCGCGATCTGAACATCAACCGTAAGCGGGGCTGGTGCCGCCAGTGCATAACTCGAGGTTTGCGAACAACCTTGTGCATCGGTCACTATCAAGATATAAAGCCCGGGCGCTAAATTGTTGATATTG
>Ga0247839_1007201_pt1 | contig 12364 bp, 10 predicted proteins | sample LaCruzMarch2015__6_FD_192405 | JGI IMG/M metagenome (GOLD analysis project Ga0247839, IMG submission 192405) | Freshwater microbial communities from meromictic Lake La Cruz, Castile-La Mancha, Spain - LaCruzMarch2015_16m | ecosystem: Environmental > Aquatic > Freshwater > Lake | place: Spain...
ACCCGAAGAACAAGGGATGGCCGCGAATGAACGCAAAGAAGAACAAATAACCGATCGATGCACGCCCCCGCAACCGGAGGCCGAGGCTTTAGCCGGTGGCTTCCCACGTAAGACATCGCCCTTGGGGCACGATGAATGGCCCCCGTGGGAGCGGCGTCCCGCCGCGATGCGGTGCCGCGGTGACCTTGAACGGTGCGGCGACACGCCCGGCCCCATCGCGGCGGGACGCCGCTCCCACCAGGTCGCTGCGCGACTTTCACGGTAAAGCCTTGGACTCCGGTCTGGAACCGTTCCTCAAGGCGCAACAGGGTACTCGGCCTCGGCCCGATACTCCGCCGAGCGGGCGTGGGCCGTCAGGCCTTCGCCGCGTGCGAGCACCGCGGCGATGCGCGCGAGTTCGGCGGAACCGGCGCGGGACGCCATGATCAGGCTGGAGCGCTTCTGGAAGTCGTAGACGCCCAGCGGTGAGGAGAAGCGCGCGGTCCGGGAGGTCGGCAACACATGATTGGGCCCGGCACAGTAGTCGCCCAGCGCCTCGGCCGTGTAGCGTCCCATGAAGATGGCCCCGGCATGCCGGATGCGGCCAACGATCGCTGGCGGGGCCGCCACCGAGAGTTCCAGATGCTCCGGGGCGACCTGATTGGCGACCGCGACGGCATCGTCCAGGTCGCGCGCCAGGATCAGGGCACCGCGCTCACGCAGGGCCGCGGCGATGATCGCCCGCCGCTCCATGGTCGGCAGCAGCCGCTCGATGCTCGCCGCCACGCGCTCCAGGAAGTCGGCGTCCCAGGCCACCAGGATCGACTGGGCGTCCTCGTCATGCTCGGCCTGGGAGAACAAATCCATGGCGATCCAGTCCGGATCGGTGGCGCCGTCACACAGGATCAGGATCTCGGACGGGCCGGCGATCATATCGATGCCGATCTGCCCGAAAACGGCCCGCTTGGCAGTGGCGACATAGAGATTACCGGGACCGACGATCTTATCGACCGCCGGGACGGATGCGGTGCCGTACGCCAGGGCCGCAATTGCCTGAGCCCCGCCGATGGCAAAGGCGCGGTCCACCCCGGCGCAGTGCGCGGCGGCGAGGACCAGATCGTTCCATTCACCGCCCGGGGTGGGAACCACCATGATCAGCTCACCGACCCCGGCAACCTTGGCCGGGATGGCGTTCATCAGCACCGACGACGGGTACGCCGCCTTGCCGCCGGGAACATAGAGCCCGGCGCGATCCAGCGGCGAGACCTGTTGCCCCAGCAGGGTGCCATCCGCCTCGGTGAAGTCCCATGACGCGAGGCGCTGGCGTTGCGCGTAGGCGCGGATGCGGCCGGCGGCGGCCTCCAGGGCCTGACGCTGATCGCTCGGGATGACATCCCAAGCCTGCGCCATCCGGTTGCGGGGGATCTCGAGGTCCGCGGCACCGGTGGGCGTCCAATGATCGAAGCGCGCCGTCAATTCCAGCAAGGCCGCATCGCCGCGACCGCGAACCTCCGCGATGATGGCCGCGACCCGCTGCTGCACCTGATCATCGGCGGCCGCATCCCAGGCCAGCAAGGCGGCCAGCGACTGGCTGAAGCCCGCGTCAGCGGTGGAAAGGCGTCTGATTTGCGTCATTGATCTTGCTTCCTCGGGAACGGACGACGACGATTTGTTCGTATGTCACTTGTTCTTGACTTCTTATCCAGAGTATAGGTTTTGTACCTGATGTCCAGACATACCCTTGATCTAGGGGCGGGTTTGAAACCCCAGCAGTTCCGAATTTGGGTGGCCGCCGCCAACAGCGTGTCGGCAGCGAGGCCGATGGTGGATGCGCTGCGCTTATCCACCCTACGAAACCGGCTCCGTTGTAGGGTGGATAAGGCGCGCCGCTCGGTGGCAGGGACTCGGCACGGCGGTCGCGCGCGCCGCATCCACCAGAGGTCGCGCGGTGCCGCCCAAATTTGGAATTGCTGTTTGAACCCCGCCCCTACGTCCGGTTATCACGTCCGAATGCTATAATTCGCTACTCAATCACCCTCCGCGACCGCCCGCCGCAGCACGCCGAGCAACGCGGTGACGGCGGCGTGCTTCATCTTCCAGGCGGCCTTGTTGACGACCAGCCGGGAACTGATGTCGCAGATGTGCTCCAGCGGCACCAACCCATTGGCCTTGAGGGTGTTGCCGCTCTCCACCAGATCGACGATCAGGTCGGCCAGCCCCACCAGGGGCGCCAGCTCCATGGAGCCGTAGAGCTTGATGATCTCCACTTGCAGTCCCTTGGCGGCAAAATAGCGCTCGGCGCTGCGCACGTACTTGGTGGCGATGCGCAGACGTCCCGACGCCGGAACCTGGTAACTGGGCGGTCCGGCCACCATCAGCCGACAGCGGGCAATGCGCAGGTCCAGCGGTTCGTAGAGCCCTTCCCCGCCGTGCTCCAACAGCACGTCCTTGCCCGCCACCCCCAGGTCAGCCGCCCCGTACTCACAATAGGTCGGCACGTCGCTGGCGCGGATGATGACGAACCGCACCCGCGGGTTGCTGGTGTCCAGGATCAGCTTGCGGCTGGTTTCCGGGTCCTCCAGCGGGTGGATACCCGCCTGCGCGAGCAGCGGCAGGGTCTGATCGAAGATGCGCCCCTTCGACAACGCAATCGTCAGGTCGGCGTCCAGGTCCAGGGGCCTACCCTCCCCGATCCGATCCGCACCCTGAGTCCCAAGGTCCTTCGCTTCAGCCATGGCTCTCGATCCCCTCAGGTCACCGCCGCGGAGGTGCGCCGAATCACGGCGCCGAGTCCGGCGAGTTTGGCCTCGATGTTGTCGTATCCGCGGTCCAGGTGATAGATGCGATCCACCAGCGTCTCGCCCTGCGCGACCAGTCCGGCGAGCACCAGGCCGGCCGAGGCACGCAGATCGGTGGCCATCACCGGGGCGGCAGTCAGCCGTTCCACCCCGCGGCAGATCGCCAGATGGCCGTCGATACGGATGTCCGCCCCCATCCGCTGAAGTTCCAGCACATGCATGAAGCGGTTCTCGAAAATGGTCTCGGTGACCACGCCGACCCCCTCGGCGATGCTGTTCAGCGCGCAGAACTGCGCCTGCATGTCGGTCGGAAAGGCCGGGTGGGGAGCGGTATGAATGTCGACCGCGCGCGGCCGCCGGCCCTGCATGTCGACTTCGATCCAGTCCTCGCCCGTGCTGACCTGAGCACCGCACTCGCGCAGTTTCTGGAGCACCGCGTCCAGGCAGTCGGGGCGGGTGTTGCAGACCCGCACCCGCCCGCCGGTCATGGCCGCGCCCACCAGGAAGGTCCCGGTCTCGATGCGGTCGGGCATCACCGCATAGTGCGCCCCGTCGAGTTGATCCACACCCTGGATATGGATGTGATCCGTCCCCGCGCCTTCGATGCGTGCCCCCATGGCGGTCAGAAAGCCTGCCAGGTCGATGACCTCAGGCTCGCGGGCGGCGTTCTCGATCAGCGTCTCGCCCTGCGCCAGCACCGCGGCCATCATAAGATTCTCGGTACCGGTCACGGTGACCATGTCCATCATCAGCCGCGCCCCACGCAGCCGTTCCGAGCGGGCGCGGATGTAACCGCCTTCCACCGTGATCTCGGCGCCCATCGCCTTGAGGCCGTCGATGTGCAGATTCACCGGCCGGGCGCCGATGGCGCAGCCGCCGGGCAGGGACACATCGGCATGACCATAGCGCGCCATCAGCGGCCCCAGCACCAGAATCGACGCCCGCATGGTCTTCACCAGATCATAGGGGGCGGCACAACTGGTGAGGGTGCGCGGCTCGACCCGCACCACCCCGTCGGTCTCCTGGGTCAGATGGGCACCCATGCGGCCGAGCAACTGCAGGGTCGTGGAGATGTCGCGCAGGCGCGGCACATTGGTCAGGGTCACCGGTCCGCCGGCCAGCAGGGTCGCGGCCAGAATCGGCAGGGCCGCGTTCTTGGCGCCGGAGGCACGGACCTCGCCCCGCAATGCGGTGCCGCCGGTAATCAGGAGTTTGTCCATCAGGAGATCGCGTCCGGTCTGAGTTGAGTCTGGAATCGTCGGTCGTGCGGGCGGTCTGCCGGGAGGCCCGCGGCCGCAGGCCTGCGGCTAAAGTCCATCGACCGCAATCGGCAAGAGTGACTGGAGATTGGAGAGTTCGGCGATACGCGCCAAAGAGTCGGGCAGATTCAGGTAACTGAGCGCAACCTGGCGCGAGCGTGCCAGATCCAACCACTCCAGCAGCAAAGCCAAGCCGGCGCTGTTGGCTGAGGTCACACCGCCCAGATCGATCACCAGGCTGCCGCCGCGCTTCAACAGCGCAACGCCCGCGGCCAGCAGCGGACTGACAGTGTCGAAATCCATCGCCCCCTCCACCCGCGCCCGCCCCTCGCCCGCCGCGACCAGGCGGGCGCCCGCGCCCGCGGCCCGTCGGTCGGCCGCGGCGCTCACCCCTGACCCTTGCGGTTCATCTCGGCCAGCTTGGTGATGAGGCCGTCGATCCCGTTTTGCCGGATCTCGGTGGAGAAACTGCTGCGGTAGTTGCTGACCAGGCTCGCGCTGTTGACGATCACATCGAACACCTTCCAGCCGCCGCCACTGTTGTACATACGATAATCGATCGGGATCGGGGTCGCGCCCGGCGCCCGCACCTCGGTGGGTACGATCACCGTGTTGTCCTTACCGGTTGGCTTCACCGGCAGGTAACGGATTTCCTCGCCGGAATAGTTGAGCAGGGAGCGGGCATAGGTGCGGACCAGGACCTGCTTGAAGCCGTCCATCAACGCCTGCTGCTGCGTTGGTGTGGCTGCGCGCCAATGCTGGCCGAGCGCACCCTGGGTGATTTTCTTGAAATCGAAGTGCGGCGCCAGGATTTGGTCAATCATGCCATAGATCAGCGCCGGGTCGCGGTTCACATCGGCCCGGCGCGCCTCCAGCGCGCTGAGCATCCGCTCGGCGGTCTGCTTGACCAACGCACTGGCATCCTCCGCGGCGGCGCCGATCGACCCCCCGAGGAGCACCATGAGTGTTACGAACAGTAGAAAATGCCGTCTGGTAATCATTTTCCGCCTTCCTCTGCCTTGCTGAAGAGAAATTGACCAATCATTTGCTCGAGGATCAGGGCCGATTGCGTCTGGGTGAGTTCGTCGCCGTCGCGCACGAAATCCTCACTGCCACCGGGTTCAAGACCGACGTACTGCTCGCCGAGCAAACCGGCCGTAAAAATGTTGGCGAAGGTGTCGTCCGGAATGGTGTCGACGCCATTCTCGATGCGCATGGTCACCACGGCCTCGTAGGTCTTTTTGTCGAAGCGGATCTCCTCCACCCGCCCCACCCGCACGCCGGCCATACTTACCGGGGCGCGCACCTTGAGACTCCCGGCGTTGGCAAAGCGTGCCGTCACGCGGTAGCCGTCGGCGGTGGGGCTGGTCCCCAGGTTACTGACCTTCATGGCCAGGAAGAACAGGGCGACCAGGGCGGCGGCCATGAAGGCGCCAACCAGGACTTCGATACTGCGTTGCTTGGCCATTGAATCCGTTTCCGAAGGTCAGTTACCGAACATCAGGGCGGTCAGGACAAAGTCCAACGCCAGCACCGCGAGCGCGGCATGGACCACCGCGCGGGTGGTCGCGCGGCTCACCCCGGCGGAGGTCGGGGTCGCGTCGTAGCCCTGGAACAAGGCGATCCAGGTGACGACCACGCCGAACACCAGGCCCTTGATCACTCCATTGACCACATCCTCGCGAAAATCCACTTTCGACTGCATCTGACTCCAGAAGGCGCCGTCGTCGACCCCAAGCAACCCGACGCCGACGAAATAACCGCCCAGCACCCCCACCGCGCTGAACAGGGCCACCAGCAGCGGCATCGAGATCAGACCGCCATAGAAACGCGGCGTGAGGATACGGCGCACCGGGTCCACCGCCATCATCTCCAGCCCGGCGAGTTGTTCCGTGGCCTTCATGAGCCCGATCTCCGCGGTCAGGGCCGAACCCGCCCGCCCGGCCACCAGCAGCGCCGTGACCACCGGCCCCAGTTCACGCACCAGGGAGGCGGCCACCATGACCCCCAGGCTCTCTTCCGCGCCGAATTGGGAGAGCACATAGAAACCCTGTAACGCCAGCACCATGCCGACGAAGAGTCCGGAGACCGCGACGATCAGCACGGACAGGACACCGACGTTGAACACCTGCGCCAGCAGCAGGCGCGGCCGCCACAGCACCTCCGCGGAGCCGGCCAGGATATGCAGGAACAGCAGATGCGCCCGGCCGAGCCCCGCCAGGGCCTTGAGCCCCGAGCGCCCCAGTTCGGCCACCGGGTCCAGCACCGCGTTCACCACGGCGCGAGCACCCCGGCGCAGCGCTTTGAAGGCCATCTAACCGACCCCCCACGTCAGCAGGTCGGCGGCCAGATCCGGCGCCGGGTAATGAAAATGCACCGGGCCATCCGGCAGCCCGTCCATGAACTGGCGCACCCACTCCGAGCGCTCCGCGGCAATCGCCGTCGGCGTGCCCGCGGCCATCACCCGCCCATTTGAAATCACATAGATATAGTCCGCGATACTGGCCGTCTCGCGCACGTCGTGCGAGACCACGATACTGGTGAGGCGGCTCGCGTCGTTGAGCTGCCGGATCAGACTCACCAGCACCCCCATGGAGATCGGGTCCTGGCCGGTAAAAGGCTCGTCATAGAGGATCATCATCGGGTCCAGCGCGATGGCCCGCGCCAGCGCGACGCGCCGGGCCATCCCGCCCGACAGTTCGTTCGGCTTCAGGTCGCGCGCACCGCGCAAACCAACGGCCTCCAGCTTAAGGAGCACCAGCTTGCGCACCATGGCCGGACAGAGCCGCAGGTGTTCGCGCAACGGGTAAGCCACGTTGTCGAACACACTCAGATCGGTCAGCAGTGCACCGCTCTGAAACAGCATTCCCATCCGCCGCCGCAACTCGAACAGCGCGGACTGACGCAGTGCATGCACCGGCTCGCCGTCGACCTCGATGGTGCCGGCGTCCGGCCGCAACTGACCGCTGATCAGTTTGAGCAGCGTGGTCTTGCCGGTGCCGCTCGGCCCCATGACCGCGGTGACGGACCCCCGCCGGATGTCGAGGTCCACATCGTCGAAAATCACCCGCGGACCATGGGAAAAACGCAATCCGCGAATGCGCACCAGGCACTCGGACTCGGGCGCACCCGCGGCGCAGGCTCCCGGCGCCTGATCCGTTGGCGCGCCCGAGGCCGGCGCTGGTCCGGAACCAACCGCCGCCGCGGTCATGCCGCGGCCTTGACGTGCGCCGGGGGGCGCACGACTGGGATCGTCTGACTTTGTCGCCGTCCCATGGTGACCGGACCGCCTGCTGCTGCGTCTACAAATAAACCCGCCATTGTCCAGACCTTGGGCGGGGGCGTCAAGTGACTCAAGTGGTCAGGCTGAACACAGGATCCGGCCAGCGCTCGGCAGTGATCCCCCGCAGGGCGGTGAGGATGTGTGCGGCCAGGGCGGGGTCTGCCTGACCCTGATCACTGGTCTGGACCTCAGGCTGGCCCACGTGCGCCCCGTGCAGACCCTGGACGATGGCCCGCGCGATGTCGGCGATGCGACCGCGCCGGGCCAGTATTGTGTGGAATTCATCACTGAACAGGCAGTGGAGGAAGGTGGTGACGACCGTTTGCTCCTCCCAGGGTCCGGGATCACTGACGGCCACGACCAGTTCCAACCAGTCCAGGACCTCGACACCGAGGCTAATGGCGGCGAGCTCCCGATAGGTTCTCGGCCACCGTTTGCGGGGTGTCTTGCGTAACCAATTCGAGAGGGCCAGCGGCGTTCGGCCAGGATGCGCGTCAGACGGCAGCCCTGGACCTGCTCCCGACCGCCGGCAGTCATCGACGGCCGGTCCCACGAAGGCGGGCAGGTCCAGCGAATCCAGGTCATCGTCTGTCGGGGCGCTCGGCCCGGCAGACCGCGCACGTCGATACAGCACGATGTCGTCCTCGATCACCGATGCCGGGGGCGGTGGCCACGCATCGCTGGGGCAACCTTCGGCCGTGGATGCCCGGGCCAGGGAGAACCGGCCGCCTGGGCTGGCGACCGACCCCAGCCCGCCCCAGCCGGCCGGAACCATCTGGGCAACCTGGTGGAGATCCGGCATCCGCGTCGGCATCTCCCCTTCGGCCCGGGCCTGGACCAACAGAAAGTTGGTCCGGTCCGTGACCAACTGATAGGCGACGGCCAGGTCGACCGCGTCCGCTGCCGACCGGGATTGGATGCGCGCCATGGCGGCCATACGCGCGAGGGCGTCGCCCGTCGCCGGGATCAGCGTACCTTGAGGCTCATCAGCGGGAGCGAGAACCGCACAAGCGACCTCCTGGGCCTCGGTCGAATTCGGGCCGACGCCCAGCAGGCGAATCGTGCCGGGCGACCATTGCCTGAACACCGCGAAGCAGTCCACCGTGTCGCCGTCGAAGATGGCGGTCTCAAGTGGCGACGCCCAAACCGGTACCTGGCCCTCCGGCCAGACCAGCCTGAGTTCGGTCAGCCGCGGCGAACGCAGCCGGGCGACCATGCGCAGCACCGCGGGTTCCACCGCCTCGCCCGGAGCGACGAAGTCGCAGGCCCCGCCAGTCGCCGCCGCCAGGCGGCGCACAAGGCCCTCCGCCGGGCTGGCGCCGATGCCCACCACGAAGACCCGGTGACCGGTGCCCCGGGCGGTGTCGATCAGCCGGTCGATCGCTTCGATCTCCCCGTCGGTGACCAGCAACAGATCACTGTCGCCGCCGTGAGCCAGGGCGCAGGTCGAGACCAGGGCAGCCTCCATCTCGGTGCCGCCCAGGTCCGCCTCCAGCGCGCCGACCCAACGCTGGGCCGCCAGTCGGCTCGCCTCGGTCATTGACCACAGCCCTCGCGCGCGATGCAGGACGGTGCTGCCGAAGCGCGACAGGGAGAAGCGGTCCGCCGATCCCAACTGGCGCAGAACGGCCTGCAAGGCCCGCCGCGCGGCGGCAATGCTGTCGCCCGCCATGGACCCGGAGCAGTCCACCAGGATCTTGAGGGCCTGACCCTGCGTCTGCACCGGCATCCGCGGCAGGAAACTCGCCAGCACCACGACCTGATCCGACTGCGCCGACTGCTCCGAAAGGGGCGCCGCCACCGGGTCGCGCGCCAGGACGGCCATGGACGGCTGGGCCAGTTGGTCGATCACCAACACGAAATCCCGGTCGAGGGCGCCCTGCCGGGCGAGCGACACGCCCAGCACCTCCTCACCGGCGAGGTCTTCCCGACCCACGGCGATGGGGTGGCTGGGTGAGGCGACCCGCGCCCGCACCAGGCCGCCGTGCAGACGCAGGCGAACCTCGAACGGATAGGCGGCCGCCAGGAGGTCGGACTCGACCGCATGGTGGGGCTGCAATCCGCCATCGCGCACCGGGTCCCCGTAACGCGGGGCGATCACGGTGGGAATCAGCAGACGCAGGCCGCCCTGCGCGAACTGGAGCACTTGGGCATAGCGCAAGGTAATCAGGCAGACCTCGCCCGCCAGCAGGTTGCCAAGGTTCAGGCTGTAGCTGCCGTCGTGGTTTCGCTCCAGCATGATGGCCGACTGTCCCTGGCTCAGGGCCTCCTCATAGCGGGCTTCGGCCTGGCGCTTCTCGACCACCGAACCGGTGAGGTGTTGCCCGTTGAGCATGACGTCGACCCCGAGCAGCACGGCACCCCAGGGAAGCGGGAAGCGATAGATCACCTCCATGTTCGTCCTGGCGGTATTACGGAAGCGCTGTTCCACGGACATTTCCAGCAACAAACCCCGCAGATCGCCGATGGCGACCAGGCCCTCCAGCATTGCCGGCCGACCATCCCGACGCTCCAACCGCGCACACGCTTCCTGTTCCATCGTCTCGCCCCTGCCTTACTGTTGTTCTTGCTTCGCGGTACCGTCCGCGGGTGACGCTGCGGTCACCGCGGCGAAGGCCGCCATCACGCCCCGCACGAAAGTCCGCACCTGCTCGGGCGTCAGCCCCGCCCGCCCGGGGTCGATCACCACCTCCACCCCCTCCGCGACCACCAGATGACTACAGACGCTCACCGATCCCAACGCCTGATGCCGCGGCGACACCGGTGGCGGCTCGCCCTGCAGCAGCGCGCGGATACGCTCCAGTGACACCCCCGCCGCGGTCCATTTCTTGATCTGAAGCAGTTGCTCCAGGTGGCCTGGGCCGTAACGGGCCGCCCGGGTCTCCCCTTCAGGCCGGTCCACCAGGCCGATCTGGATGTAATAACGCACGGTGCGCGCGGGCAGATCGGCGAGGACGCAGAGCTCGGATAGCGGGTAGTGGGGTTCAGAGACGGCAACGTCTGTCATGGGCCATATTAAAACACTTGCACTGTCGTTAAACAAGTGATTTAATATCGCCCGTGGTCGGAAACTGCCTTGGGCCTTGATCGTAATCCCGGCCAGCGGCGTGCGTAGTCAGGGCTTCCAGCCCTGACGGTGTCAGGCCAGGATGGCCTGACTACGCACCCGGCGAGTCCAAGGGGCCGGAATCTTGATCGAGGCCCAAATTTGACATTGCTGGTCGCGCTTGACGCCGATTGAAACCTACGGCTGTTGGGCATAGCTTCCATGTTCTCGTCGGCCATGGCCATCTCGCCTGGCTAAGTTAGCGAATCGTTATAGGATCCCATGAGCATTCAAGGTTCTGTCCATCACATCGTCGCACTGTCAGCCGCCTGTCTTGGCGGTCGGTCCAGTGCTGCCTGGATGAACGCAATGTCTCACGGCCGGTGCAACACAATCACGGCGAACAATCGCCCACAGGACCCGCGGCCGAGCAAACCGGGGCGCTATCGTCGTCCAAACCTCGACTTTATGACGTCCGACACCATCTGATCGTCTGACCGGCAACCCCGTCAGTCGATCTGGCGGGGTAGCAAGAGAACCGGTCACAGGGCCTCCGTTCATCGCTCCCCCGCCGTCCGGGCACGGTTTGCCGTGTCCGTTATCAGGCGCGATCAGCGCGGGCAGGGGGAAACGATGGCCAACAAGCAAGTTTTCGCATCCAGCCGGGGCCCGCTGCTGCCGGCCGCCGACACCGTCAATGAGGCCGGGGGCCTGGCCTATGCCCTGCCGCCCAAGGCCGCGCTGGCGCAGTTGGTCATGACCGGCAGCCTGGGCAACGCCTTCTATGTGGATGCACAGGCGCAGCTTGGCGCCCTCCTGGACTATGCGCGTCAGGTGGACCCGCGCTATGTGGCGCAGACCGCGGTTTTCGCCCGTCGGCATGGATATATGAAGGACACCCCGGCGGTCTTGGTGGCCCTGCTGACCCTGAGTTCGCCGGAATTGGCCCGCCGTGCCTTCGAGCAGGTGATCGACAACGGCCGGATGCTGCGTAACTTCGTGCAGGTCCTGCGTTCCGGTGTGCTCGGCCGCAAGTCCCTGGGCTCCGCGCCCAAGCGGATGGTCCAGCGGTGGCTGGATGGGCGGACCGTCGCGCAACTCATGAATGACGCGGTGGGCCAATCGCCGTCCCTGGCGGACATCATCAAGATGGTCCATCCACGACCGGTGAATCTCGAACGCGAGGCCTTCTATGGTTGGCTCCTGGGACGGACCATCGTGGCCGAACAACTGCCCGAGCAGGTGCGTGCTTATGAGTCATTCAAGGCGGCCTTGGCCGCCGGCGATCGGGAGGCAGCGCTGCCGGCGGTGAACTTCCAGTGGCTGACCGCCCTCCCGCTGGGCCGGGCACAGTGGAGCGACATCGCCCGCCGGGCGTCCTGGCAGACCCTGCGGATGAACCTCAATACCTTTGCCCGGCATGGCGTGTTCGGGGAGGAGGCAGGCGACGGCCTGGTGTTGGACCTGGCGGCCCGGTTGCGGGATGGTGAAACCATCCGTCGTGCCCGGGTGTTCCCCTTCCAGTTGCTCGCCACCTGGCGGGCGCTGGATGAGCGGGTACCGATCGAACTGCGCGACGCCCTGCAGGACGCCATGGAGATCGCACTGGAGAATGTGCCGGTGCCGGCGGGCAAGGTCTATGTCCTCCCGGATGTGTCCGGCTCCATGGGGGCGCCGGTGACGGGTTGGCGCCGGGGCGCCACCAGCAAGGTGACCTGTCGGGATGCCGCGGCGCTGATTGCCTCGGCGATCCTGCGGCGCAACCCGTCGGCGCAGATCATCGCCTTCGACGACCAGGTTTGGCCGCTGGCGCTCAACCCGCGGGACAGCGTGACCACCAATACGGAGCTTCTGGCACGGACCGGCGGTGGCGGGACCAACACCAGTCTGCCCCTGGCCTGGCTCAACGCACGGCAGGCCCGCGGCGATCTGGTGGTCTATTGCTCGGACAATGCGTCCTGGATGGACAGCCGCCCCGTCGGCGCCACCGAGACCCTGC